>ENA-OYZE01000095-OYZE01000095.1-human-gut-metagenome-genome-assembly--contig:-NODE-95-length-45619-cov-8.120995_pt1 | contig 45619 bp, 50 predicted proteins | sample MGYA00243259_ERZ653469 | MGnify/ENA primary metagenome ERZ653469 (study PRJEB26926, sample SAMN06164913) | human gut metagenome | biome: ENVO:00009003; feature: ENVO:2100002; material: ENVO:00002003...
TACGAGATTTCTGCCTGTCTCGTGGGCTCGGAGATGTGTATAAGAGACAGGGGCATAGTCGCCTTTTCGCCCGATCTAACCTTCTGCGCAGCGGGAACAGGTGCACCTCCGTCCGCGTCGAATGTTACAGTATAAGTGGTTGCTTGCGTCGCGGGTTTACAACCTACGATCAACGTTGCCAGCATAAGCATGGCAACCGCAAGTACCAAAACTCTTAATGTCTTTTTCATTTTGAATATCTCCTTGCCCCGTTTTGGGCGATTAGATTATGTATATAATTGACAATTTTGTCAAATAAAATACTACAACGTTATGTTATAAAATGACATGTCTATCACAAAAATTCAAACTTTTTTTTGCATTAATAAACGCCTTTTACCGGCGTCATAAATATTAATTATCGAAAACCGCTTTTTACCCTATTTTTTGTTAAATATTAAAGAAAACAATGTTACATATCATATAATTTACGTTTATATCACTTTAATGTGTCAAGTGTCGGTTGTCCGACAGGCCAAAGCGATGTTAAGAAAAATTCAACAAAACTAACCGTTAAAACGGCAAGCAATAACGATAACAATTTTCTGTATCGTTACAAAATCTTTCCCGTCCTCAATCACACGCCACAATGAAATATACGGGAAAACAAAACCGCCGCACGGCAATTTTACCGTGCGGCGGTTGAAAGACTTTTACTCAGCAAAATTTATTCAGTTTTGTTTTGACTGTTCGGATGCGGTTGTCAGGTCGGATGATTCCCGATTGCCTGCTACGTCACTGTCCGTTTCCGCGTATTTTCCGTATTCATCCGGGTTAAACTTGTAATTTTTGAAACTGATGCGTTTTACAATACAGTAGAAACAGGGAATAAGCACCAATGTTACAAGCGTACCAAGCAACAGACCGCCAAACACCACGATGCCCATGGGTTGCATCAGTTCGCCGCCTTGTCCGAGACCCAACGCAAGGGGAATAAGTGCCAATATAGTGGTCAGCGTTGTCATCAGGATAGGTCTTAAACGTGAAGCACAGCCTTCGATTACTGCCTGTTCGGGCTTCATGCCCTCTTTGATGAGCATATCTATCTTGTCTATCATGATGATTGCGCCGTTTACGATAACGCCCATCAGCATTATGATTCCAACAAACGACACTATACTTAACGGAGTGCCTGTAATTACCAGAGCAAGGAATCCTCCCGTAAAGGAGAAAGGTATGCTCATGATGACCACGAAGGGTTTGAGTAACGACTCGAACTGACAAGCCATAACGCCGTAAAGCAACAGGAAGGCTGCAATCAGCGATATTACAAGGCCGTCAAAGGCTTCGTTGAGATATTTAGCGACGCCCCCTTCCTCATAGGTATAACCGGGGTAATCGGCAAGTATCTCGTTTACGTAGCCTTCGATACGCTTGGAAACCGTACCGGAGTCCACTCCGTAACTTTCCACGTCCAGAGCGATTTCGTAACTGTCGTTGAGCGTCTTGATTACACTTACGACTTCTTCTTTAATCAATCCGGTGCCAAGGTAATTTCCGTTGCTGTCGGTGGCAAGAATATCTTTAACCGTGACCGAACTTCCGTCCGCGCCCAATCCTACCACCACGTTGAGCAGATCATCCAGACTGCCGACCGATTGCGACGAGAAACCAACAACGACATCCTGACTTTCGCCGTCCACGCTGATTGTCGCTCCGGTCTGTCCGGAAATACCCACTCTCAGCATCATTACCGCATTTGAGTAATCGACTCCCAACTGTTTGCACTTCATCTTGTCTACCACTATCGAGTAGTTGACTGTCTTCTGAGCGTCCTGATTAATTACGGACACTATGTTTTCGTCGGTTAAAAGTTTTTCCTCTACCTTTAAGGCGATTTCGCTCAATACTTCCGGGTCTTTACCCAGTATCGTCACCGCCATACCCGACATACCGCTGGTGACCTCCGCCACGACTCCGTCCACTTCGGTAACGGAAACGGAGGCAAGATCCAACTTGTTTGCCATTTCGCGAATTTTCTGCGTAGTCTCGGAAGTGTTTGCAAGCGATGTGTCGATAGTTATACGTATTTTGCCGGTGTCTTCCATTGCCGCAAGTCCCTGTTTACCTACCGTAACGGCAATGTCTTTTACGACGTCGTCACCCAGTTCGGCTTTTATACTGTCTGCCACCTGCAACGTCGTGTCGTAAATTTCTTCCAGCGAATCCTGAGCGGTAAATCCTATATTTACCTCTATTTTGCCTTTGTCTACCGACGGCATGAATTCCATTCCCGTCATAAACACCAAAGATACGCTTCCGGCAAACAGCACCAATGCAACAACGCATATAAGCACTTTGTGACCAAGCGCTTTGCTTACCATTTTGGCGTAACGTTTTTCGCTGCGCAAAACGGAATCATGCATTTTCCGTGCTTTCTTTTCCGCTTTTTCCATACGCGCCTTTCTGCGCAACTCTCTCGATTCGTAGGAAACCGACGTAACCGTGCCGTCAGCGTTGACCACTTTCTTTTGCGGATTGCGACTGTAAATGAGGTGATACAGCGACGGTATGACGGTAACCGCCACAACAAGACTCATTGAAATGGAGAACAGTACCGCCCAGACAAAGTCGTAGAAAATTTCTCTCGTAAGCCCCTGCGTGAACAAAATGGGGAAGAACACGCAGATGTTCGTCAGTGTTGAAGCAAGCAGTGATCCGGCAACTTCGCGCGTACCTTTTACGCAACTGTCGAATACCGAGTGCCCTTTATCGCGGTACTTGGTTATACTTTCCAGTACAACTATACTGTTGTCCACCAGCATACCAATGCCGACGGCAAGACCGCCCAACGAAACCATGTTGAGAGTCAGTCCCATTGCCCATATACACAGCAACGCTACCAGTACGGACAACGGCATTGTAATGGAAATTACCAGCGATGAACCTATACGTCTTACAAACAGATAAATTACCAGTATTGCAAGTATACCGCCGATGATTATAGAACTGAGCACGTTGGAAATAGATTCGGAAATGAACGACGACTTGTCGTCCAGCAGGAAGAAAGTGTTGTCGCTGTCTTGTGAAATTTCCTGCATTGCCTGTTTTACTCTTTCCACAACGTAGGTGGTGTCGGCGTCGGAACCGGCGTAAACTTCCACCATGACGCTTATGTGTCCGTTCATCTGAGCGTAAGCGGTATAGTCCTTGGCTGCGCTGACCTTGCCCAACGCACACAGCGGAACAAGTACTGACCCGTCGGAAGATGTGTCGAAATCCGTCACTCTTACAAACCGTATCGTGTCGGCGGTAAGATTGATACCCATCGAAAGATCCCATTCCGTTGCGTTGTACAACTCCAACAATTCTTCATCTGTAAAGATAATATATTCGCCTAAATTATTGTATCTGTCGATTTTTTCCTGTTCAGACAGATCAAGCACTTTTCCCTGCTCGTCGATCCATCTTCCTTTACTGTCCGTCAGCCAGCCGTAGTTGTTGACGAGGAATCCCGAGGCATTTACATTGTTGCCATCTTTGTCGCTGTAATACAGTTGACCGTTGGAATATACGGGTTTGCCGTAGTCTTCGCCCTCTTCCGTAACTACGTGTCTCAGTTTCGCTTCCTTAAGCAAAGCGGTTACGGATTTAAAGTTGTCTTTACGCACTATGCTTACAAACCGATTGTCGATCTCGAAGGGAAGATCCTCGTCCGCCACTACCGAGCCGAACAGTTCGGCATACATTTCATCCGGAACGGCAGCAGGCTGGTCTGCCTGTTCCGCCGATTTCTTGTAATCTATTATTTGCTGCAAAACGGAAGTGTCCGCTTTGTCGACGAACCTGCACATTTCGGCTATCTGACTGTACGTGTACACATCTTTGGTACATGTTTCGTCGCAATTGGCGTGCGCAACGTCCGAATGGAACAGTTGCATTCCGGCAAAAGACTTTTCTTCGCCGTTTACCGTCTTGGTCTCGCCGTCGCTGAACAGCAATGCAAACTGTTCGTATGTTATGTCATTGCCGTCAATCACTCCGTCGCCGTTGACGTCACTGTCGGGGTAAACCGCTCTGAAATCGGCATATTGCGCCTGATTGTCCCGTGCTCCCTGCATAAAACTGCTTAAAAACGGCATGAGCGTTTTAAGAGAATTGAGTTCGGAAGACTGCATTTCGTCCAGTTTGACCATCATGTCGTGCATTCCTTCCGCCTGGGAAATGTAGGATTCCAGTTGCTGCAAAGTACACGTTTCGTAGAAATGCACCAACTGCTTTACCTTTACAACGGAGTTTACCGTTTCCTGCGGCAAAGGCATACTGACGGGCAACATCATTATGTCGTATACGCTTGTAGCGTCTGAAGCATTTCGAACTGACACCACACTTCCGTCGGACATAACCGAACCTATGGGAATGTCAAGGTTTTCCGCAGTCAAAGCCTGCATTATCAGCAGACTGGCAAGATCCAGTCCGTTTAAAGATTCTATTTTAATCTGATTTACGGGAGCCCCTACAAGCGACACCGAACCGACGCCTTCTATACCGCTTACGGCGTCTTTCAATGCCTGCGCGTCGGCATTCAGTTTTTCGAGATCGTCCTCATTATTGTACAATGCAACGGTAGCCACCGCACCGCTGTTCATGTCAACGGCGATTACCGACGGCTCGTAACAGGATGACGGCAAAGAGATATTCTTTACCGCCTCGGCAACTTCGTCTCTTTTTTTGTCCACGTCAATGCCGTATTCGCAGGTAAGAATTACCATTCCGACATTTTCGTAGGAATAAGTCTCTGTTTCCACAACGCCCGTAACGGATTTCAGACCGCTTGCCAGTGCGCTTGTAACGTCGTCCTGAACCGATTGCGCGCTTGCGCCGGGATATACCACCGATACGCCGAACATTGGCATCTTGAGGTTGGGCAACAATGACGTTGACATGTCCATCGTAGCCAATACTCCGGTGGCAAGGAGTATGATGACCAGCACGCATACCGTAACAGGTCTTAACACCGCTGTCTTTATAAATGTCCTCATGGCTGTTCCTCCGAATCATACGCAAATGCAATATTAGAAAACATTGCTCATTTATATTTTATAAAATTATAAAATAATTAAAACTCAAAGTCAATGTCATTTGCCTTTACTTTTCTTGACAACGACCGCAAGGCTGTAAACTAACAATACAACCTTCACCGAGATGTATAAACAACATTGACATTTACAGCGCACCGACAGCGAGAGCCGCAAAAACCTTAACAGGGCAAAAGCACAAAAAAAATATCTTTTAATTGTTGACTTTTAATTGCCGTTGCTGTATAATTGATTAGCATTAGCGAAAGGCTTACGCAAAACAGAATATCATGCGCCTTTAGCTCAATTGGATAGAGCGTTGGTCTACGGAACCAAAGGCGAGCGTTGTCTAAAACTTAATAAAAATCATATATGCACCCTTAGCTCAATTGGATAGAGCGTTGGTCTACGGAACCAAAGGTTGGGGATTCGAGCTCCTCAGGGTGCGCCAAAAACGGTTAAAATCAGTCGATTTTGACCGTTTTTTCTATGTTTTTTGCTATCGAATGGTCTTTGTGAGAATTTTTTCTAACCTCTTCTAACCCAAATTCGCAGAGCGGGTTAGAATTGGGATAGATTTTTTCTGCCCCTGCCACAACAAGTTTTTGATTGTTCAAAATCGGAAAAATCGCGTTTTTCTAACCTTTTTTCTAACCTTTTTTCTTTTTCCCGTATAGAATGAACGCCCGATTTGATTTTTTTCGGCTATTCTCCATTCAGTTTGACAGATAATATTTTTTATCGTTCTTGCCTTGTATAAGTAAAGCCCCGTCAATTTTGGCGGGGCTTTACGACTACATTTGCGGCGGCGTTTTGCGTGGGCCGTGTGCTGTCTGCTGCTCTTTATAGGCGAGATAATCTTCTATCTTTTCAATGCCGAGTTCGGACATCTCCTTAATTGCTTTTGCAAAAATCGCCATTTCGTTTTGCGTTTCGGGTTCGCGGTGTTCAACCACAATCGGCTGCGGTTTTTCTTCGTAGGCTGACGCAATAGTTTTTGCCGCCGTTACTTTCGCGCTAAAATCGAGGTGCGAATATACGTCTGCGGTCGTGCTAAAATTCGAGTGGCCGAGCCATTCCTGTATTTCTTTCATCGGCACACCGCTTGCAAGTAGATTGCTTGCGCAACTATGGCGCAGATCGTGTAAACGTATCGGGCGTAGATTATGTTCTTTGAGCAGTTCATTGAATTTCTTTGTCATATGGTCGGGATAGATGATTTTCCCGTTTTCTTCCACACAAACATAGTCGAGATACCGCTGGTCATATGTGTTCCCGTAAAACTTCTTATTTTCTTCGATTTGAGCCTTGTGTTTGAGCAACATTTCTTTTATGGCCGGTATTAGGGGCAGCGTTCTGTAACTTGTGGCCGTTTTCAGTTCGTCCATGAGATAAACTTGCTTGCGGACGACGAGCAATTTGTGATTGATGCTTATCAAGTCGTGTTCAAAATCAATCGCACTCCACCGCAGCCCCAAAACCTCGCTCCGCCGAAAGCCATAATATGCCGCGAGCATAAACGGTATTTCAAGTTTATGCCCGTGCATGGCTTCAAAGAGCTGGCGCATTTCATTTTTATCATAGAAAGAGATTTTAGGCTTTTCTCTTTTCATAGGTTCTATGAAGTCAAAAGGGTTATCGGGGATCAGTTTGTCCCGATAGGCTTTGCGCAGGGCAGGGCGCAGAACACTATTATAGTGTTTGAGCGTGAGATTTTTTAGTCCGTGCGCGCGGCGATCCTCATAGAAACCGTTGAGTTCTTCTTCGGTAATATCAATCAAACGCAATTTCCGTTTATCATAATACTCTTTGAAAATTTTGATATAGTGGTGCGCATACAGGTCGTAAACGTGAGGAGAGAGCGTTAACTTAATGCTTTCTACATATTCTGCGCAATAGTCTGAAAAGAGCATTGTGGCGGCAGATTTATCAACCTCTTTCGGCTTTGAGCGTCGTTCGATTTTGTCGCGTACCGTTTGTTGCTGTTCCTCAAATTCTGCAAGTGCCTTATCGAGAATTTCTTTCGCCGCTTTGCGGTTTCCACGCTCTTTTAAGCCCGTAGCTATCCATTTGTGTTTCTTCTTTCCTGCTTCATCTTTATAGGTTATAACGCCATATAAATAGCCGTTTTTAACTTGTAAGCTCCCCGTCATGCGGCATCACCCTGTAAGACATAAGCAATCACGTTTGCTTTCGGAATTTTGTATTCTCTGCCGATTTTACGCGATTTTATTTTTCCGCTCTTGACAAGTTTGTACGCGAGCACTTGCCCTATGTGCAACATCTCCATAAGCTGGGTGACGCTCACTACGTCGGGATAGTCTTTGAAAATTTCATTCATAGGCAGGCAGGCTCCTTATAAAATGGCGGTGTAATATCTTCTTCGAGCGATTGAACGATGTCGTCAATCAGATATTCAAAGTCGGAATTATCGACGTTGGCGAGATTGCCGTATCCGTCGAGCCGATAAAGGTTGGCGTCGTATGTATCCCCGATAAAGCAGCGCAGGCGGGATAAGCCGCCGAGCGATTCCTTTTTTACGATATATTCCAAAACTTCGTCATCCACGAAGTCGTAATCGGTGATTTTATCGGTCAGATACGAGCCGCGGTGATAGTTGTCGTAATCGGCGCAGGCGTTCCAAAGGTTGGCATAGTTTTCCTCCATATCCCAGCCGAGCCCGTTTTTCAGAATGCCGAGCTGCTCTACAAATTCCCGTTTTTCAAAGTCCTCGGCGTCGCTCGCATAGAATTTTCCGAAATTGAACGCGGCAAGCGTATCGGGTTCGAGCGCGATTTTTTGTTTGTCCGCGTCGGTAAACACGACCGTTTTGTCCGAAAGGTTTTTGATATAGACGTAATCGGAAAACCACTTGCCGAAGTAGTCCGTTGACATATCGTAAAAACCGTCGTCGCAGTCGTAAAACAGCTCCCGATCCGTGTACTGAAAATTTCGGTCGTTGAAATCATTGACGAATTCTCTGTATTCTTCCTCGGTTTCAACGCTTTCGAGCGCTTCCACGACTTCTTTGCCGTAGCCCTCGCCGTCGTAGTACATATCGCCGTTGAATTCCGTACTTGTAATCAATTTGCCGTCCGGCGTTATGATAGCGATCTGTCCCCGTGTCATATTCTCCCTCCTTATGCCGCATTATCTCTCATATAGGCGAACAGCGGCAGTTCGTGTAAAAGTTCTTCTTCGGTTTTCTTCCGTTCTTTGAAAACCTTGTCTTGCCACGGCACGCCGTAGAGTTGTCCGAACAGGGCCATGAGCACGTTCACGGCAATACTGTTTCCCGCCTGTATGTAAATCTCTCCGTCGGGCACGTTGTCGCGCCGTATCTTTTTCGGGCCTTTCTTCTCATAGCGGTACCGGCACTTGTAAAAGTCTTTATTCTCAAAGCCCATAAACCGCAAAGATTCCTGCGGTATCAGATGCCGTATCGGTTTTTCCCGCGGAATTCTGTCATCGACGATCCAATTGCCCTGTTTGGTCGTCAGGCAATCGAAGATGCCGTCTATCGACAGCACCTCGTTTGTCTGTTTGAATTTGGCGTTCTTAATTCTGCCCACGGGCATAATGTTGTGCGTGGAAAGAAATTGCCGGTCATACGGCGTCATGTCCTCGTAAGATTTGGCAAAGTATTTATCGGGGATATTGTCGGACAGTTCGTGCCGTATGCGCACGCCCGAATCGTACCCGCGCGGATAGGTAAAGCGAATGTCCGTATCCTTCCTGATTGCTACGACGAATACGCGGACACGGTTCTGCGGCAGATTAAAATATTTTGCGTTCAGCACGCCCGCGTTTACCTTATATCCGAGATTGCCCAGCGTATAGTAGAATTTACGGTACGTCATGTAATGTTTGCAGTTGAGGACGGCGGCGACGTTCTCCCACACGACGATTTTCGGCTTCGTCTGCGCAATGAGTTTGACATAGTACCACATCAGGCTTGACCTTGTGCCGGAGCCTTCTTCGCCGCCTTTGCCCAAACCGCTCACGGAAAAGTCCTGACAGGGCGTGCCGCCGACGATCAGGTCGATGTCCTTCGGCAGCTTGCCGTAATCAATGCGGGATAAATCGCCCAAGTTCTTCACATGGTTTTCCCCGTGTATCGAACAGTAAGAGCGTATCGCCGCATTGTCGATCTCGCTGAAAAATACGAGTTCATACGGTATGCCGAGAAGTGTAAGCGCCTTTTCCGGCGCGCCTATTCCCGAACATACCGTCGCAAGTTTGATTTTTTCCATATTTCTCCTACATGGCGGAGCAGTCGCCCGAAAAGCGGAACACTCTCGGCGGCCGCGAGCGCATAACTTCTTCGATAATGTTTGAGCCGTAAGTTCCGTTCCCGCGCGGGCTGTCCCACTTGTCGCGGTATAGTCCGCTGCCGCGGAAAATGCGGTCGATCTGCCAATAGTCGTTCGTCCACCACGACAGGATGCTGCACATGGCATAGTCCGCGTTGGAATGGCTGGGATAGCCGCTTATATCTCCGCCGAGCAAGCGGCGGAATTTTTCTCCCTGCCGGCTGTCCAGAATTCTGTCTATCAGTTCCATGTCCGATTTTGTGCTTTGCCCGTATGCGGGCGCATAGGCGGGCGCTTGCTTCTTGCCGACGAATTCATAATTGACCTGCGCGATCAGATCGGCGCAGTCTTTGAGCTGTGTTGTTTCGGAGAGCAAGTCGCCCGTCATGCAGATAAAGCGGTAGCAGTCGTACATTTCTACGCCCTTATTATCGTTACGCTTCAAAGCGTTTTCCGGCAAAGAGCCTTTGACGAGAATATGTATGCCCGTACCGCTCACAGAGCGTTCGGTAAATGTATCGGGGAACAGGGCAAGCAGTTTTTCGGCGTCGGGCGAGAGAATTCTGCCCGTATTTTTATCCACGGCGTGGTCTATGTCGATAAAGGTTATCCCGCCCGTAAGCGCAAAGGCGAGCCCCGCGTAGCGGTAACGCAGGCAATAGCGTTTTGCCGTTTCAAAGTCCGCCCACGTTTCGGGCAGATTGCTCTTTGCAAACTTGCCGTCTTTCGGGCTTATGATAACTTTCTTGCGCTTGCCTTCTTTGTCGGTGTAAGTCTTGTAGCACGACCAATTCGGCATGGCGCGCATTTCTTCGGGCAGGTTGTTGAAGTTCATGTCTATCTCCTCTAAAAGCCCAGAACGGCTAAAATTTTGCTCGGAAACCATACGGCGAACCGAGTATCGCTGCGGTATTCCAAGTCCGCGGAACGGGTGTTTTCGGGCGCTATACGCAGTTTGTAACAGAGGTTGTGAAAGGTAAGCTCGCCCATAACGTCGGACAGTTTCTGCGTGATCGCAATATCCTTTTGCTTTGCCACAAAAAGGATATATGCGGACACTTCCAATCTGTCTTTGCGGTCGGAAAGTAAGTAAGAGTTCTCCGCTTTTACGGAATGTTCCCCGAAGTACAGATTGATTTCAATGCCGCTCTCCGTTATGTACGAAAGGCTGTCGCCCTCGGCGCAGTCGGTAAATTGCAGAGAGTTCAGCTTGTCGAGGTTTGCGTTCGTGTTTCCCCACGCAACGCAGCCTATAAGCAAAAAGAGTATGCTCAATACGAGCAGGATCAGGACGAGCTTTTTCTTCCGCATTACGCAGCAGCGAGCCGTTTCAGGCTCGCTGCTGCGTAATCGGGGTTGATCTCAAACCCTATGAAGTTACGGTTTAGTTCCTTGCAGGCGACGGCCGTCGTGCCGCTGCCCATAAACGGATCGAGGACAAGTCCGCCTTCGCGCGAACTGTTCTCTACAAGGTTCCGAATGATGGGCAGCGGTTTAACGGTTGGGTGATCGTATGCGCGCTTGTCTTTAATATTGATAGGCAGATCGTACACGGTCTTTGCCTTATCGTAAGAGAGGGGTTGGCAGTACGCGCCGCGCCGAAAATACAGGCAGTATTCCTTATCCGACAAATACTTGTTGCAGAAAAGCGGGGTTGCGTTCGTCTTGCGCCAGATGATCATATCCATTTTGCACTTGCGCTGCTTAACGAAAAAATCTATGTACTGCGGGATCTGCGCGCCGTTGCACCAAATGTAAATGTTCGGCACTTTCATAACGTCCCACATGGCTTTGAGATACACGTCGTCGATACCTGCGGTCAGTTTGTTTTGGGCAAGCTGGTCGTTCATGGGCTGGATGCTCCGCGAAAGTTCGCTATGTCCGCCCGCTTTCGTCGATTTAATGTAGTACGGCGGATCGGCTACGATCAGGTCAACCTGAATACCATGTTCGAGCATTTTTTGGATACCAAGCAGGCAGTCCATATTGTAAATCTGATTGATAAGCAATTAGACCACCTCACATACAGTCGTGAACGGGGCGGACGGCATAGTCGTGCATATATTCATTCACAAGAAATAACGCATCGTCAGAGTTGCCCACATTAAATTCTTCACAATCGAGAGCTTTGTTCCATAATCTATTGATAAATTTGTTCTCTGCGGTCAAAAAGGCTTTATATTGCTTTGAGGTAAACTCTTCCGAACTGAGATAGTCATACATAAACTCATAAAAATGAATTCTGTAAACATCGTCGTAAATTTCCTGTGCCGGTTGCGCCAAAGTTCTTTCCCGAAACGCAGAGATTTCCTCGTCGAGTTTGGTTTGAAACTTTTCTCTGTAAGATTTCATGGCACCTCACATTTCCATTCCTGCTTTTTTCATAACGGCTTGCATTTGCTTTGACCTCAATTCCGCAAAACCCTCATCGGTAAGGTAGCCGTAAAAATTTTCGGGCCGTTTCACGCCTTTGCTCGCATAGTATTCATGCAAGTCCTCGTCAACGTCTTTCAGCCCTTCGGAAAGTTGACCGTATTCAAAATATTTCCAACGCCCGTCCTCAAAAACATATATGTAGTCGATCCATGAATCGTCCGATTGTAATATTTTCAAATCGACGGTTTTGGCTTCGGTGCCTGTTTCGCCGCGGTCGCGGCCGTATGCGATAGTAACGCCTTCCTGCTGTTTACCATAATCGAAAGAGTGCGGGCCTTTGGCCGGATCGGGATACAGATTTTCTTTGAGCGAAGATATATCGCCCAACGCGAGAATTTCGTTCGCTTTTTCCAAACTGTTGTAATGGTCTATCAGCATGGCTCCGTTATAGGTAAGGTACCCGTCCCAGTGGCAGTAAACGCCCTTGTAACTACCGTCGTCCTGCTTTACGCAAATATAGCTTCTCGTACTCAATTCACATTGCCTCCTCGTTGTCGATATATTCGTAGGTGCCTGTCTTTGCATTGAAACGGTATTCATCCTCGCCGCCCCAAAGAGCAAAATAGGTTTCATAGGCTTCTTTGCTCGCATCTTCGAGAAAACCGCCTTCGAGAATCTCTCCGTCCCTGATAGTCATTTTGCCCGTGTTGTAACCTATATCTTCGTCGGCAAACTCAAAATCAAAGGTCAGTTCGGGATACTTTTGAGAAAGGGCGTCGAGGAACGAAAGCGGTGCGCTCCACGCGGTATGAAAATAGACGTTCGCTTCGCCCGGATCGTTGACGATGGTATCGTGCGCGTTCCATTTCGTTCCCCAATTTTTAATGCTCCAATCATACCAATCTTTCGCTCCGTACTTTTCGTAATTGTCCAAAGCCTTTTTTCCGTAAGCATAGGCGTCCGCTTTGGTTTGGAACAGGGGACAGTTTTTCTCATAGTCCTTATGGAGCATGACGTATTCCATTGTCTTGATCTGTTCGTCCTCGCTCATGGCAATGTCTTTCCCGAACGCCTGTACATAGAGCGCCGCGTACTTCTTGTAAGCGTCGCAGCCTTCAAGCATGGCGTTGACGTAGAGTTTGGCGCAATCGCGCGTAACGCTGCCGCTTTCGATCCTCAAATCTTCGGGCATGGGGATGATTTTATTAAAATCAACGTCATACCCGTTTTCGCTTTCGCTGTTTTCGGACAGCAACGAATTCATAACTTCCACGGCGTTCTCGCCGTGAATAATCAAATGATTGCATACCCAATTCGGCATGGCGGTTCTCCTTTACATTTGGTTTTGATTTTTTCTTCACATCTGCGTTTCTCTGCCGTGCAACATACGGTTGAATTTGCTTGCCTGCAACGTATAAGCCGGCGTATAGAACGTATCCCACGTTTCCTGTGTCAATGTATCCTGCCATTGTACGACGGCGGGGACGGCGGCAAAGGACAGTTGCGTATATGCCATAAACACGCAATGGCGGTCTATATCGTTCGCTACGACGAGCATCTTGTCCGTATAGTTGTAACCACGGCTTTGCAATACGTCAGCCGCAGCGATCACCATACCGCCCGAACCGCAGCAAGGCTCGTTCAGAATAAACGGCTTGTCCGGCAGCTCGCCGAGCGTGATTTCTGCCATAAATTTTGACACGTCGTAAGGCGTGAAGTATTGTCCCGCATTTTTGTTGCCGGCTTCGATTTGCATATATAGTTCGCCCAAATAATCGCCGGGCTTTTGATGTATGTCTTTGAGCAGAGAAAGCATATCCGTCTGCAACATAAAGAATAACGCCCCGTCCTGACCTTTATAGTTTGATAATATCTCTGTTATTCGGTCGTATCGTTCCTCTTGTTTGAGCGGATCGAACTTTGTCGCTATGGTGAGCGCCATGTGCTCCACGGCGTCGAGAAAAACCTCGCGGCGGCCGCGGCTGTATTGAAAGCGGTCGAGTTTTTTAAGAATTTCTTTTTTCAGATCAGCCATCCGCACCTCACATATAGTTTTTACTTTCGAGTTTGGCGGCGAGCTTATCAAAAAGCGGGTGGTAGTTCCGCTCCGTGTATTCTTTCATGTCTTTGAGGACATCGGAAAAATCGCCGCCCTGAAAGAACCCGCCGCAGGAATCTTCGATCTCGCCGTCCCGCCCTTCGATAAAGTATTCGTACCACGCGCCGTTGAGATAGTCGTTGTAACATTCCACCTCGCCGTTGAGCTGCGTTTTCAGCATCTCCTTATCAGGCAGATACCCGAACCATTTTTTTGCGGCTTCCTCCGTGCAATAGATAATGCCGATCTGCCCCCAATCCCAGCGGTCGGGATCGACGTCGGCAAAACCTCGCGTCGAAAGGAAAGTCCCCGAATGGTCGAGCATATACACGGGCAGGGAAACGTAGATGTTTTTGGCTTCCTCGCTGCGGTAAAACTCTTCGGGCGTATCGTATCTGTTCTGATCCCCGAACGTGTAGTTCCTGTGCCAGCAGAGCATTTTTCCCAAGTGGTCGCATTCCGTGCGCGGATGGGGCGGGTTATAATCGGGTTCGACGTGCAGCGTCAGCCCGTCAACTTTTACATTCATAGGCACCTCACATTTGCGCGGGTTTCTTTTGCGCCGCTCCGAAAAAATCGGGCAAAAACTCAAACCCGTAACTGTCCACAAAATAGGCTTCCGTTCCGTCTTTTCCTTTGAACGCTATGACGTCGCCCACGGAAAGGCTATGCCCGCAGAAGTCGTCGGGGCGGTCGATATTGAATTCCTCATATATCTCGTCGAGGTCGTATCCGTCCGCATTGTCCGCGATATAAGCAAGCTCGTAATCATCTTCTTTAACTGTATAGCCCTGTTCCACCGTGCTGTGATAGGACGTAAACAGCCTGTCAAAGTTTTCCCGTTTGAGTTGGTAGATACTGTATGTAGGCGTATCGCCGTATTCGAGTCGCAGTTTTTCCTCGTCCCACGGATAGTAATGCCCGTTCAGCCGTCCTTTCTGCATTTCTCCGAGCAGCGTATCGAGTTTGTTTTGGCTCAAAGGGATGAATTCCCGCTTATCGTAGCTGTATTCCCGCGCTTTCAGCCGCCAATCGTCCGAATACGCCATGATAACGTCCCTGTCGCCGCAATGCAGTTTGACCTGCGCGATATAGACGGCCGAATTTTTCGCCATAGCGCAATGGCCCGCATAGTCGAGCTCGTACAGATCGCCTTTCAGAACGCCGTCCTCATAGCCGTTCAGTTGCACCGCATAGGCGACGATCTCGTCCGCGGTGGCGGCATACGCCGTCCATGTGCTGTATTCGGGGGAATTGAAAAGGAACACGTCCTTCTCTTTCAGACAATGGGTACCGCAGGGGCGGGACATCCAAAGCAAGCGCCTGTCCCAAGCGTCAGCCTCTTTGGCTGCTTCCGCGAAAATCTTTTCGTCAACGTCGAAGTCGCTTTGGTAATGCTTTGTATTGTGCGACATGATCTCCCGCAAAACGGAGAGCACGTCGCAATTCTCAAATTTCCGCATGGCGTTCCTCACATTTCGGGTACAGTTTTCGGCTTATAGTAGGCAAAGTCCGTCTTGACGTTCCTGTAAAATTCGCCGTAATCTTTGACGCTGTTTGCCGTCAAAAAGTTTGTAACCTTTTTGACTTGTTCACGCGAAAGGCTTTCGCTCCCACCGTCGCAGCCGGAGCCGAAAAAGATTGCGGGGCCGACGATGGCATCCTTATATTCGGGACGGTAGAAGTTCGGTTCCATACCGATAAACAGGCCTTCGTCGTTGCAAAAGCCATGAATATCGTCTATGTCCGGCAGATATACCACGTCTATATTCCCGCCTACGGTTTTCTGTATCGGTGCCAAGCCTTTGTCGATTGCGACCGCTTCGGGCTTTTGATACGGATATTTGACGACGGCGACGAGTTTATCTTCCCGCTCTGCCTGTTCGTATATTTCATTCAAGTTCATTTACGCGGCCTCCTTTTTCCGTTTTCCTTTCTTGTAGTCGGTGTAGCCTTTATAGCGCAGCAGTTCGCGTTCGGACGTATAGCAGACCTCCTGAATGGCGATGCCGAGCATTTGTTTTACCACGCGGCGGTCGGCGGGGGCGAGACGGACGGTCGCCTCCCGCATATCGCGCAGTTTAGTAAGAAGTTCGTCTTTGGACGAAAATTCGATTGCTTCCAAAATAGGTACGATTTCCCCGCCTATCATCCCATTGCCACCTCGCGTTTCGTTCTCTGCATTTGCTTCGGCTGCCTGACCGTCTTTTTCTCTTTCGGCTTTGCGTCCGTGATTTCGGGCTGCGGTTTTTCCTTTTCGGCGGCGGCCTGCGCTTCCGCGTACAGTTCCTTTGCGACCGCGCCTTCGGCGGAATTGATCATTCGCTGGGACACCGAACGGATAACGCCGACGTTCTCCGCAAAGCGGGAGATATTGGAATCGCTCATGCCCTCAAAGTCCGGGGCGGTCAGCGCGGGTGCGTTCAGGTTCAGCCGCTTGCAGACCGTATGCGCAATCGCGCTCGCTTCAACGGTGTTGATATTCGCCATATCCGCGGGCGAGATGCCCTGAAAATGCCGCCTGTCGCGCATAAGCACGTTCGCAGCCGCGACCTGCTGGACGAGTACGCGCAGGGCGTCCTCTTTGGTAAGGTCGGCACGGACGGAGATCGTCTTGTTGAGCGTATCCAAAATTCCGTGGCTTTCGTCCTCGGCTTTCTCGTGCGTCTTGAATTCAAAGCCTTTCGCCGCGCCCTTGATTGCCGCCGCAACGGTATCGTAGCGGTCAACGGCGGTGCTGTCCGCGAATACGTCTTTGACGGGCTCGCCGGCGGTTTGGGATACGTCGTACACGAAGTTGACCTCGTAGCCCGTAACCGTATCGAGCGTCTTTTCGGTGATGTTGCCGTCCTTGTCGGTGGATACCTGCGACGCGAATTTCGGCGCGATAATGCGGATCGAGGTCTGTCCTTTTTCGATATGCCGGCGCTTGTAGTTCCAAGCGTTCATTCCGTTGACGCAAGTCGCCTTCGGGTTCTGCATGAGAATGAGCATTTGATTGCGCAGACTATACCTGCCGAGGTTCGGCATTGTGTCGATAAGCTCCGCGTAGCGGCCGTTTTTCATCCATTCGAGGAATTGTTCGTCCGCTGCCGCGATCATATCGTCGGGGTTGAATTTCAGTTTCTTTTCGTTCTCCATAATCGGTTTTCTCCTAATAAATTTCTGCGGAATGATTGCTTTCACGGGGCGTGTCCACGCGGATCACGCCGTGAACGTCGTCCGCATAAAAAGCGTTCGTGAAAATGTTTCGGATAGCGGTACATTCGATGCCGTCCTGCGTGCGGACGATATAGGTGGTAACGCCGCGGTCGGTCTGGCAACCGATAATTTCCACTTCTTCTTGCTGCGTCCGCTTGCCGTCCGTATCCTGACTGTGGCGGTAAGCCATTACTTTGCGTGCGATTGTGGTTTCCTCCTTTAACCGAATATTTTTTCAAAGTACGGCGTCGCCACGATGCGAATGTTCGTCCTGCTTTCGGGCGAGCTTATCAGGAACGCGCAGCCGCGCTCGTTATGCACGATATTGTCCGCTTCGATTTCGTTGATCTGTCCGGCTTTCTCGTAGAGCACGCACAAATCGTTCATATCGCTCGGAGAGAGCGGGAAGATGAGCGAGTATTGCGACACGTTGATGATCGCCATTGATTTCCGCGCCGTTTCGGGCGTTCCCGCAAAGTCTTTGATCGACTGTGTAATGACGATTTCCATGCCGTTGTACTTACGGATACGCTTTGCGAGCTGGTACATAAAGTCGAGGGCTATCGGGTATTTCTCGTCGATAAAGAGGTGTGCCTCGTCCACTACGACAATGATTTTCCTGTCCGTACCATTTTTCAGATTGTAGTCGCGGTTCTTGATGACCTCGTTTTCGAGGTACTTCAAAACCAAAAGCATCTGCGCGTTGGCGATCAGCCCGTTCTTGTTGGCGAGCAGTTTCTGAAAGTCGAAACACACGAAGTTTTCGTCCGTTTCAAAGTTAGACGCGCCGTTCCAAAGGTTGGAATTTCTGCCGCCCGATTTGAATTTGGCGATATAGTTTTCAATGACTTTCAGACACGCGCGGTTGTAGTCGTCGCCCGTTTTGGCGAGTTTTTCGTCGATGAGCGCGGCAAGGTCGTCGAAAACGGGGTAGTCGGACGACGAAAGGGCGGAAAGGTCGGTCATCGGGGTGATGCCTTTGCGCTCGTAAACCTCTATCGTCAATTTGTTCAGCAGTTCCAGACTGTCGGCGTTGATCCCCGTCAGGATCAGGCGGTAGAATTCTTCGAGGAATTGCAGGTGCGAGAAAAAGCTGTTCCGCGTACCGTCGTCGTTCTCGTCGTCGAGCGCGGATATGATCTGAAACGGGTTGAGTTTGCCGTGTTTCGAGGACGCCACGTCCAAAACCTTGCCTTGCATATTTTCCGCAAGCGTCAGGTATTCGCCTTCGGGATCGAGCACGAAGATTTTGGCGTTGCAGGACGCAAAGTGCGTGAGCAGCGTTTTCGCCGCATATGATTTTCCGCTGCCCGATTTGCCGATGATAATCATGTTCGAGTTGACGTATTCGGAATTGCGCTTGAAAAAGTCCACGAACGCGGGCAGTTTGTTCTCGCCGATAAGGATGCCGTCCGCGTCGTCCACGGCGTTGCTCACGAACGGGAAACAGGCCGCAATGGACGACGATTGTATCCCGCGGGAGATTTTCACGGCATCGTATGCCGCAAATTCGCTCGTAAGGTATGCGTCCGCCTGCCGCCCGAACATTTCGTTTGCCGAAAAACCGAGCTCGCGTATCTTGCGCTTGACGAGCCGCTTGTTGTCCGCTTTGCCTTTCTCGTCGTATGCGGTGATGATAAAGGTCGTGTCGAACAGCACCTCGTTGTCGTTTTGCAGCCGCGCGAGCAGGGCCGAAAGCGTTTCGACGTGCGTCGTCTTGTCGATTATTTTGCTCGCTTTGCCTTTCGCCTGTGTGGATAGTTCCATAATCGCCGTGTCGATCCGCTTTAAGGCTTTGGACTTTTCCACGGGTTTGAGCTTCATCACGACCTTTGTATTCGGCAGATCGAACAGTTCCTCGCCCCAAGCATTCGGCACTTTCAAAGGATACCCCGTAATGACAAAGTGCGAAAGCTGTCTGCCGTCCTGTATCGCGGAAGTAAGCCTGAAAGAAACTTCGCGCGGTACGGCAATGCCGTCCGATACTTCGAGTTTTTTGGAAAGCGCGATAAATTCCGCAAGTTCCGTGTCTTTGAGTATCTTCGCTTCGATACTGCCCGACAAGAGGGTGCCGCGCATGACCGAGAGGGTTGCCATAAGGCTTGTTTTGTTCCTGTCCGTAACCGCTATGTAGTAGCAACTGTACTTTACCTGCTGCTCCGTGTTCAGCGTATCCACGAGCGCGAGCCTGTCCTGAATGACGTCGATGCGGGCGGCGTATTCCCCGTCCGAGAGGTTGCCGTTTTCGTTCGCTTCCGCGAGGGCGACGATCCTGTCGAGGTCTGCCTGAATATGCTTGTCGAAGTCGAGCGGTTTTTCGAGTTTGACGATGGCGGCTTCCTGACTTGCGCCCACGCTCGTGAGTACATTCGTAAGCACGCCGTCGATGAGATAGTTCTGCTTGTTCGCTCCGAGCAGGCGGAATTCGATGGGCTTGATTTCGAGTACGCCCGTAAACCCGCCGTCCTTGTTCACGATACAGTTCCCGTCGATCCGCTCGTATGGGACAATGCTTTGAATGTTCGCCGCGTCTTTGCCTTTCTCCGTATATTTTTTCCTGCTGAAAATGTGCCGCGCCAAGTAAAGAGCGCATTTGTAAATGCGCTCCTCACCGACGGGGATAAACAGCGGAATGAACAGACAGGCGATGCCGAGGGCAATGAATAGGCGGTACGGCAGGTTGCTCGCCACGGCAAGCGCGGCGAGCCCCAACCCGACCAGCCCCAAAATCACGTCCGCTATCGTGATGCCCTTATAAAAGCTCGTCTGCACTTTTGTGTTGCGGGGTATCAGCCTCATTCTTTCTTATTCTCCTTGTCCGTTGATTTTTCTGCTTTTTCAATGGGCCGCCGGACAACGGCGTGGTTGACGACCGATTTGCCCTGCACGATATTCCTGACGCGGGGAATGAAGTTCTTGCCCGCCGTGATTACGCCGCCCTGTATCATGTCTTTGAGCACGCCCGCGGGCAGGGTGGCGAGCCTCGTCGCGCCTTTTGCGACCGCGCCGAACGTAACGCGCGATTTTTCGGCGGCTTGTTCCACATTGTCCGTCTGTTCGCTTTGCACGTTTGCGGCGGCAGTTTCGTCGCCTTCGCTCTGCGTATCTTTGACGTCCGCGCTCGCGACCTCCGAAACAATGTCGTCCGTCCTGTTCTCCGCGGGCGGTGTTGCGTTGCCGGCAGAGTTCTGTTCGGTATCGGCGGGCGGGGTGTTCTGCCCGCTGTCGTTCTTCTTTGCGGCGTCCTGTACGTCGGTGCCGTTTTCGGGCGTGCCGCCCGCGCCGCCACCGTCAGAGTCTCCGCCCGATCCGCCGCCGGGATCGTCGTCCGTTCCGTCGTCCTCGTAGCGTTGGTTGCGCGTCGAGTGAATGGCTGCGGAAAGACTTTCGCCTATGGTCGCGTTGTGTTTGCGGTTGGTGAGCAGGTCGGTGCCGCCGATGATCATTCCCGCCGCACCCGCGGCTACGCGCCCCGCCGTGTGTACCATGTGCATACCCGAATGGACGTTGCTCATCATCTGCTGCATTTCCTGCATACCCGCGTTCGAGCCGGTAAGCTGGGCGATAATCATGTTCGCCTTCGTTATGGAGAACGCGCCGCCTATCACGAACAGGAGCTGCACGATGCCGTCCTTAAAGGCATTGCCGAAAAAGGTTATCTGCGAGATTTGCGGCACGACGAGAAAGAAGATATTCATTGACAGGATAATGCCGTATGCGGAGAGCACCTTCGACACGAGCATTTCCCGCCATATACGGAACCTGCCGCCGTCGTCGAGAGGGATCGTCGATACCGACGCCGGGGATACGATATATAAAAGGATAATATCGAATATCCTCTGCACGAACATGACCGCCGACATGACGAACATGACGAGTATGACCAAACCGCCCGCGATACCGACAAAGAAGTTCATTTCGGAAAGGTCGTAATACCGCTTGACGACGGAGAGCGAGTTGTAGTCGAGCTGCCCCGTAACGAACATCCGCTCAATCTCCGCGCGGCTACCCGCGGGGCCGATATAGGCGTCGTAACCGCTGGTAACTAATATCTGCCCGCCTATCGTGGACGCCGTGTTCCCGTCCAGCATGGAGCCCGTCATGCTCGCGTGGATCGCGCCCACGACGACGTTCGCAAGCATGATACCCGCAATGAGCAGGAACGGGATCAGGAGAAAGATTATGAAACTCTGCAAAGACTTGACAAGGATCTGTCCTTTGGTTTTCTTGTGCTGCGGATCGGCGGCTTCGCTCTTTATGATCGCTATGATAACGAACACAAAGAGCAAAATCACGCCCACCAAAAGCACGCCCAAAAAGGCGTTCCGTATTTCGGGCGAGAGTATGAAGTGCGACAGAATTTCTTCTTTGCTGCCGTCGATTTTGACCGTTTCAATGCCCGCGAGCTTGCAGAATATATCCCGTATGAAGTCGAGCAGATAGCAGATAGATTTTTGCAGGGTGTAAAATATATCGTATATCCACCCGAAAAGCGTATCGAAAAACCATTCGCCCATGCTGCCGTTTCCTTATGTTATCTGCGACTTTACCCATTCTTCGAGAATAGGCATTGCTATCTTCAAAGCCACCATGAGAATGAAGATTATGAGGAACCCGACGATTGCGCCGATCAGGTCTTTCTTTGCTTTTTCGCGGCTGTTCTGTTCGTCCGATTTGGCGATCTTAATGCCGAGGAATATGCAGTAGATCGTGCCGACCGCCCCGACAATGGCAATGCAGGGCCATAGGAGCGCGTTCAGCACTTCAAGCACAGGCGCTATGATCGGGGCAAAATCGACCGCCAAAAGCATTGATTTCATTTGCTTTGTACCTCCTTGTAATAATGATTTTCGGCTTAAAAACAAGCCGATTTCGGGCATTTTTCAATGCCTTTGACAATTAAGTTCAGGCGCATTTCCGCGCCGTAAAGGGGGCAAAACGGGTATCCCGTTTCTGCCGAAAGGGTGGGCGAGATCACGCAAGTGAATCTCGCCCCTTATCCTGTTCAAAAAAATAGGTCAATTTCGCCCGTTTTGTTTCACTTTTCAGTCTTTCTTTTCGGTGTCTTTTTCCGCTTTGTTCTTGCCGAATTTTCCTTTCTTTCGCATAATCACGACCGTAACGATAACGCCGACCACGACGAGTACGGCGATGACGATCAGAGCGACCGCGCCGGCATTGACGGAATACAAAATTTCAAAGGTGTATTCGGCCGAGTTGCCGAGTTCGTCCGTCAGCACGATGTGGTACTGCCCGACTTCGGTCAGTTCGCTGCCGAGCGAGTATTCGATTTTCTCGCCGTCTTTGTAAACCTCTACCGTCGCTTTTTCGGTAAGGTCGGAAAGGGTAACGCCGCCTTTGGTCGAGCCGCCGTTCTCCACGCCCGTCAGAGTGGCGGCGGGAGCCGTCGCGTCCACCGTTACAGTAAAGGTGTAGTCCTTGCCGTTCACGGTCACGGCGATCTCGTAAATGCCGCTCTTATCAAGCGTAAGGTCGCCGTAGTTCAGCCGCGTTTCCTCGCCGTTCACGCTCACTTTATCCAACCCCGAAACATTGTCAAAGTTATGGAAAAACTTCTGCACGAGCGGTTCGGCAATGGTAAAGCTGAACGTCTTGCTGTTGCCGAGTTCGTCCGTCAGGGTGGCGGTATAATTGCCCGCTGCCGTCAGGGTATCTCCGAATTTATAGGCGACCGCCTCGCCGTCTTTCGTAACGCTCACGGTCAGATTTTCGCTCGCCGCAAAGGTCATGGAATTGACGATTGCGTTGTCGTAAATGTCGGCCGCAAAGTCCACCGATTTGTCGATAGTAAAGGACACTTCCGTTATGTTGCCCGCGGCGTCTGTCGCGGCAATGCGGTAGCTACCTTCCTCGGTAAGAGGTGTGCCGCTCTCGTAGTTCCCGACAAGTTCGCCGTCCTTATAGAGCTGAACGGTCAGGCCGCTTTCGGGAACGGAAACGGTAACATCGCCGTTTGTGGCGGAGCCGTTCTGCACGCCCTCCAAACCGAGTTCGGGCGCGGTCTTGTCAATGACGAAAGAATAGGTCGAGGAAAAGCCGTCGTAGTTTTCAAAGGTAATCTCATACGAACCGTTTTCCGTCAGTTTCTGCCCCGAAACGTATTCGACGGTTTCGCCGTCTTTCTTGACGGTTACGATAGCCTCGTCCGTCCAAGTGAACATAACGTCGGTGTTCGTATAGCCGCCGTTTTCCACGCCCGAAAGCACGCCGTCCGGCGCGGGCTGTTCGTAGGTAAACTGTGCGATTACCGCGTCGATGCCCGTGCGGAATTCGTCCGTCAGAGTTACGCGGTAAATGCCGCTCGTGCGGAAACGATAGGAAAGATTGTCCACCGAGATAGCCTTGCCGTAGTCGTCCGTCGTGAGGACGATCCACGTCTTGCCGCCGTCCGTCGATTTTTCGATTACGAGCGTCTGCAAGCCCGCGTACTTGTCCGCGCTGTCCGTAACGTCGATTTCAAAGGTCTTGTCCGTCGCGTTCTCCGCGCCTTCGATTTTCGGATCGTCCAGCGAGAGATACAAAATAAATTCCTGCGATTTGCCCGCGTGGTTTACCGCCTGCACGATGTACTTGCCGCTCTTATCCAAGAGGTAGGTTTCGTCGCGTTTGAGAACGGAAAGCAAATTGCTCTCGTCGTCGTAAACGTAGAACATAGCCATTTCGTCGAATTCGTCGTAAATGGAAACGGCTACGACGTCTTTCAGGCGGTATTCGCGGTCGAATGTAACGGTGTTTTTGCCGCCCTCTCCGAGTGCGTATTCGAGCGTAGGAACGTCGCGCACGACGATGAGCGTGTAAATACATTCGTTGCCGTAAGCGTCGGACACAATGAGTTCGTGAACGCCTTCGGTATCGTACACGAGCCCGCTCACAAGTTCGCCGTCCACCGTATAAATCACGCCCTCGTTGAACGCGATCGAGTTGGCGAGAATGGTTTTCCCGTCCGAATAGCGGTACAGGTTCTGTCCCTCCCCGATAGGCGAGATTTCCTTTTCCCAATAATAGAAACTTTCGATACCGACGGCCGCGTATTCCGCGATGACCTCGTTCAGCCTTGCCTCGGTAAAGTACGCCACTTCGGTGTTGGGATCGCCGGACTTCTTGTAAATGAAGTATGTCCCGTTGACCGCGTTGGCGGCGTCCTTTTCGTCCATAGGGATACCCGTATCCCAAGCCGCATTGTTCCATTCGCCCGTGCGGACATAGCCTTTTTCGCGCTCGCAGGCAAAGGCAAACGCATTGTCGTAGTTCTCAAAGGAATAGGCGTTCCCGTCCTTATCCGTCGCTTCCCAATATTCCTGCTGCAAGGTCTGCGTGGGTACGTTCACGGTCGTTGCCGTAAAATCGCCCGTCCAAACGTTGCCCGCGGCGTCGGTGCATACGACGTGATATGCGCCCGTGTCGATTGTGCGAATGATTGCGCCCTTCGCATAAGGTACGCCGTTGATTGTAACGCTTTCGACGGGTGCGAACACGTTCGCATCGCCGTCTGTCCAAGTAATCGTAACGTCGCCGTGCGTCGTGCCGTCCGTAACGTTGTTGAACGTTAGCGGCTTGTTCGTGCGGTCAATGACGATCGTGTATTCGCCCGTGGAAAGCCCAGCGGAATCCTCCGCATAGAACACATACTTGCCGGGCTTATAGTATTCCGTTCCTGACGTGTACGCGACGAACGTTTCGGAATCGGGCAGTTTGACGTAGCAAGATTTCAAATTTGTATCCGAGGACGTAAATTTGATATGCCCCGCGTTCGTATAGCTGCCGTTTGAAACGGGCGTATCGTCCGCATAGAGCTGGGCGGCGGGGATGCTGCGGTCAATGGTAATCGTGTAGGTTCCCGATTGATTGCCGCTCTTATCCCGCGTATAGAACGAGTACGTTCCGACCGCCGTAAGCTGCGTTCCGCTCGTGTAGGATACATAGCTTGACGAGCCGGGCTTCTTTACATAGGTCGCGGAAACGCCCGAAACGCTGTCAGCCGGCACAAACTTGATATAGCTTGCGTTCGTGTATGTTCCGCTCTTGACCGTGTTCGTTCCCGCATACAAAGTTCCCGTAGGTTTCGTCTTGTCGAGCGTAATGGTGTAGTATGCCGAGGTGTTGCCGCTTCTGTCCTTTGCATAGAACGTGTACGTTCCTTCGGCCGTGAGCTGGCTGCCGCTCGTGTAGGTCGAATAGTAGGAATTCCCCGGCATCTTGACGTAGGCGGACGAGATACCCGAAACGCTGTCGCTCGCCGTGAATTTGACGTAATCGGCCGCCGAATAGTATCCGCTTGATACGCTCGTCGTTCCCGAATACAGGGTTACGGTAGGCGTTCCCGTATCGTAACAGATTTTATACTCATCCGACACGTTACCCGCCTTGTCGGTCGCCCGAAAATAGTACCAGCCGTTCGTTCCCGACAGGCTCGTGCCGGACGTGTAGGTTGTCCAAGTGGAAGAACCTGCCTTTTTGACTTCGTATTTCGATACGCCGCCCGTGTCCGTAGCGGTGTAGTAGAACGGCTTATTCGTATAGCCGCCGTTGGTGATGGTCGTGCCGTTCGACGTTACTTTCCCGACGGGCTTTACCGTATCCAGATACACGTTGACGGTCGTGCTGGTATTGTCCATATCGTCGCGGGCATAAAAGTACCATTTTCCGTTGTTCGCGTCCGTCGCTGCGACCGTATAATTTGTGGAATAAGTCGTGGAATAGCTGCTCGAAGTCGGCTTTTTGTAGCGGATAGCGTCAAAGTTCGTATCCGACGCGGTATAGACGATCTGCTTGTTCGTGTAGCTGCCGCTGGATATGGTGCTGCCGCCCGCTTTCAACGTGTAGGACGGGTTGGTTTTATCCACCTCAAACCTGTACTTGTATGTAAAGGTTCGGCGGGCGGCGAAAAGATTTGCTTTATAGTTGCCGATATAGGTCAGTTCATATTCGCCCGACGAAAGATTGCCCGAATAGAGCGTCATATTCGAGTTGCCCGACAGGGTTTTGCTGGAATAGGTGCTGCCGTTCCTCGTCAGTTTGAAAGATTGATGCGCGGACATGGCGCTCACTTCGATTTTAATGTAAACATAGCTCCAATCGATCAGCTTGTCGTTATACATCGTACCCGTGCCGCTGGTGCTGGAACCGTGCATATAAATCGTAAAGTTGCTGGGGCTGCCGCTCGTCGTCGTGGTGCCTTCCGTTGTGGTGCCGTAGGTCTTATATTTCGGCGTCGTGTAGGTTGCCGCCGATGCCTGCGTGCTGCCCGCGCCGAAAATCGCGCCGACCGCCGCGAGTGCAAGCAGCAGCACAAGGCACAAAAACAGCGTTATCCGTTTATAAGAAGTTGCTTTCACGTTTACCTCCGTTTTTTAGTTTTTGGGCTGCATTTCGCCCGTCATGCGCGACATTTGATATAAGCCGCGCGAGAGTGTATCCAAATCGGATATGAGGTGTTCAAAGTCCTGCGCGGCCGCATGGCGGGCCGCTTCTTCGACAATGGTCTGCGCTTGCCGGAAACAATGCCGGTCGATTGCCTGTAACAATTCGATCTGTTTTTCTTCCGATAAAATCTCGTTCGTTATCAGCCGCTCCGCGTCCGATTTGAGTTTTTCCAAAGCAGCATTGATATTTTGCTGAATGACCGCCTCGCTCGCACGTTTGCCCGAAAGGGGGCGGCGGCGCGGAGCGACCGTTTCGTTCCGCTTTTTCATGTCGTAGAATATCTTTTCTTCGTCAAAGTATCTGCCCGCGCCCAAACGCTGCTCCGTCTTTTCAAGCGTATAGGCCGTTGCCGCATACGACGGCGTGAATTCCGAGCAGATGGGCTGGTACCCGAATACCGTTACGATTGCGTGGCCCATATCGCCGGGGCGGTTGAGCTGCGAGAGTTCGGACGGATAGATCAGCGGGCGCTCCTTGATGCTCGCGTTGGAATTTATATCGTCCGCTTTGACCGTGTTGTAGCCGACGTTTCGGGTGATTACGGAGAAGTTCCCGCAACGCTTGGAAAATTCCTCTACCGTCTTGTAGTCGCTCGTGCCGATGAACATCTGAATGTTGCAGTTGCTCTTGATAATATCCGCCACTTTCTCGTCGTACACTTTGGCAAGCTGCGCGTAACACTGTATCACAAGGCAGAGCCAAAGGTTGCGCGAACGCCCGACCGTTACCATTTGTTCCATTTTGTGAATGGGCGGGAGATTGCCGAATTCGTCCATGAGAAAGTACACCGAGCGGGGGAGCGACAGATCGGGGTAGGTGTTCGCTTTGGCGACGAGTTCCTTATACGCTTGCAGCAGTACCATTGCCGCGAGCGTGTGCCGCGTTTCCTTTTCGTCCGGTATCTGCAAAAACAACGCGATAGGCTTTTCCGCCATATCCGAAAAGGTTATCTCGTTCGCGGACGTGAGCGAGCACAGCGACAGGTCGGCAAAGATATTGAGCTTGTCGAACATGGTGGAAAGGTAGCTGCCGCGCGTCTTGTCCGCGGAATCGAGTACCTGCTTGGAAAGCGACAACGCCTTCGAGAGCGGGCCGCGGTTCTGAAAATACCGCATGAGTTCCGCGCAGTCGTCCTCCGTGTTCGTGGCGATTTTCATAAGGTTGTAGAAGTTGTACTTTTCCTGTGTCATGCCGAGTGCGGGGTTCGCGCTATCCTCTAACATGGCTATCGCTATGGCGAGAATAAAGTTCTTCGCGCCGCTCTCCCAGATCGGCTCGTTCTTGTTCGTGATCGGGCAAAGCACGGTTATCATGTCGTGCAAGTCCTCGTACACTTGGTCGAACAGCCATTGCTTTTTGACTTGCAGGGCCGATTGCAGTTCTTCGGGGTCGTTGTACAGTTCTCCCTCAAATACCCAGCCGCCGCGCTCCTCGTCCGCCGTTACTTCCTCGTCTATGTGCAGCATACGCTGATAGTTCAGGAACGGACGTTCGAGCGGGTTCCACCGCACCGAGTTGTACGGGTTGCGCAGATCGAGCACTTTGACCGTGTAGCCCTTGTCCGCAAGCGATTTTGCGTGCAGGGCGTACAGTTCGCCCTTCGGATCGGAGATGAGCATAGACGGTTTCGCCGCGCTCTGTGAGAGTATCTGCACGGCGGGGTTGATGAACGTGGTCGTCTTGCCGCTGCCCGTCGTGCCGATGATCATCGTGTGTGCGTTCTTCGCAAAGTGTATCTCATATCTGCCCTTGCGTTCGACGGCGCGGACAGGGATGCCGACGAGGTTGGTTCTCGGCAATTCCGCATACGATATTTTCTTGTAATTTTTCTCCACTTCCTCGTCCGTCTGAAAATGCGCTTGTTCGAGGTTCGCCGCAACGTCGTTGTCCCGCTCGTCGCCCTGTATGATCTTCTTGCTGTTTTTCAGCCAATAATGCTTGTAATAATAGGCGAGTACCACGGTCAGGGCGATCACCGAAAGCAAAAAGGCGTAGAGATAGGTTTTTCCGTCCACGAGCAGGTTTATATCGACGCGGAATTTGAAGTTATAGGTAAACAGGCAGTTGAGGAAAAAACCCGTAATGCAGGCGACGAGCCATACGCAACCGACGATTATCAAGGGCTTTTTCAGCCGCAGCAAATGCTTTTTGCACCAAAGCCACAGTTTATTCCATTTCATCTTTCTCCGTTTCCTCTTGGTTTGCGGCGTCCTTGCGGGCTTCTTCGAGTTTTTTAAGGTATTCCTCAAAGAAGTACATGGAATCTACTTGCAGGGCAGCCTGCATTTCCATGCCTTTGGCAAGCACGCTCACGGCGGTCTTGCGGCGGATCCGCTTGCGGGCGAGCCGTCCTTTCGCGGGGCGCTCGCGGCGGCGGTATATACGGACGTAGTTCAACACTTGGTTGCCCAAACGACGGTACATATCGTCCAGATAAGTGTCCGATTTCATGTACTGCGGCCAAAACACTTCGGGTATCTGCTGGCGGATGAGAATTTCCCGCGTTCTGTCGTCGTGCTTTTTCGCCTCGGCGCAGAAGTTCACGAACGCCTTATACCACTTGCGGTTACTCTTGATTGCCGTATCCACGATTTTGTCGATGAGCGGCTTTAACGGGCGCATATTTTCGCTGTCGTAGGAGATGCGGCCTCCCGGCGGCAGCTTATCTACAAGGTCGAGTATCTGTTCCTGAAAAGCGTTGTTGTAACGGATAAGGCTGTCCTTTGAAAACAGTACCTCTTTGGACAGGGTGGTGGCCTCTTTGCGGGCGATCCGCAGTTCTGCGGAGATGTCCGTCAGCTTCTGCTCAACGTGTACCTTAAACCGACGTATGCACTCTTGGTTGATCTTTCCGTGCGAGAATTGTAATTCCTTCGAGCGTTGGCGTATCCGTGTGGGCGCATTTTCAAAAAAGCTGATATGGATATGGCGGTGCTTTTTGTTCGTATGCAAAGCCGCAAACCATGTGATATTGTCCGGCTTAAAGCCCGCGTCTTTGAGAAAACGCGGCATTTCCCGCTTCATCATCTCATAGGCCTGCTCGTAGTCGTTACAGTACCGCTGCCCGAATTCGGGCTGAAAGGTCAAAAGACAGTCCCAAATAATGCTCTTTGTTTCGCGCAAGCGTTGGCGCAATGCCTTTTTTTCTTTCATGGACATAAGGCCGTTTTTTCCGAACACTCCGCAGCTTTTTTCGTCGTTTCCCGAATAGGCAACATAGTCGATTTTCTCTTTTGAGCCCGTATTGACATAGGTCAAATAGTCCTGCGTTTGGTTGCTGGAATAAAATTTCCTTTTGCCGCCGTACTTTTCCGTTAGGGCGGGCGATTTTGAAAGCGCGTCCTCGTTTTGTACATATAAAATTTTGCAATTAACATTCGGTACACTCATTTAAGCCCGTACCGCTGTTCGAGCGTAAGTATGATCTTCTCAAACCGCAGCGGCAGGTCGTCGAAAAAGCCGTCCTCTACTTTGCGCGGGTGGGGCGGTTCGCCCGAAAGGTCGCCCAGCTTCATATTGTAGAGCGAGGAAAGCAGGCGCTCCATGACCGCGATATGAACGTACATTTTTTTGAATTGTGTCGTCAGGTATTTGCCCGTTTCCGTGGAGATGCTCTCAATGTTTTTGACTTCTTCGTAAAGTTTGTCCAAAGCCGCAGCGGGCGGAACGGCGGCACCCGCTGGCGCATGGGGTGGGGTGGACATGAGCGTGTCCACGCCGAGTTGGAGAAGATAGGTCATGAATTCGTTTTTGCTGGCGAATTTTTTGCCGTGGGCGTCGTAGGCTCTGCCGATCTTCGCAATCAGTTCGGGATCGTAAAGGCGAATGGTATGCTGGACTTCAAAATTTTTCATTCTGCGCTATCCTCCGTGTTGTTTTCGTAACCGTCCTCTGCGTCTTTTTCGAGCGGGTTATCCACGCCGATTGCCGACCAATCAATATAATGCTGGGCGCGGTCGGCTTTCAAGTAGTAAATAAACTTTTTGGCCGTATCGTATCCGACGGCTTCGCCGGAAAGCATTTTGTCCACCTCGGCTATATCCACGCCGAGCCGGGCCGCAAATTCGGTTCGTGTAAAACCGCATTTGTCGAGGTGTGCCTGCAACTTTTCCTTTTTGACTATCATTGTCTGCCTCCGATAATTTTTAGGGCTGCCTTTTCAGCCCCTCACTATACAGGGGGACAAAATTTCATAAAAATCGAACCTATTTCAAAAAATTTTTCAAAATTTTTTTGTATGCCCAATATAATCTTTTTCTAACAGCCATTTCCGAGATATGTAGCATAGCGGCAATTTGCACTTTCTTATATCCTTTGATATGGTGCAATATGTAGGCTTCCCGTTGCTTGTCCGTCAAAGGGGATAACAACTTTTTATAGTATTCCGCTCGTTCTTCCCGCTTTATCATCTCATCGAGTGGCGATAAAGCACAAGCGGGCGGTTCTTGTCCGTCGTCGCACAGCCTGTCCAAAGACAGGTCGTACTTGACCTCCAAGCCCGCCCGCTGTTTTTGCTTTTTGATTTTCCAATAATGTGCGCGTTCCTGTATTTCAAGGAATTCATATTCGCGCTTGAATTCTTCCGTTACTTCGATTTCCTCAAAATGCCCGTCTGCAAATTGATAACGAATGGTTGCCATGCGTGTCCCTCCGAAACGATTTTTTGAAAATCGCTATCGGCGGAATGCGCCGCGCTATACAACAAAATTCCCCCGACAGCGCAGTGTGAACCAAACGCCGTCGAGGGGGATAGAATTCGAGTAAATAAAAACTGACAGACAAAATTATCCCCTCAAAGGGTTTAATTCGTCTGTCAGGCTTCTATCTGTTCACAGAAAGATCAGTTTGTTCTCTCTGCGCAGATCATAACTTCTCTTTTCAACAAACACTCTTATTATTCAGTTTTAGCCATAGCTTTTGCGGTTGACATCAATGCTTGCTTTTGCTCTTTATCAAGTTGTTTCCAATAGGTGAGCAATTCGATCTCTTCTCCTGTCAGTTTGTCCGAATCGATGTCATACAGCAATTCGGCAAGGGATATTCCCAATGCAAAGCATATACTATCCAGACTTTCGATTTTTGGCATCGTTTGTCGAGTTTTCCAAGAAGATAGCGTACTATGAGAAATCCCAGCCGCCTTATTGAGTTTGGCGACAGACATTCCTTTCTGTATGCGTATCTTCTCGATTTTTTCGTACAGCTCCATTGAGTTCAACATTTTGCTACCTCTGTATATATTTTACATCAACGACAGGCGCAAAATAGTTTTTACGGCTGTCAATATAATACAGCAGTAATAGCAATATTTGTAAAACGAGCAAAAAAATACCCTGCGTACAAAAATTGCACGCAGGGCTTTGGCAAACAGCCTATTAAGTTGTTTCTTTGGCGGCTTTTTTAGGTGGCTCAGTGGGTGTACAGTTCGTGTTAGTTGTCGTGATAACTACGCGCACAAGTTTTCCGCAACGCGGACAAAGAATATCCACGTCAGAACCGCTTTCGCCTTTGCATAACTTATACCCACATATCGGGCAGGACGCGTACATTTTCATTTTTCTGCTCACCTCATTTCTTTCAATGCGGCAAGATTTCCAGATTGTATGTACTTGATCCGCTCCAATATTTGGGCAGGCGGAAGATCCCACCATTTTAATGCCAAAAGAGCCGCAATATCTTCATCTGAAAAACGCTTTCGTATCGGTCTTGCCGGAACTCCGCCAACAATAGTGTAAGGCGGGACATCCTTTGTTACAACAGCTCGCGCTCCGATAATTGCGCCGTCGCCAATGGTAACACCGGCAAGGATAACAGCCTCAAAGCCGATCCATACATCGTTTCCGATTACAATATCGCCTTTGTTGTCCCATGCCTTGTCTGCCCAGAGCCCGTGTTCCCATTCCTCATAAAAGATGGGGAACGGATAGGTCGAGAGCGAGCGCATCGTGTGATTTGCACTATTGAACAGAAATTTAGTACCATAGGCGATTGAACAGAACTTTCCGATTTTCAGTTTGTCATGATTAATGGGATAATGATAGAGAACATTATTCTTTTCAAAGTCCCTCGGATCGTTCACAAAGTCGTTGTAGAAAGTAAAATCACCGACTTCAATGTTCGGGTTTGTGATTACGTTTTTCAGATACACAATCGTATCGTCCCCTTCGCGGGGATATATCTTTTTGCTATCCGGAATAGCCATAAATAGTCATCTCCTTTTGAATTTATTTTTTTAAGACTATTCCGGTATATCCAATGCAAAGTTTCACCGAGTTGGCCTCCTTGTTCATTATTTCATTGCGTCAATGATTTCCTGTACGTCTGCAAAGAAACGCGACAGGTGCCAACCGTCCGCGACGGCGTGATGAATGTTCATTGATAAGGGCAAAACAGCCTTCCCGTTCTCCATTTCGTATTTGCCCCAAGTAATAACAGGGGCGAGATATTTGCCCTCATCAAAGACGTGTATATCAAAGCTCTTGTACTTCACCCACGGCAGACAGGACACGTCGAACGTATTTGCGGGATGTTCCGTCAAATCAAACGCACGCAAATTTTTGTAGCGCTCCCTGTCCGAAAGGAAATGGGCATGGAATTCATACAAATCGTCCGAGTATTCCGTCACAAGTTTTACAAATTGTTCGTCGTCTTTGTGGAAGTCAGCATAGTAAGGTGAGATGTAGTCCCAATGAATGAGGTTTCCATCGTTATCCCAGCCGTACCTAAATTCTGCACGTTGGTTGACCGCTTTTGAAACTACCCACATCATAACGGGATAGAATTTTAATTCATATGCACGAACAAATGCAATGAGTGAAGATACGTCTATATCGACCGTCATGCTCATAACATTGCGCAGATTGTCGATATAAAAGCGGAAAAGATTTCCTCTTTTCCAAGTGTCAAGATTTACTGTTTCGTATTTCATTTTAACCTCCTAAAATTGTAGTAATTTTAGAAGGCAACATCCAGCCCCATTTTCATATGGATACCTCCTTACAGGTGGAATACCTATATTATATCATCTTTTCACGGGCAAGTAAATTATATTCGGCAACTAAAAAAGTCCGGCATTGCGCCGGACAGATCTTTAAGTGATTTCCTTGATCGGTTTTTTAGGGGCGTCGGTCGGAGTGCAATTCGTATTTGTTTCGGTTATGACGACGCGGACGAGCTTTCCACAACGAGGACAAAGAATATCCACATCCGAGCCGCTTTCGCCTTTACACAACTTATACCCGCATATCGGGCAGGACGCATACATTTTCATGATTTCGTTTCTCTTATAGGTATGCGAATAACCGTTTTCAACTTTTCGGGTGCTGTTTTTCGAGGATCAGACAGATATATTTCATGGTGCAAGCGTGTATCGATCAAATCGAACGAATAGCCCTGCGTTTCGATAAACGCGCGCATTGCAGATATTGTCGCCGGTTCGCTATCATAACTTCCGATGTGCATACATTGGACACAGAGTCCTTCGTCAAACGTAAACAATTCGGCGGAAGAAAGGTCGATTTTCTTTTTTGCAGAACCTTCCTTAATAGCCCATTCAAAATCTTGCTTTTTGACGAAATCGGGCAGGCGTATCATCGAGATCCAGCAAAGGTCGTCCTTGCGGGCATAATCGAAAGGCTTTCCGTCGTTCATACGCCATAAGCCTTCAAGCGGCGGAACGACGTAATCAAAATAACCTTCGAGCTTATGTTTTCCGAGCTTACTCATTTTCAGCGTATAAGAAACGGCATATAATATTCCGATTGCCCGCTTATATTCGCCGTTCTCGTCGTTCGGGTTGCCTTGACCTCGCACCGCAACGTATTTCATGGACGGGATGCGCACCACCGCAGGTTTTTTCGGCGGAAGATAAAATTCCTTAAATTCTTTTTTAAAATCAAATGTCATTTCACACCTCATATAGAGTACTTTTATTTTGTAAATCGTAAAATTAGCTCGGCAAATTTTTTCTCATTCAAAATTTCATTTGAAATATAATCTCCATTATAAAATACGGCGTAGTTCGTCCATGCCATTGGTGCATTTTGTGCTTTTTCTTTACTATCTATAAAAACGCATTCAAGTGGCACCCCTTTTTCTTTAGCATAGTCTTTTATTATTGGGACATATTTTGCTGTAAACGGACAGCCATATGTGTAATAAATTACAAACCCCTGCTTTCCTATATGCGGGTATTTTGCGCATTCTTTAAATTTAGGTACAATTTCTTTATCAACAAATGGCAAATACATTAACGTATAAAACGGGTTTGCTGTATCCGCTACTTTAAAACCTTTATAAGCGAGATATTTAGGATCTGATAGAAAAGGCATTTTCTTTTGTGATGAAATAACCGTTATTCCGCGCTTCCCTTGTGCTTTTGCATCAGCAATACATGCATTTAATAAATCATTTGCATATCCGTGTCCTTTCAATGAACCGGATACCCAAAAACAATTTATATGCATATAACCGTTTGCATCAATAGGACACCAAGCATTTTCTGCCGGTATATATTCAATAAAACATTTGCCACGCTCAACAGATTTTAGAAATACCAATCCTTCTTTCATTCTTTCAGAAAGCCACGCTTTTTTGCTTGACACCTGAATATCTTTATTATTTGAAATTGCACAGCATATGTGTTCATACTCTAAATTATCATGTGTTATTTTAATATAGTTCATTTTTTCACCTCATTTCGGGCAACGGAGCAATGTATATACCGAGCTTATGGAAATCATACCAAGCAGAAATTGTCTTTTCATCCGCTGCTTGCAGAGCAAGTAAAACTTCTTTTGCGAACTCCATTGTTGCAGTTCCGTTTGCTGTTACAATATTATTATCTCTTACCGCTTGACGTGCAATAAATTTATCTTCGTTTGTATAACAGGATCCTGCCGATGTTTTAAGTTCCGCAAGATCGTTTGCTGTATGTTTTCCGAAATTAAGCGCACCAATCGTTCCCAAAAAGCGGCAGGCATCGCAGATCGCCCCCAACAATTTTCCCTTTTTGATCGTCTTTTCGACGAGTGGCTTTATCATATAGGCATTTTCGCTATGCCACGACATTCCGCCGATCAGTATGAGCGCATCATATTCTTCGGGTACGCTTTTCAAATCGTAATCAGGCAGAACGGAAAAGCCTCCGATAGATTTTACGGGTTTCTCCGTAAGCGAAACAATTTTGTTTTCAAATTGTCCGCCGCCTATCATCGTAACGGCGGTAGACAGATAGGCCGCTTCAAAGTCCGCCCATTGATCGAGCAAAAAGTATAATATCCTTTTCATGTCAGTTCTCCTTTTTTCTTGTATTATAGCAAAGAGAACATGACAACAGTACGTCATCGTTCCGAATAATTTTTCAGCATTTCTCTAATTCTTTCCTGCAATGTTTCGCGCAAGGCTGTTGGTTCGAGGATACGCACGTTATCGCCGTAAGAGAGAAAGTAGCCATACACCCATTCGTCAAATGGCATGGACGTATCGACGGTAAAAGAGCCGTCCGCGTTTTTTGATATATCTTCTATGTTGAATTCATCGTAGACACGGTAAGCGACTGTTGCCGTAAAAATTGCCCGAATATGTATTTTAACGTGCGGAGGGATGTTTTGCGGCACAACGGGCGGCGGCGCATAGAGTGCGGCATCGAATGTTTCGGGTAGCACCTGCAAATCGATCATTCGATTGATTTTGAATGTCCGATAGTCCTCTTTCAAAAGACAGAACGCCTGTATGTACCACGCCTGTCCCTGAAAAACAAGTTTCAGAGGATATGCCTTGCGTTCGGATATTTCACCCACCGAGTTCGGATAGGAAAAGGCGAGCGCTTTCCTCTGCATAACAGCATTTTTCAAATTGTTGAATTTCTCTCGGTCGTGTGTAGGGTTGCTCCAACGCGAAAAATCGACCTCGATCCAATCGGTATTCTTTACCGAAAAGAGTGAACCGAGCTTCGACAAAGCCTTGCCGCTTGCACTTCCCGTCGGCAAAAGCGTTTTAATGCCGAGAAGTATTTGTTCTTTTTCTTCGTCTGATAGGACGGCTTTATCGAGGACGTATCCCTCCAATAACGAAACGCCGCCGCCTTTGCCCTGTGTGGTATAGACGGGGACTTTGGCAAGCGTAAGTGTTTCTATATCGCGCAAAATTGTCCGTTTAGATACGCCGAGCCGATCTGCAAGCTCCTGCGCCGTTACCGTTCCTCTATCGAGTAAAGTATATACGATTTCAAAAAGCCTTTCGGTTTGCATATCAATTATTATCTGTTCGGTTTCCTTTTGATGCTCAACAATCTCATAAAATCGCTGAACAGGGCGGTATCGGTCGGCTCAAACATCATCCATTTACCGTCGTGGTATGTCTGTGCTTTGTCGTAAATAGTTTGCGTTTCCTTTGAGTAGCAATCTCGTTCTTTTTCAAATTTTGTCCTTTCGTCTTTCCCGAAAATGACCATAAACCCGATACAGTTTTCCCGCGCATAGAGCGAGCATAGCGTCTTTCCGCCGCGGCGGTATTTGTATTCATACTTCCATGCCTTGCCGCCATTATTCCATATATGTTCCATATCATAGCTTTCATCGATCAAAGCAATTAAACTATCCCATATTTCGTATAAAGATTTTCCGACCAGATTTGTCATTTTTTCCGCGGTTGGAGCTGTATCAAGCATGATGATCTCCTTATGTGCTTTTTTTAATTATACCATATTAAAGATGACAACTGCAAGTCATCTTATAAAAAAGCTCGACAGACTTGCCGAGCTTTTATGTTACTTTAATTCTTTTGCCGCCTTTTTAGGAGCGTCGGTGGGGGGGGGTGCAATTCGTGTTCGTTTCTGTTATGACGACGCGAACGAGCTTCCCGCAGCGAGGACAAAGAATATCCACATCCGAGCCGCTTTCGCCTTTGCATAATTTATACCCGCATATCGGGCAGGACGCATACATTTTCATGATTTCATAGTCGTTTCAGAGATGAATATATAAAAATCTATGCTTTATACGAAAGCAATGATCAGCGCTATTACAGAAAAGAGAAGAATTGCCGCAATCCCGCCCCCGATTATGGCACCCCATTTGATAATTTTCTTTGCATTTTCCTTATCGGTATAAATGGAGTTCAACCGCTCCTCATTTATATTTTTTTCGCGGACTTCCTGCACGTCAATATCTTTGATCAGTTCATCTAATGTTAAACCAAAAAAATCGCTCAACAACACTAACCGTTGAAAGTCTGGATACGACTGACAACTTTCCCATTTTGAAATTGTTTGCCTTGAAACATTTAATTCGGCACCCAATTCTTCCTGCGACAGGCCTTTTGATTTTCTTAATGAAATCAATTTCTCGTTAAAATTCATCTTCAAAGCTCCTTTGATTTTATTGTGCCTTGATTATAGCAAAAGTCAAAACACCCGTCTACCAACAAATGTTGGAAATCTGTCAACCTGAAATAACAATTCTTATCTTTTATAAAAAAATTATCTTGCTCTGGGTTAATTCAATTCTTTTACCGCCTTTTTAGGGGCAGTGGCGGGTGTACAATTCGTATTTGTTTCGGTAATGACGACGCGGACGAGCTTCCCGCAACGCGGACAAAGAATATCCACGTCAGAACCGCTTTCACCTTTACACAATTTATACCCGCATATCGGGCATGACGCATACATTTTCATATTACTATCTCCGTGATTTTATTTTTAATATCAGAGTTACAGCGATGCATAGCACTACAAAGACTGCAACGAGCACCGGCAAATGCCACGCTTCAAAAGCGGTCATCGCCTGAAAACCTATTGTTGCGGGGAAGATATAAGCTATATACTGCATAAAATCAGGCAGCATTGCCGCCGGAAACATGATACCCGATAGCATAACGGACGGCAGAAAAATAATCATTGCAACCATCGTCTGTTTCGCCTGTGTCTTTATCAATAAGCCTATGATACACCCGATTGCAAGGGTAACACAAAGCAGAACGACAAGTGAACAAAAATATAGCGGAAGATTTGTCGGTAATTCCGCTTTGAACACGAACGGCGCGACAGCAAAAACAATCAGGCAGACAATGCGCGTGGTGATAACGTCTCCGATTTCAATATGGATGACTTCTCCGCAACGAGGACACTTGATGTCCAAATAACAACCTTTTTCGCCCTTGCACAATTTGTGTGCGCATACGGGGCAGCAAGCAAATCTTTTCATAATTCCTCCGTTTGTTCTTGTTGAACAGTATTTTCTTGTGCTTCTAAATTTGCGAATGTTTTTTTCGAAAGCAAAGAAATCATAAAAGCGAGTACACCCGCCCCGAACAGTATTAAATACGGCATTGCGGCGGATACGTCAAACAGAACGCCATAAAGAGCCTGCCCCAAAGGGGACGCACAGTTAGATACGGTCATGACAAACGCCATGATTTTGCCGATCAGTACTTGCGGCGTCTGTCGTTGTATCGCGGCACAGAGCTGAACGGTAAACAATGTAGCTGCCGTCATCGCGACAATACTCATTATACAAATTATGATATATCCGACCAACGGTAACATAAACGGGAAAAGCGCAATCCCCATGACGGTAGCGGCTACCGCGCAAAGTAACAGGTATAAATACGTTGAGCGCAGTTTCAATTTATCCGATAAAATTCCTCCGAGTACTCCGCCGAGAATACCGCCCAAACCGAGCGAAGCCTGCGCTATTCCCAAGAACAAGTCGTTCATTTGCAGAATGTTTACAACCATTACGGGAATACCCACGACCATAACGGAAGAAAGCACGAGATTAAAGAGGGCAAGCAAAATCACAACGCGGATAAATACGGGCTTTTCTTTTCGTAAGTAAAAAACGCTGTCCTTCAAATCATTTTTAAGCACCAGCCAAAATTTTGCCTTCCTGTCAGGACGGATAAATGGAATATGTATAAATATTTCCATAATGGCTGATGCGGTAAAGCAAACGATGCTCAAAATCAGAACGGGAGCCAATCCCCAAAGCCCGAACAGAACGCCACCGAGAATGGGGCCGATCAGATTTGCCAGCGTATTGACGGCATTGATGGCAGAATTTCCTTTCAATATATTGTCGCGGGAAAGCAGAACGGGAATACTCGCTTGCACCGCAGGCTGATATGCGCCCGCGATACCGTATAACAACATCAAAACGACAATCAAAAGCGGTACGAGCGGCAAAAGACCGTATAACAGATAGTATACGAGAATAATTCCAGCCGTCGTAAAATCGAGCGCAACCATAATATTTCGTTTGTTCGCCCTGTCCGCGATCACACCTCCTGCAAGCGAAAGCAATATCATCGGAAGAAAGGAACACGCCGTAACGATACCGTACAGAGTGGAAGAACCCGTCTGCCGCAGCAGATACAACGGAAGAGCAAAGCGCAGTATGGCGTTGCCGAACAGGGATATGATTTGCCCGATAAGTACAAGCGTAAAATCCTTTATAAACAATTTTTGTTTAGACATAGATACTCCTTAATCTTTGAAAATAATTGCTTCTATTAAGCGGAAAAGAACATCCAATCCCCCGACGGAGAAACAGACGATTGCCCAAATCGTATATTGATAATGCAATAAAACAAAACCGCTGATGAAAAGTGCAACGGCTATCAACAGGTTTACAAAAAAGATAATTCGTTTGCCCGTTTTTGTTTTCGCTGCACGGTTGACGGATTTATCAAAACGGTCTGCTGCCGTCTCGATTTTTTGTTCCGCTTTTACCATTGCTTTGTCAATCGGCTCTTCCATATGTGCCGCCGCATCCTCGATAGTTCGTTCTATCTTTTCTTCAAATTCTTGCTTATTCATGCTTTGCCTCCTTCAATAATACCGACCGTCGGTTTGTATAAGGGTTAAAAGAAACAGCCCTTTTGCAGGGCGGTTATAATTTTTTTGCCATCAGATTATTTTTGCAACATATGATTGTAAGAAAGGTACGGGCGAATTAGTTCCTCTGCCGTAAAATCAGCTCCGATGCGGTTGAGGACGGACATTACCACTTCGCCGCGCGCTATGATCTCCTCATCGGAGGAAGGGAGCAGAAGCGGATTGAGCCATAAGCTGGATAAAAGACTGAGCATTTCTGCCGTTTGGCGAGGATGTTCGATGCCGTGCAATGTTTTGTCCGCAATGCCTTGTTCCAGAATGGGTTGTATATAATCGGGGGCAACTTCGCGCATTAAACTTTCCACCTGCGCCGCCAAAAATTTGTGGTTGGAAATCATATACGGCTGCATCGGAACAATTTCGTTATTGACGGCATTTCCCAATGCTTCGGCATAGATTTTTTTTAATTTTTCCCGACCGTTGAGCCTTTTATCGTCGCGCACTTTTGAAAGTAATTGTTCCGTGCGTTTACTTGTATTCGCACAGATTTTTATGAATATATCTTCTTTGGATGCAAAGTGATGGTAGATTGCCCCTTTCGAGAGCTTTGTATCGTTCATAATATCCTGTAAAGAAGTCTTTTCAAAGCCCTTTTCGGTAAATAATCTCGCCGCTGTATCCAATATCAATTTTACTGTTTCTTCCGGGTATTTATTCCTCGGCATCTTCTTGCTCCTCACACTTACAAACCGTTGGTCTGTATATAGAATACCATAGAATGATACGATTGTCAACTTTTTCTGCTTTTATTTTAAGGAATAAAATGGTAAATTTTCCCAAAAGCATTGAAAAGCACAATATATTGTGTTATAATAAATTTACAGTACAGATTTAGTTGTGGGGATACTATGTCCAAAGAACGCGATCAGGAATGGCTCGAAAAAGCGCTCCTCTGTTACGAACAGGAAAAATCAAAAAATCCGGAATATCTGTCTTTTGACGATATTACCATCAAAACCTTTGCCCGACGCATCGTCGGGCAAATCAAGGAACAGATGAAACTCGACAATGAGCAATGCGAATTGTTGTTGGACGCGATATTTAATCAAAGGATAAATGATGTATAACTATAAGAATTCAAAAGCAAACATAATTAATATATTAAAATCTAAAACTCCTATCGAGCATAAAAAAACCATTCCTCTTTCCGACTCTGAATTTACTTTTGAAAATGGTATCGAAACTTTTGTAAGTGCAATTTTTATTGATATAAAAAATTCAAGCGATTTGTTTGCAACGCGGGATGAAAAATTAGCAAGATTACTACGTGCATTTACAGGTGAAATAATTACAATATTTCAAGGTGATAACAATTATAGACAAATTGGGATAAGAGGCGATTGCGTATACGGAATTTATACCACGCCCAACAAAAAGGATGTCGTATCTGTTTTTGATATTGCAATTATGACAAATACTTTCATGAAAATGTTTAATGAGTTATTAAAGCAAAACCATTATATTACAATTGGAGCAGGTATCGGATTGGGATGCGACAAAGAACTTATAATTAAAGCTGGCAGATCAGGTACAGGAATAAATGATAAAATTTGGATTGGTGAAGCTGTTGTCGATGCTTCAAACTTAGCATCTATTGCTAAACGACATGGGTTTCAAAATATCGCTATGGATAGTTGCTTTTATAATAATATTATCGAAGCAAAGAAAAAGGAAAATTCAAAATATTCACAATGGATTCAAAAAGTAAATTCGGAGAATAAATATTTTGAAAAAGAGTTTTATCATTGTAATATTGTAAGAACAGAGTTTGATAATTGGATAAAAGAGGGGATGAAATAATGTCTAACAACGCAGAAAAATCATTATTGTCTATACAAGAGCAAATTAATAAATTTGACAATAAGGCAAATAGTCTCATTACGATTGTAGGTATTGTTTTTGCTTTGAGTTTAGGGATATTGGATACATTTAATCAATTTGTAGGGATAGAGTTGACAGAGGAGTTGCAGTATAAGTTTCGCTTGCTTATTTTACTTTCAACTTTATATTTTATCTCATTCACAGTAGAACTTGTTTTTCTAATTTTAGTTGTTTATCCTCGCAAGAAAAAAGAAGGACAGCCGTCATTGACTTATTACGCAGATGTCGCAGGGTTAAGCAAAGAGCAGATTAGAGAACTTTTACGGGAAAGCGAAGAAAATTCATTAGCCACTACTATTGATCAAATCAGCATTAATGCAAAAATCTGTAAACAAAAACACAGATTTTTAGTAATTGCAATTTGGAGTCTAATACCATTATTCGCATTTATGTTTTCTGTGTTTTTCACTGCAATCTTATAGTACAATCCAGCCAAGCGCTTAAGCCATTTGTAACCAAAACGAGGTTCGTGTCTGAGATCGAATGTTCCACCAAACGGGAACTATCCGAACACCACTATTACAGAACAGTGGGTTCGGGTAGTTTTTTTATTGCCGCCGAAGGAATGATTCTCCGAATTTTTTGCCCTTCGTTGTGGCTATCGTAGCACAGTTCTCGCGGAAGTCAACGGGAAAAATTATCGCTGAAAAATAGAATAGCCCTATACACGGAAAGCCGGGTAGGTCAAATTGACCTGCTCGGCTTTTTTCATTTACGGCAGATTTCCCGTTATCCGTATGCAATAATTTTGTCCTTTGTCGTTGACTTCCGATTTACCTCTTTTGAATGAACGAGAGCATCTCTCGCCCGGTGCTTACTTCGCCCCTGCCGAAAGGCAAAATAAAAATTCGGAGGTAAAACTCTATGAAAACCAAAGTTTCCAATTTCACCGAGTTCAGAGCGTATTATCTCTCTGAATTTGAACTGTACGATGGCGAAGCGTTCATCACCTTCAACATCGTCGGCATCGACCTTGACCGCAATGAAGTACAGGTCGCCGTGTCTAACAGAGGTAAAATCAGCGTCGTAACGTATGACCTCATGACGGATAAAAACGGCAGGCTTTACTTCGAGTACGGCGTCATGTTCGAGCGCGTGTATCTGGACGAGTTCGAGGAGGCAGCGTAATGGAATACCCTGAAATCAGCATTGTAATCGGTTCGTGGGGTTCGTACAATTCATGCAATCAACGAGCCCTCGGTTCCGAATGGCTCAACCTTGCAGACTTTGAGAGCTGGGAAGAAATTGAAGAAGAACTCAAAAAACAGGGCTTTCAGCTCAAAGGCATTGACGAAGAACTCTTTATACAAGATATAGACGGTATCCCTTTGTCTGGCACGAACTGGGATTACGTTCATCCGAAAGATCTGTTTGAAACGCTCAAAGATAGCGGCGTTTTGGACGATACCCGCAAGTACGATACGATGCTTGCCTATCTGGAAGTGCGCTCTCTCGGCGAATTTGAAGAGAATGTCCGCAATCACGGCGACCGCTGGGATGACGACATCCGCCTCTACAAAGGTTACAGCTGGGAAGATTACGGCAAAGAAATGTTCGACTGCTGTTGCTATCAGATGGAAGAACACTTACAGGACTTCTTCGACTTCGAGGCATACGGCAGATACATGGGCGACTGCGCCGAGGAATACTCGGACGGCATCATAGAAATTTTAAGATAACACGGAGGATAAATAACTATGGGAAACCGAGCGGTCATTACAACAAGAAAAGACCTGAAAGACATCGGTGTTTACCTGCATTGGAACGGCGGGCGTGACAGCGTGGAAGGCTTCCTTACATACTGCAAAATCAAAGGCTACCGTCCGCCCGAATACGATAATTACGGCTGGGCGTACCTTTGCACGACTATCGGCAACTTTTTCGGTCAGAGCGGGCTGTCGCTCGGCGTTGACGTTGCCAACAAGCTCGACTGTGACAATTGGGATACCCGCATATCGGGCAGGATGCATACATTTTCATTTGGTTACCTCTCCAAAGGATACTGTTTGACTTTGTTCAGCTTTGTCAAATTCTTTTGCAGTGCAGAAACGGAAAACGGCTTGCCGTGGCCGGGGTAAATCTTCTTCGGCTTCAAAGCGATGATTTTCTCCCACGAGCGGGCAAAGTCCCGCATATCTTCCGCCCAAATCGTTACATTATTTACGCTCGGAAAACCGTTCATGGCGGCATCACCGCAAAACAAGAAGCCGTCGTGCAACAGCAGGGACATCGAATCGGCGGTGTGGCCGGGCGTACGTATTATTTTGCCGCCCAATACTTTGTCTAAATCATGGATGTTCTCGTCCGAAATCAGAATGAGCCTGTTTTCATACTCTTTCTTCAAAGGGGGAAAGAGATGCTTGCCCTTTCCGAGCAAAGCCATAAATTTGCAGAAAGTCAGAGCCACCCTGCCCGTGCAGCCGCCCGCAAAAGGGTTCTGTCCCTTGCGCAAGACATCGAGTGCTTTCTCGTCTGCGATCACGGTCAAATTCGGAATAACCGCCAACAGGTCGTTCAGAAAACCCGCATGGTCATCGTGGGCGTGTGTCAGAAACAAGTAGCGAATATCCTGTGGGGAAATGCCTTTCTTTTTGAGTTGTTTACAAAAATGCTTGTAGCCGTTCTCGTATCCGGTGTCGATCAGAAAGTAGCCGTCCGCATAGCGATACAGCCAATTATTTACGATCCTGCTGCCTAAATTCTGTATCATATTTTTCGCTCCCTGCATTATTTGTTTTCCAAAGATTTCATGCCGGCAATCAGGGTATCAACCGAAAGAGCAAAGGTATCCGATACGGGCAACGGGTTGCCGAAAGACTTTTTATTGACGAGCAGACAGAAGCCTTCCAAAAAGGAGCGGAACATACGCACGAGATGGCGGCTGTTCTGTTCGGATATGTTCAGCGACGCGGTTATCTTATAAATCATCTCGAACATATTTTGTGTTGCTTTATGAGCCTTTTCGTCCTGAAAATTGTTGTACCAAAGCATGGCGTCGAATATGCCCGCATTGCTCGTAGCATAATCGTAAAACGCATAGCAAATCGCTTTCACGGCATCATATCCCGAAACGCCGACGGCCGCGCGCAACGCCTTTTCTTCGAGCTGCTTCCAGCCGTAAAGCATAACGCCGTTTTTGATTTCGTCCAAGTTTGTAAAATGATTGTAAAAGGACGGCGATTTGATATTGAACTTTTCCGCAAGTAACTTGATAGAAATTTTATCTATTCCGATTTCGTTCGCCATTTGCGCGGCAGCTTCTATGATTGTATCTGCCGTAAGTCCCAAACGCGGCATTTGAAAAGCCTCCTTATGCTCTGTCTCTTATACACATCTGACGCTGCCGACGATAAGGCTC
>ENA-OYZE01000098-OYZE01000098.1-human-gut-metagenome-genome-assembly--contig:-NODE-98-length-44745-cov-8.100045_pt1 | contig 44745 bp, 24 predicted proteins | sample MGYA00243259_ERZ653469 | MGnify/ENA primary metagenome ERZ653469 (study PRJEB26926, sample SAMN06164913) | human gut metagenome | biome: ENVO:00009003; feature: ENVO:2100002; material: ENVO:00002003...
GAGATTTCTGCCTGTCTCGTGGGCTCGGAGATGTGTATAAGAGACAGATTTTATAAAATATTTTTATCAGTTACGACTTCGCTCGCATTGACTTCACTCCGCCTGCAACTTGGCTGTCTGGTCGGCAAGTCTCAACGCTTCCACCATCTGTTCTATGTCACCGTTCATAAAATTTTCAATGTTGTACAGCGTAAGCCCTATACGGTGGTCTGTAACTCTTCCCTGAGGAAAATTGTAGGTGCGTATGCGTTCGCTTCGGTCGCCCGTTCCTACCTGATTTTTTCGTTGCTGAGCGTATTCCTTGTCCTGCTGTGTGCGGAAGTGGTCGTACAACTTGCTTTTAAGAATGTTCATTGCCTTTTCGCGATTTTTAATCTGACTGCGTTCGTCCTGGCAGTTGACTACTATGCCTGTGGGCAAATGCGTGATGCGAATGGCACTTTCCGTTTTGTTGACGTGCTGTCCGCCCGCTCCCGACGAACGGTAGGTGTCTATCTTGAGATCTTTTTCGTCAATGGTTATGTCCACGTCCTTTACTTCCGGCAACACCGCAACGGTAATGGTACTGGTGTGTATTCGTCCCTGCGATTCCGTATCGGGCACACGCTGTACACGGTGAACACCGCTTTCGAACTTGAACTTACTGTAAGCGCCGTTGCCCACTACCATGAACACTGCTTCTTTAAGTCCGCCCAATTCGCTTTCGTTTATGTCCGTTTCCTCTATTTTCCAATGATTTTTCTCCGCAAACATATAGTACATACGTCGGATTTCATTGGCAAAAAGAGCCGCTTCTTCTCCACCCGCTCCCGCGCGTATTTCTATTATTACGTTTTTGTCGTCGTTGGGATCTTTGGGCAACAGCAGCAACTTCAACTTTTCTTCCAGTTGTTCTTTTTCCTTCTTGCAGCGGGAAATTTCCGAATGTATCATTTCCAGCATTTCTCTGTCCGTTTCCGTTTCAGCCATTGAAAGATTTTCTTCCAGATCGGAATTCACCTTTTTGTACGCAAGATAACAATCGCGTATTTCCTGCAGACCGCTGTGTTCCTTGACCAGTTTCTGCCACTGCTGATTGTCTGCAATGATTTCGGGACGGGAGATATGTTCCGTCAGATATTCGTATCTTTCCACTATGTTCTGCAATTTGTCAAACATATTTTACTTTACCTTTTTTAACCTTGCTATTACTATACGGTCGTTTCCGCCGTAATCCTTGATGACCTGAGTATCGTATCTTTCTCCCAGTAACTCCGGTACAGTCTGTCCCTGATTGTAACCTATTTCCAGCACCATTACACCGTTGTCAGTAAGATGCTCGTGTGCCTGTAATGCCAGAATACGGTAAAACCGCAGTCCGTCCTTGCCTCCGTCAAGCGCAAGATGAGGTTCGTATTTTTTGACGGAATCGTCAAGCGTTTCAATCACGTCGGATTCCACATAGGGCGGATTGCAAATGATGACGTCAAACTTCCCCTTTATTCGCCTGAACATGTCGCTGCGCACAAATTTCACCCTTGCCTTGTTGTCATGTGCGTTTTTGCGTGCCACGTCCAATGCTTTTTCGCTGACGTCTGCAAGAGTTACCTTTGCTTTTTTCTGCAAAGCCACGGTTATTCCCAACACTCCGCTTCCGCAGCACAGGTCAAGAACTTTCTGTCCGTCGCGGATTTGTTTCAACGCCTGTTCGCAAACCAGTTCCGTTTCCTGTCGCGGAATAAGCACATTGTCCGTCAGTTTAAAATTTCTGCCGTAAAACTCGGTGTTTCCCACAACGTACTGCACCGGTTCGCCCTCTTTGCACCGACGGAACGCATTGCGCAGTCTTGTCTGCCAGCCGAACGGTATTTTTAAATCATCGTTAAGTTTGTCCAACGAAACATTGAGGCAACGGCTCATCATCCAGTCCACGTCCCTGTCTGCAATTCCGTCGAAACAACCTTCCTGCCGCATTTGTGCCTTTACCTGTCCGAAAGACAGAGGCGCGGGGAAATGTTTTTCTTCCACAGTTTCGTCGGCGTCCATATGCAACACCGTTCTGAATGCGGTGATTGCCACTTCGCACATACCGTCATCGGGCTCACGCGTGGTGAGACGTTGCATCTGTTTGCCCAACCATTTGAAGGGACGGAAAAGTATAAAATTGCTCCTTGCCAGCAACATCAGAAATTCGTAACTGATGCCGGCAGTCAACGGCAACAACGCCAGTTTTATAAGAAACCGTGCCCAGACGATATCCATTACAAAACCTGCGCCACAGGCGTAAAATATCGCTTCCACTCCGTACATCACAACAATGGATATCAGCAATACGAACACAATAAAACTTGTACCGCATCTGTCGTGATATCTGCTGCACTTCTGTACGTTTTCCACCGTCAGGGGAAGTTCGTTTTCGTAACAGGAAATGGTCTTGTGCTCGGCGCCGTGATACATAAACAATCTTCGGATATCTTTTAAAGTGGTTATTATACTCATATATCCGACAAGCACCAGCATTTTGAACACGCCTTCAAGCAGAGATTTTAGCCAATGGGCGTCGCTGCTGAACAGCATCATTATAAGTGCGGTCAGTTGCGTGGGCACAAACACAAACAGGAATATAGCCAACGCAACGCCCAGCAAAATGGAAAAGGTCATCATAGCGCCCATGCCCTTGCCGTCGGAAGTGTCTATTTCGTCTTCCACGATTACCTCAGCCGATTTGCCGATTATCTTCACTCCCTCTACCATCGACAGCACAAGATTTACCACTCCGCGCAAAAAGGGTACCTTGCGGTACCAAGGCTTCTTTTTACTTAATCTTTTACTGTCTATACGGATATCGCCGTTTTCGTCGCGCACTGCCAGAGCAATACTGCTTTCGCCACGCATCATAACGCCTTCGAGTACGGCTTGTCCACCGATTTTTGTCTTCATTTTTCTCCTTGTGTGACAATTTCACATTTAATTAATTATAGCAAACTTTTGCAGATTTAACAACTGTTTAGCAGTATCGCACGCGTATTGCGCTCCTTTAAGTAACTCAATCACATTGCGAAAAACATACGGTCAACTACTGTTGTGCAGCCACGCTACCGACAGTAAAAGAAAACAACCTGTTTAAGTACTTTGTCGGTCTTAACCGCGACGATAACTTTAAATGCAAAACCTTAAAAGAAAGCCCGAACGAATTTATTTCGAACGGGCTAATAGAATTTTAAACGATTTATATCTATGTTTCGGACAAATATGTTCAATATCAGAGCAATTACTGCGCTGTCGCAAACAGTAATGAAAATATTAAACTTGCTTAACGTAAAAAGGTCAAAGGTAATACTATATCAATTTACGAAAAATCCGTCAGGCACTCTGAACGACGCCCGTTTTGTCCGTAACCTCGGGCGGTATTTCCTGACTGTCCGTCAAAGCCTCGGCAATGTTGAGCATATGGTCGCCTATACGTTCGTAGTCGGCAAGCAGTTCGGAACAGATGACAATGCGCTCGGCTCCGTCTTCCAACTTACTTTCCACGTTTATCTGCCGTTTACGCTCCGCTCGTACAGTACTGTCATTGAGTTCCTCGTAACGGCGTATCTTTTCCAGCAATTTTACATCCTTGAAGTTTTCCAACTGCAACAACGCATGTTTGCACTGGTCCCGCATTTCGGTAAGAGCCTGACAGGTTTCCTTGCTTAACCGCAGACCTTGTCTGGAAAGCATCACGGCATAATCGCCGAAATTTACCGAGTGATCACTGATTCGTTCTATATCGCTGATGGTGGAAAACAATCGGTTGATCTCCTTTATGTCCACGGGAGACTGTTCGACGGTAAGCAATTTGGCGATTTTTTGCGATATTTCGAAATTGAATCTGTCCACCTTCTCTTCGTTGCGATTGATTTTTTCCACGTCGTCTGTGTTTCCGGTAATCACGGCGTCAAACCCCATTGTGACGTTTTCCACCGTAAGATACAGCATCTTTAGCACGTCGTCTCTCAAAGACTGTAACGCCACTGCCGATGAACCGAGAATGTGACGGGAATTTGTCGTAACGTCTTCGAACCATTTGTCGGCAACCGTGCGACGTGACGATTTTTTGTCGGGAAGAATCTTTTCCGACAGACGGGCAAGATGCTTGCCGAACGGCAGCAGCAACAACGTCGTTGTTACGTTGAACAAAGTGTGTACTCCCGCTATCTGAGCGACGGGATCGGGAATGATGCTCTCGACAAACCGAGTAAAGGGAAACAGTACGCATATAACGGTAAATACCGTCGTGCCGATAATGTTGAACAACAGATGAATGACCGTTGCGCGTTTGGCATTTCTGTTGGCACCGATAGATGCTATAACCGCCGTTATACAAGTGCCGATGTTCTGACCGAAAAGAACGTAAACCGCGCTGTCAAGTCCTATCACTCCCGTCGCGGCAAGCGTCTGCAAAATGCCCACAGATGCAGATGACGACTGTATCAATGCGGTAAACAAAGCACCCGCAAGTATACCGAGTAACGGGTTGGAAAAACTGGTCATTATGTTTATAAAACCCTGATTGTCACGTAAAGGCTCCATAGCCTCGCTCATGATGCCCATTCCTATAAACAGTATACCCAGTCCGGCAATTATACTTCCGATGTTCTTTACCGTCTTGTTTTTCAAAAAAGTCAGCATTACAATACCGACAAATGCAATCAACGGCGCGATCGTGCCGATGTTCAACGAAATCAACAACCCCGTAACGGTGGTACCTATATTGGCACCCATTATAATCCACACTGCCTGTTGCAATGTCATCAGTTGCGAATTTATAAAGCCCACTACCATAACCGTAGTTGCGGAGGAAGACTGTATTGCCGCCGTAATGCCTGCGCCTACGGCAACGCCCAGAAATCTGTTGGACGTCAGTTTTTCTATCAGCCGTTTCATCTTGCTTCCCGCAACGGCTTCAAGATTGCTGCTCATCATCTGCATACCGAACAAAAACAAACCCAGTCCGCCAAGCAGCGGCAGTACCATACTTACTAACATATTTTTCTCCCTTATTCGTACATACAAGTACCGTCAGAACATCGGAAACCAACGAAAATATTTTCCGATATTGTTATTATAAATTGTAAAAATTTTGCCGTCAAATAATCACAGCGTCCTCAAATTAATTTAATATACCGTAATTTTATACCCCCAAAAGTTTTTCTAATACCTATAATCGTTGTTGAAACAGCGATATAACAGAGTGTTTTTGCCCTTTTATAGCAACAAAAACGGTCTTCCGTGTTGCTTATTGAAAACGAAAGACCGTGCGTATAATAAAATATTATGTAGATATAAGTTCACATCGGCTTGACGGAAAAACCTCTCTGCAAAAGCCAAGAAGTAAGCAGATCCGTCCAGACGCTTGCGTCAGGCTGATTCCACTTGCCCGATTCGAAGTCCTCCGTCTGTCTGCTCGCAATGCTCAGACCGTGGCCGCCTTTTTCGAAAATATGCAGTTCGAAGGGCACTTTATTTTCGGCATATGCCTGTGCCATAAGAATGCTGTTGGAAACGGGAACGGCGTTGTCTTCACAAGTGTGCCATATAAATGCAGGAGAACTGTCTTTGCGGACAGCCTTTTCGAGAGAAAGTTTTCTGCGCAGTTCGTCATCTTCGCCGCACAGCACATCGAAGGACCCCTTGTGCTGTATGCTGTCGTCCGACGATATTACGGGATAGCACAGTGCGACGGCGTCGGGTCTGCATTGACTTACCCCCTGTTCTTCCGCGTAGCCGAACAGAGTGCCTGTCATTCCAGCAAGATGTCCCCCTGCCGAAAATCCCGCTACGCATATATTGTCGGCAGAAATGTTGAGCATGTCGGCGTTACTGCGCACATAGGATACCGCCATTGCCCCTTCTATCAACGGAACGGGAAACTCGGTATCCACCGAATAGCGCAAAACAAACGCGTTAAAGCCCTCATTCAGAAATCTAAGAGCAACCGGTTCCGCCTCGCGCTGAGAGATAAACCGATACCCGCCTCCCGGGAAAATCACCATCGCGGGGTGTCTTTTGGGAGCCAATTCCGTAATAGGCTCGGCGATGTAGCAGGTAAGCACACCTCCGTTGCCCTCTCTTTTACGTCCGAAATGTTGATAAAGATCTACTTCCGTTATTTTCATAAGCACCTCTTTAAACTATACAGATGATAATATACAGTAAAATATTGGCAAAAAGGAAAATCACATTGACCGCAGTAAAGATAAGCAGGTAACGTCCCTTGCTTATTTCGGCGTCGTTAATCGCATTGAAGGAAATAATGCTTGCCATAGACGCTATCAGCGTACCGAGCCCGCCGAGATTGACCGCTGTAACCAAAGCGGCGGCGTCGGACGTAAAACCAGACAGCAACACTGCGGACGGAACATTGGAAAACACCTGACTTGCCAGTATTCCCACCAGAATCTCGTTGCCCTGCACCACCGACTTCAAGTAATTGCTTATAACGTCGATGTGTCCGAGATTTCCTATAAACACAAACAGACACACAAAGGTTAAAAGCAGCGAGTAATCTATCTTGGTAAGAGTGTGTCTGTCCGTCAGAGCGGTAACGATCAGTGCCGCCGCAAAAGCCCACACGACGTTGAGCACTCTTGCCACACTAAGCAGCACCACTACGAACAACACGACGTAAATAACTACCTTTACCTTGTTTCCCTGCGGCATTTCCATTGCCGGCAATCGCATTTGCGTCGGATGAACAAACAGCACGGAAGCCACAAGCAAAACCAACGACAGTGCGGCATAAGGCAAAACCGCCTGAAGAAACTCCGGCAACCGCATATCGTAAAAATTGTACAGATACAGGTTCTGAGGATTGCCTATTGGCGTTGCCATACTGCCGAGGTTGGCGGAAACCGTTTCCAGCACTACCACCGTCAGAATGTTAACGCCACAATTGCACAGTCGGAACGTCAATATTGTAAAGGGAACAAAAGTTATAAGCGCAACATCGTTGGTGATAAACATCGATGTGAAAAAGCACAAAAGAATGAGCGTCAATGACACGCTGCGCGTTCCGCCTGTTTTTCTGACAAGAAGAGAAGCAAGGCGGTGAAAGACACCCTGCCCGTTAAGCCCTGCCACTACGCACATCAGACAAAACAGCAAAGCCAGCGTGCGGAAATCTATATAGTCGATATATGCCTGCGAAGGAGCGACAAAAAACATGAAAACAACCGCCAATACAAAAGATACCGCAAGCACAATATTACGTTTTAAAAATTTTACTACTGACATAACAAGTATTCTACCGTTTTTCAAGCAGATAAATAATAGCACAACATTAAAAAATATACAAACGCTGGCAGCACATTTGTCAACTTAATGCCGTCAATTCACCTGAATTTTTACGTGTTTTTCACCTGTTGACAAAAATCACAATCTGTTTCATAATATAGTTGCACACGCAACTAATTGTTACGGGGGAGAATAAAAATGGCTACGATGATGAAAAACATCGCTCAGATATGGCGTTGCGCAAATCTTTACCGCGCAGAAGCCTACGGCGAAGAGGGAATAGGAAGTTTCAGAGACGGTTACCTGATAAACATCTGCCGTAATCCCGGCATAACTCAGGATAAACTGGCGTCGTTGCTGTACGTTCACAAAAGCAATGTGGCCCGCCAACTGTGCTGGTTGGAAAGCAACGGATTTGTAACACGCAAAGCGGACGACAAAGACAAGAGAAACACTCTTGTTTTTCCCACTCAAAAAGCCTACGATTATCTTCCGTCTATAAGGGAGGTTCACTCCAGATGGGAACAGCAACTGTGCAAAGGATTTGACGCCGAACAACTGCTTCTGTTGCAATCTTTTCTGGAACGCATGGCGGAAAACGCACGCAATTTGGTTACAAAGGAGAACGCTGATGACGAAAAGTCTTAAAACTTACCTTGCAAAACACAAAAAACGTCTTGCGTGGGGACTTTCCGTCAAGGTGTTGTCCACTATTGCCGAACTTCTGCTTCCGCTTGTAATGGCTCATCTTATAGACAACATCGCCCCGTTAAAGGACTACGTGCTTGTTTTGCTGTGGGGATCGGTAATGCTGTTGTTTGCGGTTATAGCCTGGATAGGAAATGTAGTGGCAAACCGTTCCGCATCCAAAGTAGCCCGTGACGTAACGGAAAACCTGAGAAACGATTTGTTTGAAAGCACATTGAAACTTTCCGCTTCACAGCAGGACAGGGTAACTGTTCCTTCGCTTGTTTCAAGACTGTCTTCAGACACCTACAACGTGCACAACATGATAGGAATGATGCAAAGACTGGGCGTTCGTGCGCCGCTTTTGCTCATTGGCGGTGTTGCGCTGACCTTTACGGTAGAGCCTGTGCTGGCATGCGTTTTGCTTGCCGTCGTTCCATTGCTTACACTGATAGTCATTTTCATTTCGTCACGCGGAGTAAGGCTGTACACCGCTTTGCAGAAAAGCACCGACGGTATGGTCAGAAAGGTAAGAGACGACTACACTCTCATAAGAGTAATAAAAGCACTGTCGCGAACGGAACACGAAAACCGTCAGTTCGACATTATAAACAAAGACGTTGTGAAACACGAACAGCGTGCAGGCATGGTAATGGGAGCAAGCAATCCGCTGCTGTCAATGTTTCTTTATCTCGGAATGACGGCGACTGTACTGATAGGAGCGTACCGTGTAAACGCAGGGCATGCTCTTCCCGGAGCGATAATAGCCTTTACTTCCTATTTTACGGTAATACTAAACGCCGTTATTTCGGTAAGCCGAATTTTTGTAAATCTCACAAAGGGAACTGCTTCGGCTAAACGTATTTGCGAAATTTTAAACAGCGCCAGCCCCCTTACGGTACTGCCCGCGCAGGAGGCAGAGCAAAATTGTCTGTGCAGATTTGACAACGTCACATTTTCTTACAACGGAAATCCGGCGATAAAAAATCTGTCTTTTACTCTGGAAAGAGGACAGTCTCTCGGTATCATAGGAGCGACGGGAAGCGGCAAAAGTACGGTGGTAGCACTGTTGCTCAGGCTGTACGATCCCGACAGCGGTAACATTTACATAGACGGCAAAGACATACGCAGTTACACGCCCGAACAGTTACGCAGCAGAATAGGCGTAGTATTGCAAAACGACTTTCTTGCCACGGTAAGCGTTGCGGACAACATACGTTTCAAACGCGACATATCCGACGACGAAATAGTACAGTCGGCGAAATACGCAGGCGCTCACGATTTCATAACGGCAAAAGAACAGGGTTACGACACCATGCTTACCTCAAAAGGCGCAAATTTCAGCGGAGGACAGAAACAGCGCATCCTGATAGCGCGTGCGCTGGCAGGAGATCCCGAAATGCTGATATTGGACGATTCGTCCAGCGCGCTGGATTACCGCACCGACGCACAGTTGCGCCGCACGCTGCTTGACAACTTTCCCGACACCGCAATTGTAATGGTGGCGCAACGTATCAGTTCCATTCGGTTTGCCGACAAAATACTTGTAATGAAAGAAGGCAGATCCGTAGGTTTCGGAACGGACAGTCAACTTATGCAGCAATGTCCCGAATACCGAGAAATATATCTTTCTCAGACAGAGTCGGAAGGTGAACAATGAAAAATGCCGATAAATCACGTCGTAAAGCAGTATTCATACGACTGCTGAAATATTTTCTTCGGTACAAATTTCTGGTACTGCTGGCTCTTCTGCTGATGCTTGCAAGCAACGTTTTCGCTCTTTTAGGACCTTATCTTACCGGTGAGGCAATAAACGCCATAGCGGCCGAAAACGGAGTCGATTTCCCGAAAGTTTTTATGTACTGCGCTCTTATGGCGATATTCTACGTTGCTTCTTCCGCATTGTCATACCTGTTGTCGGTAATCATGATACGTCTCAGTCAGCGTATCATTTACAACATGCGCAAAGACGTGTTCAACAAAATACTTACGTTGCCCGTAGGCTATCTCGATAAAGTTCAGGCGGGAGATCTGATAAACCGCATATCCTACGACATCGACACGATAAACGCATCGCTGTCCAACGATATTTTGCAGGCACTGACGGGAATAGTCACCATTACAGGCGCGTTTATAGGAATGGTAATGATTTCTCCTCCGCTGTTGCTGGTGTTTATAGTGACCGTACCCCTTTCGGTAATAATCACCGTCAAACGCAGCAAATCCGTTCGTCCGCTGTTTCGCAACCGCTCAGCAAAACTTGCCGAACTGAACGGTTTTTCGGAAGAAATGCTGTCGGGACTAAAAACAATCACCGCTTACAACAGAGAAAATGAAATCTGCCGCGAGTTCAGCCTGAAAAACACCGAGGCTGTGGATTCTTATTACAAAGCCGACTACTACGGCAGTCTGATAGGTCCTTCGGTAAACTTCGTCAACAACCTTGCAACCGTTCTTATAAGTACTGCGGGAGCAATAATGTATCTGTTTGGAATGATACTTATCGGTGACATATCGTCGTTTTTGCTTTACGCGCGCAAGTTTTCGGGACCTATAAACGAATACGCCAACATAATGGGAGAAATACAGTCCGCATTGGCAGCCGCTGAACGCGTGTTCCGTCTGTTGGACGCTCAACCCGAACCGCCCGACAAACCGGACGCGGTTCAACTTACACAACCCAAAGGGGACATTTCTTTCAACCACGTTAGATTCGGTTACGACAAAGATGTTCTCGTAATTAAAGATCTGTCATTTTCCGTTAAAAGCGGTCAGACGGTGGCAATCGTAGGCCCTACGGGAGCAGGCAAAACCACTATTGTCAATCTGCTGATGCGTTTTTACGACATAGACGACGGTGAAATAACACTCGACGGCAAAGACATACGCGACTACACAAGACAAAGTCTGCGTGCGGCGTTCACAATGGTATTGCAGGATACGTGGCTGTTTGAAGGCACCATATTCGACAACATTGCCTACGGCAAACAGGACGCAACGGAAGAAGAAGTCAGAAATGCGGCACGTCGGGCGCACATCGACAGTTTCATCGAATCGCTGCCGCTGTCCTACCGCACACCCGTAACGGACGGCGGAGTAAACCTGTCCAAAGGACAAAAACAACTGATAACACTTGCGAGAGCAATGCTGTCCACCGCTCATCTGCTGATATTGGACGAAGCAACGTCAAATGTCGACACGCAGACGGAAAAATACATACACGAAGCAATGACGGCGTTGATGCACGACAAAACCTGTTTCGTAATCGCTCACAGATTGTCCACGATACGCAATGCTGACATTATTCTGGTAATAAAAGACGGGGTTATTGCGGAAAAGGGAACGCACGATTCACTGATGCAAAAGAACGGCGTTTATGCGGAAATTTACAGAGCACAGTTCGAGTAATGCAAACAGTAATGTCAGGTCTTTTACCTACGTTGGCAAAATAAAAAACAGCGATACGTTACCGTAAACGGAAAACGTATCGCTGTTTTTTAATTATTCAATAAAATTTATCTCTGTAGGTATTTTCCTTACTTGGCAAACTGCTCCAACAACTCGTCTACCGTGTAAACACGTGCGCCGTAAACTTCTTTAAGGTACTTGATACCGCTCTTGTAGTCTTCCTCGGTAAATGCGTCCGTTGCGTCACTTGCCACCACTACATTGTAGCCTAAGCAGTAAGCGTCGGCGGATGTGTGTCTTACGCACATGTGAGTGTGCAGTCCCGTCATTACAACCGTGTCCACTCCCAGTTCGTGCAACAGCAAGTCGAGATCGGTGTGGAAAAATCCGCTGTACCTGCGCTTGGGCACAACGTAATCCTTGTCGCACAGTTCGAGTTCGGGAATTACTTCCGCCCCTTTGGTACCTGCAATCGCATGATCTCCCCACAGTTTAAGTTCGTGGTCTATTCCCTTTAAATGTGCGTCGTTGCAGAAAATAACGGGTACTCCCGCTTTTCTTGCGCCTTCAAGCAATTGCGCCGTCTTCGGAACGATTTTAAGTCCTCTGTCACATTTCAATGCACCCGTCACAAAATCGTTGAGCATATCAACGACCAGAATTGCCGTGTTGTTCTTAGCCATAATACATTACCTCCATTGTCGTCAATAAAAGTATACCACTAATCGGCAAAATGTCAAATTGTTGCATAATATACAGTAACTTTTACGGCGTCACAGTATTAAAATCGACTGACTTACAAAACATTACAATATTTTTTAAATTTGGGGTTTACTTTTTTAATACAGTAGTGTAAAATTGTATTATTAAACAGGAGGTACAAACTTATGGCTAAAAAGAAAGGTTACTTAAACTTGGGACTGGGCTGGTTGCTCAACCTCATTCTCGCTATCATTCCCGTCACGAGTTGGTTGCTCGGCGGCATTACGCGTATACAGAGAGGACATTTGATTTCCGGTATTCTTCAATTGCTGTTGATAGGCGAAGTTATCTTCTATTTCGTCGATCTCGTTACCGTGATTATTTCCGGAGACCTCAGGTTGTTTGCTTGAAAATCACAACGAACGGCGCAGAACGGGTACACTGTTCTGCGCTTTTTTGCGCTCCGAAACATTTGGACGGATTTTAGCCGTATGGCGTTTTGCAACGCTATTGCGCTTAATAGGCACAAACATTTTACCGCACAGCCGCATTGCAACGCACCGCGTATTTATTGACTACCGATGCAACGGTAAATTTCAACCGTTTTAAATGTTGAAGAAAATTCCGAGACGATTTTACGCTGTTCTATATTCGAGCGCATTACATCCCGGTCCTCTGTATCTTACACCGCTTGTCGTCGTTGACTGTTACGTCAGGAACATTCATTGCGTATTAAAATTTTAATATGCTCTGTTTTTTTGAAAACGGGTATTGACAAACGCAACGTTTGACTGTAAAATACATCTATACATACAAACCGTTGAAGCGGAAGTAAAGGCAACGATGACTTCACAGAGAGCCTGCGATGGTGAAAATCAGGCAAGAAACAAGTTGTCAAATGGGCCGCCGAGGGTGTAGTCAAATGCACTTGTGCAAAGTATTCTACAACGTGTTGACATACGTCAGTTGTCGGGAATATGTCTGTATTCCTCAAAGCGCACGGCGGCAGCCGTGAATCAGGGTGGCACCGCGGATAGTTTATTCGTCCTTGACAGAGTTTTTCTGTCGAGGACTTTTTTTGTTTTAAACAATATCGGAGGTAAAAATGACTTTACTTACAAGACGATGGCGCACGTTCGAGTAAACGCCACAACAAAAAACGCGACAAATTTTCAGATGAAAAGAAAAAAAATTTAATTATAAAACTTAAAGAGGTACAAAATGAAAGTCAACAACATAGATTTCGAAACTTATTTAAAAGATTACCCCGACGACAGGGGATACTTCGGCAAATACGGAGGCTGTTATATAGACGGAAAACTGCAAAAAGCAATGCAGGAAATAACCGACGCTTACTTTACAATCTGCAAGTCTCGCAAGTTCATAAACGAACTTCGGCGCATACGCAAGGAGTTTCAAGGAAGACCTACGCCCGTTTCCCATCTCGAAAGGCTGTCCAACAAACTGGGCAATGTACAGTTGTACGCCAAACGTGAAGATCTCAACCACACGGGAGCGCACAAACTCAATCACTGTATGGGCGAAGCGTTGCTTGCCAAGTATATGGGCAAAACAAAGTTGATTGCGGAAACGGGAGCAGGACAGCACGGAGTGGCTCTTGCCACCGCCGCCGCTTACTTCGGATTGCAATGCGACATATATATGGGAAGCGTAGACATAAAAAAGCAGGCTCCCAACGTAGCGAGAATGAAGATACTCGGAGCAAAAGTAATAGAAGTTACCGACGGAATGCAGACGCTGAAAGAGGCTGTGGACAGCGCGTTCGAAGCCTACGGCAGAGAATACGACCATGCCATTTACTGTATAGGCTCGGTTGTGGGACCTCATCCCTTCCCGATGATGGTAAGGGATTTTCAAAGCGTGGTAGGAATAGAAGCGCGCAGTCAGTTTACCGAAATGACGGGAGAACTGCCCGATGCCGTCGTAGCCTGCGTGGGAGGCGGTTCGAATTCGATGGGAATATTTGCCGGATTTTTAAACGACCACGTTGAATTGTACGGCGTAGAACCGTTGGGACGGGGAAAAAATACGGGTGACCACGCCGCCAGTCTCAACTACGGAACGGAAGGAATAATGCATGGTTTCAACAGTCTGATGCTGAAAGACGACAAGGGAAATCCCGCGCCCGTTTATTCGGTTGCCAGCGGACTGGATTACCCGTCGTCGGGTCCCGAACATGCGTTCTTGCACGATGTTGGCAGAATAAAATACGACGTGATTTCCGACGACGAAACAATCGACGCCTTTTTCACGCTGTCCAGACTGGAGGGAATTATTCCTGCAATAGAAAGCGCGCATGCTGTTGCCTACGCAATGAAACTGGCAAAAACAATGAAGAAAGGATCGGTACTTATAAATCTGTCGGGCAGAGGAGACAAAGACATGGATTTTATAATTGAAAAATACGGTATACGTTTATGATTCGCTGTAACGAAACGGACGTTGCGCACCCCATAGCAACGGTTCGGTTTCTTTACATACCGCACGCCGACATTAAGTCGGCGTGTTTTTTTGTTTGCACGTGTCAATAAACAGATCTGACGAATTGGCACTATCATTTCAATTTCCGGAATTGTTTACAAGTCACGAAAAAATTTAAATCACTTTGCAGTAAAAAAGGGCGAAAAGGTCACACCTTTTCGCCCCTCTGTCTTGTTAAAAAACCGACGACGTCACCAATCGAACATCAGATGATGCGTATTCCTCGCAAGGTTTCCACTACTCCCAACCTGGGAAGATTGAGCGCGAGTTTTACGTTGTCGCCCTGCTTTACACCGCTGTTGCCGAGATACACATTGACTTGTGCTTCGCCTGCTTTTACAACGGCGATTTTTTCCGTTCCGTAGTCCAGTATTTTTTCCACAACGCCCTCTATACCGCTGTCGGCTGTCATCACGTCGTATATACCGAAGTCCACGGTCAGTTCCGTTTCAAACGCTTTGCGTCCCAAAGCGTTGAAAATCTTTGTCGCGATATAGTCTGTAAGGTAAATTTCTGCCCCGGCAACTTCAAGTGCGAAGTTGTATTTCTTTTTGCCCGTCAGCTCCTTTACGACGCGGGCGCTTAACGTGTTTGTAAGCGCAAATGCCTCAGTAACTTTTTCCTCGCCTGTAAAGGTCACTTTTTTCCAATCAACGGCAACGGAAAGCGTCTTCACGTTGTCCACGCCGTTGCCGATGGCAAACAGTTTGTTTTTGTTTACTTTCAGTCTCAGCAAACGCGTCTTGCCTATATCTTCCACCGACTCTATTTCGGCGTCGAAAGCCTTGTTAAACTGCAACTCGTATTGTTCGAACTGTTCGCAAGGGTAGGTTTTAACCAGATTTTTAAGTGCTTTGTTAGCGTATTTTTCCCCTACAGGCTCAACGGAACACAATTTGTGCGATTCTTCCACAGGGGTTAGTGGCGTTTCAAAGCCCTTGAATATAAACGCGTCGGATGGAATGTTGAGAATGTAGTCGCCGTCGGGCAAATCTATTGCAGACGGCAATGCGATGTCAGCGCCCAACAAATCGACCTTGCCGCTCTTTACCGTTGCTTTTACAAGATTGTACTGCGGAATTCGCGGCATAATGGTCATTTCCGTTTCGTTGTCAAACAGATGTATGCACTGCGGGTCTATCGCGACGGTGATGTCCTGATTTTTGTCTATTTCCGCCTTCGGATCGACTTTTAACGTAAGACGTGTGGACGAATCGCCTATAGCGTCGTTTTCCTCGTCCAGTTCACAGTAAACAATAGTTTCGCTTCCCAACGCTTCGATAAGACTTGTACGACAGGTAAACGCCGTTTCCTTGTGCTCCGATACAAATTTTTCATCCCAATGAACGTCCTCAGGTCTGACTCCCAGAGTCACCGTCGTGTTGCCGTCCAGATATTTACCGTCCGTCTTTGCCACGACATCTTCGTCCAGCAAAATTTTCCTGTTGTTTGCAAACGTGACTTCCACCTTTCCGCCCTCCGTCTTTTTCAACGTGGCGTCGAAGAAGTTCATTTGCGGAGTGCCTATAAACCCTGCCACAAATTTGTTTGCCGGATATTTGTAAAGATTTTTGGGAGTATCTATCTGCTGTACAACGCCCAGTTTCATTACCACTATTCTCGTACCCATTGTCATGGCTTCAACCTGGTCGTGAGTTACGTAAATGAATGTGGTCTGCAACTTGTTGTGCAGTTTACTTATTTCCGTTCTCATCTGAGCGCGCAGTTTAGCGTCAAGGTTACTGAGCGGTTCGTCCAGCAGGAACACCTTGGGATCACGCACTATCGCTCTGCCCAGCGAAACTCTCTGACGCTGACCGCCCGACAACGCACGGGGTTTTCTGTCAAGGAATTGTTCGATATCCAATATACGCGCCGCTTCGTTGACTCTGTCGTTGATTTCTTCCTTGGTAAACTTTTTGCTCAGTTCCAACGCGAAAGCCATATTTTCCCGAACCGTCATATGAGGATACAGAGCATAGTTCTGGAAAACCATCGCAATGTTTCTTTCCTTCGGTTCGACGTCGTTTACCACCTCGTCGCCTATCATGAGTTCGCCCGCCGTAATTTCTTCCAACCCCGCTATCATCCTCAGAGTTGTACTTTTACCGCAGCCGGAAGGTCCTACAAAGACAATAAACTCCTTGTCTTCTATTTCCATACAGAAATCGTTGACGGCTTTGACTCCGTTTGCGCCGTTGTCATACACTTTGTATATGTGTTTTAAACTTAAACTTGCCATAATACAATTACCTCTTAATCCTGAACAAGTATATATGTTGTATAAGCAGGCACAACTACCGCGCCGTTACCAACAGTTACAGTACTGTCGAAATTGAACGTACCGTCCTTGCTGTTGCCAATCAGTCTCCAACTGTCGCTGAAAGTTATACTGCTGCTTGTGGTACCTGCATTGCAGATAACCATTACTTTACTGTATTGATCGGCAGCATTCATTCTTTCCGTACAGAATACGAGCGTCTGCGAATTTGCACCCGGCATTGCGTATCCGTCGGAGAAGTTGTAAATACCGTTGGTCATTACCGCGTCGCCGCGACAAATCGTAGTGAACCGCTGTGTACGCAGTTCTATAAGTCCCTTGTACCAATTGAACAGCGAAGCAAATTCTTCCTGTCTGTAATAGTCAAATGCGTTGATTTTGTCCTGAGCATTGTAACTGTTGTGGTTGCCGTATTTGGTACGAGCGATTTCCTCTCCTGCAAGTATGAAACTTGTGCCTTTGCCCATAAGCGTGATGGAAGCAGCCATCATGTTTCGGCGAAGAACAAGGCTGTTGCCCTCCGAGTACACGGTGGGAGTCACCGTACCTACCGTCGTTGCCACCAACTGGTCCCACAACGTGTAGTTGTCGTGTGACGTTGTATAAATCACTGACTTGTCGGAGGTAAGTTGTCCCCAGTGAGATCCTCCCTGCATACCTACCAGCAACCTGTTGTAAATGTCCGAGGATGTATTGCCGTTGACAAATCCGGAAGACAGCGAGTTGTTACCCTTTACGCCCTCTCTTACCGTATCGTTAAACACCTTTATTCCTTCGCTGAGCAGATGTACGTTGCTCATATTTGCGACGGACAAACCGTAGGCGGGATCCAGTCCTACCGTTGCGGCTGCCCAAGGTTCGCCGTACATGAGTATTCCGGAACCCCCTTCCACCTTGGTGTCGAGTGCCTGACGTATCATGTTCATTGTTTCGGTGTCGTGGCATCCCATCAGGTCAAAACGGAAACCGTCGATGTGGTATTCCTGTGCCCAATACAGCAACGAATTTATCATGTAACTGCGGTACATTTCTCTTTCGCTTGCAGTTTCGTTACTGCAACCTGTGCCGTCGCTGAGGTTGTAAATACCTAACAGATTGGTTGTCCACGACTGCATACCGAATGTGCCCGCCTCGCCTGACAGTTCCTGACGGTAATAGTAACCGGGAACGGTCTGATCGAACCAACCGTTTGAAGTATACGTGTGATTGTACACAACGTCCATAATCACACCGATACCTGCCTGATGCAACGCCTGCACCATCTGCTTGAATTCGTTTATACGCACGGCGCCGTCTTCGGCATTTGTTGCGTAACTTCCCTCGGGGACATTGTAGTTTTTAGGATCGTATCCCCAGTTTTGCTTAGTAGCGTAATCGATATTGTTGTTATACTCCTCGTCCACCGTTGCGAAATCGTAGACGGGATTGAGATGTACATATGTAACGCCCAGTTCTTTAAGATAAGAAATACCTGTCTTTACGTTGTCGTTTCCTTTGGCTGTGGTGTCCTGTTCGGTAAAGGCAAGATACTTGCCCTTGTAAGTAATACCGCTGTCGGCGGAAATGGAAAAGTCACGCACGTGTATTTCCCATATAACGGGAACAAGCGAATTGTTTTGCCTTATTTCTTCGGCAAGTTTCAGATCCTCATCCCATCCGTCGGGATCGGTAGCATCCAGGTCGCACACCATTGCTCTGTTGCCGTTTATTCCTACCGCTGTAGCGTAAGGATCGCACACTTCGTTTACCGAACCCGCAACATAGTTGGTGTACGTATAATAAATTCCGTCCAGATCGCCTTTTACCGTTGCTTCCCATACTCCCTTGCCGGTCATGGTCATCGCTACGGCACTGTCATACAAAGTGTCATCCGTTTCGTCCCCGGAAACATACAGATTTATAAGGACGTTGGTAGAAACGGGAGCCCACAATCTGAATGTAGTTTCTGTGGGAGTATAAGTGCAACCCAATTCAATGTCTGTCAGCCCGTCGCCGTCGGCGTCGGCAGGAAGACAATCGCTTTTAAACTGTTCGGACAGGTAAAGTCTTGTCTTGTCTATGGCAGTCGGGAATGCGTACCCGTCCATCCACAACATATAATCGGCATTCCAGTCGAAGTTGTCGATGTCCACGGCAATTCTGCTGTTGAGACCTTCGCCCGTAAGCACTTCCGTCACGTTGCCTGACGCTACCTGTTCGCCCTGTTCGTCTGCAATCGTGTCCGTCACTTCGTAAATTCTGTAGCCTGTTTCGTTGGTTACCAAAGACGTGGTCTGAATATACACGTTGTTGAAATCGTCAAATCTTGCCGATTCGATTCGTTCAAATGCCGATTGCGCAGCGGCAAGCGAAGTGTAATTGTTCTTGTCCCCTGCAATTATCCAAACCTCGTAAGTGTTGTTCTGGTCGAGAGTCACTTCAAGGAATCTGTCGCTGGACAGGTCTTTTCCCTTGTTACCGCACCAGTAAGGAGTATAGGTGTTTGTTTCGTCCACATACGCCCTTACCATTATCAATCCGAGTTTCTTACCCGATTTGACCGCACTTGTTTCCATTGCGTTCAATGTAATCGTGTAGGTCTGTCCGATGTTGTCGTCCCTGTAAAAATCCGGATCCTTGCCGTCGGTGGGCACAATCTTACCGATGTCTATCCAGTAGTACGCTCCCCATGAGATGTCGTTTTTACCCTCCCACTGGTCGTATTCGTACTGCCCGTCACCGTTGTAAAAGTGTACGATCACCTTAGCCGAATCACTGTTTTCGGCGATTGCATTGCCTATTGTCTGAACAGGCAACAGATTAAACGCCATTACAAACAGCAAAACAATGCTCAAAATTCTGATTTTCTTTAATGTCTTCATAACATACCTCTCAGCCTTTAACGGCACCGCCCGTAATACCTTCCACAAAATATCTTTGCAGAAGCAGGAACAGAATCGTAATGGGGACAGCAACGCACACTGCGCCTGCCGCAAACAGATTGTACCACTGCGCAGGTATTTCCGCCATTGCTATCCACCTGTACAATCCCACCGCAACTGTATAGGCTCCGCTGTTTTCTTTAAGAATAAAACTTGCAAATATAAAGTCGCCCCAAGGCGCCGTAAAACTCATCAACGCCGTGTAAACTATGATAGGTTTGGACAACGGAAGCATTATTTTTCTGAACACCTGACTGTTTGTTGCGCCGTCGATACGTGCAGCCTCGTCCAGCGATTTGCTGACGGTGTCGAAAAATCCCTTTGAAACGTAGTAACCCAAAGCCGCACTTCCCGAATAAACCATTATAAGAGCAAGAATTTGTTTCCAGTTTTCCACGTTTCCGGCAAGTCCGATGCCTTTGAATATGTAATAAATGGCAACCATACTCATAAAGCCCGGAAACATTCCCAGTATAAGTCCGATGTTCTGAATGGTCTTTCTCGACTTGAAACGGAAACGGCTCATAACATATGCCATGCTCAGCGTGAAAAACGTAGACAGTACCATGCACGCAAGAGATATGATCAATGTGTTGAGATACCATGACGGAAATTCGGTTTCCGTAAACAATTTTACATACCAGTTGACGGTATAATGGGAAGGTATAAGATCCGTCGAACCGTATGTAGACTGATAGGCTGCGTCAGGATCCATTCCGAAAGATTGTAATATCAGCCATATCAAAGGCAATATCCAGCAAATACTCAAAATGGTGAGGATTGTGTAAATTGCCGATTTACTGATGGCTTTACGGCGTTTCATACCGCCGTTAGTCTTTTTAAAATCGTAATCCATTATTGGAAATCCTCCTCATTCTTAGTACTCGAAGAGCGTCTGTAAGTTATAAGCGACACAATGGAACAAATAATAAACGTCAGAATACCTATAGTGGAAGCCAGGTTGTAGTTTCCCGTGTCATTGGTAAGGCTGTACAGCCACGTTACCAGAAGCGATGTCGAGCCTGCGCCCTGACTGAGTTCGCCGAAAGGACCTCCTCCTGTCAGAAGGTATATAACGTTAAAGTTGTTGATATTGCCTATAAACTGAGTTATAAGGTAGGGTCCCGTGACAAACAGTATGTAAGGCAACGTTATCTTGCGGAACATCTTGAATTTGCCTGCGCCGTCGATACGCGCCGATTCGTACAGATCCTGCGGAATGTTCATAAGAATACCCGACGTAATCAGCATCGAATAGGGAATACCGATCCACAAATTGACGGAAATGACAATAAGTCTTGCGCTGGAAGCCGTTTCGAACCAGTTGGTACGGGGGAAACCGAGTTGAACCAACAAATTCATCAGCGGACCAAATTGACCAAGCATACTGCGCATCAGCAACAGACTGACAAACTGCGGAATGGCAATTGTCAATACGAAACACAGTCGCCATATTTTCTTGCCTTTTATTCCTTTGCTGTTTATCAGAAGCGCAAGTCCCACACCTAAAAAGTAGTTAAAAAACGTTGCGCATATTGCCCACACTATCGTCCAGCCAAGTACGGGGAAAAACGTACTGGAAAGATCGTTGGAACCAATGAGTTTAATAAAGTTTTCAAATCCTACCCAGGTAAAACCGCTTGTTTCGGGGTGAGCCGAATCGTAGTTGGTAAAGGCAATCAGTATCATGAATATCAACGGAAGTATGGTAAATATTACAACTCCCGCAAACGCCACTACCAGCAACAGTATGTAAAACTTTTTGTCCAACAGCGATTGCATGTCCTGTCTGAACGTAGAGGGTTTTACTCCTATTACGCTGTCTTTATAATTGGCAACCGCACTGCGTATATTTAAAAGGTACACCGCAATAAAAGCGAACACCACAATTACGGCAACTACGCCGTACAGCAAAAACAGCATTGAGTTGTCGCCAGGGACATTTACTTCGATGCCGGTACCGAGATCCACGTCGTAGTAAGTATAGGTAAAGTTTGTACCCAATGTTACCAGTCCGGCAATAGACCCTACTCCGTTAAAAGCCATATAAAGTATAAACAGCAACTCAATGGCAAGATATCCCAGACCTTTGACGATCTGACCGTGTGCAAACGCACCGCTGCCCATAATAAAGTAACTGCATCTGACGCCTGCGTCCCCCTCGGCAAAGTTTCTGCCGAAACGGACAAATCCGTCTGCTATTTTTCTACCGAATTTTTTGAGGTTTGTGGGGATTTTTCTGAAAAACCCCACAAACGATCTGCCGAAATTCCTAAACCAACCGGCAATTTTATTGCCGACGTTTGCAAAGAATCGCGACGCTTTATTAGAAGAACCTGTCATATAGATGCTTTCTCCTTCCGTTTTAACTGATTTCAAAATCTATAGCAAGTAAAATCAGTTTGCCTTAAGTTGAGACTCTATGTATTCCAACTCTCCCTGCCATGCAGATTGGGCCTGAGTCTTTTTGAACACACCTGCAAGGAATGTTCCCATATTTTTCCAATAATTTGACATCTGCGTAAACGCGGGTTTAAGTTTTGTGTATTCAGCCTGAGAGATTACCACTTCCACTGCCTTAAATCCGCTGTTTTCCGCTTCGGCATACAGTTCAAGGTTGGTAGGACAAAATTCTCTTTCATTCAATCTGATGTACTGACTGTCGTAGTTTGCAAGAAAGGCTGCAAGTTTAGCACATTCTTCGGGGTATTTCGTATTGCGGTTAACACCGTACAGTTTTACACCGCTGAAAGATACCATTTGCGTGTCTTTACCGTCAAGTTTTATTGTGGGCAACTTGGCAACGGCGTATCTGGAACCCAAAGCCGTCTTGAATTGTTCTACCATGTGAGGACCGCTTATAACAGCAGCAACATTGCCGTTTTGCAGGGCAGTTGTCTGACTGTCCTCTGCTATACTGGTGAACTTTGCCTTGCTTCCCAAATCAGCAATGTACTGGCATCCTTTCAAAGCGTATTCGTTGGCAATGTCCACGTCAGTGACGTCCTGTCCGTCGGCGCCGAACAGTTCCATTCCTGCCGTGAAGAGGAATATACTTGTGTAATAAGCGTCGTTCATATCCATACCGATGTTGTATTCGGCACCGGTATTTGCCGAAATAATAGTTTCAAAACTCTTGACCTGATCGGCACTGAGCAGATCTTTGTTGTAATACAAGAAACAGTTTTCGTATGTATAGGGATAAGCGTAATACTGATTGTTGTATTTTGCCGCAACTTCCGCAATGCTTATCTGTTCGTCGGCAATTGTGGAATAGTACTGTGTGGGAACAGCCATTATCGCGTTGTTGTTGACAAGTTTTCCCAACTGGTCGGACGCAAAACTGAACACGTCGGCTGCAGTGGTAGGTTCGGAAATCACTCTGTCGCCCGCGACATCTTCACCGACATTTTCAACTTCCCAATTATATGTATTTTCAGGATTGGCAAGTTCGTACAAATAAAGAATATCGTTTATTTGTTTATGATCAAGTGCAGTACCCCAAACTTTGATACTATAAACATTGGATTCGCCGCCTTCTTCGGCAGGTGTACAGCCCGTCGCAGACAGGCACATTGTAAATGCGATGATCAACATCATTGTTACTGCAAATATTTTTTTCATTGTTTTTCTCCTTAAATATATATTGATCATTAATTTCATTCAAAATCCGACTGCCACTTACCGTCTTTGTAGTAAATGTTGTCGAAATCGATGGTCAGGTCAGCCGTCTTATCGTTGTCATCACCTGTTCCCTCGTTGAAAATGATTTTTTCCGCTTTACCGCGAATGGTGATACTGTACCAGCCGTCTTTACCTTCCACAGCCTGCATTTTGTTGCCCGGCCAAGCATTGGTGACTTCCGTTGACGTAATTTCTACGTTGGGTGTGCTTTCCGTTGTGCCTGTCTCGAAATACAACAGTTGAGTATCGGCCTTAAAGTAGAAATCGTAGATGCCGTCCTGAGCTATCACTATGTTGCCCTCTTCGTCAACAGTGTACAACGACTCGCCTACCCACGATTCAACACCGTTGTAGTAATTGTGTTGCGTTTCGCCCAGTTGAACTATCTTGAACTTACTTCCGGCAGAAAGTCTCAGTCCTTTAAACACATACTGATTGCTGCCGTCGAAGGACAGTTTTACACTGCTTTCCGTCGTCCACGCTTCACCAAGACCTATGTCGCCCATTATGACGAAGTCTCCCACTGAAGGAGTTACCGCCTGCTGAGACTCGCGCCAAGCGTAAGCGTAAACATTTTCCCAACCGTCAGCATTGTAGTAGTAAATCGTGGTATAGCCAATACTTTCAATGTAAATATTCTTACCTTCGGAAGAGTAATCGAGATAGATGTCGTATTCGCCCTGAGGCAATAAGATATTGCCCTCCGAATCCTGCTTAGCGGAAACTTCCTCCGCGTTGCTCAGTTTGGCGTAACCGTAAACTTCCTCACCGTAAGTGATGTTGACCGCATGCGTTCCGTCAAGTATAACCGCTTTCCACAGCATACGGGTACCGCTAAGAGAAGTATAAGTCATTCCGTCGGAAAAATCTCCGTTGACGCCCATCAGTTTGTAGTTCTTTTGCTGAGGTTGATCGTCGGGATCCGCCGGATCGGTAACATCGTCCGCAAAGGATATAGTCACCGTTGCGGTTACCGTAACGTCATCTTCCGTATAGGTTACCGTAACAGTCTTGTCTCCCGCCGAGCCGTTGTGTTCGACTATGTCGGTGGTAAAATCGTAAACTTTTTTCTCGGCGTCGTTGTCGTAAAGTGCCGTAACGATCAGATACGCGTTGATGTCAGTCGTTCCTACCTGCAACTGCGGTCCCGTGTAGAACGCCGTTATCGATACAAGTTTGCCCTGCGAAGGATCGGGATCAGGATCGGGGTCAGGGTCTGGGTCAGGATCTGGGTCAGGATCTGGGTCAGGATCTGGATCGACAGGCAAACCGCCCGTGAGATCCGCCTCGGCGAAATTGCTCCAATCGCCGTCATCGTACCCTGTTACCTTTACTTTAACCGCCAACTCGTACACCTTGTTTTCAAGTGTGGCAAGAATTGCGGAAATATCGAGAGTAATGTTGCCCGTAATGGAATTGGGTTTTATTTCGTAATCGGCAAGACTTATTTCCGTTATTTCCGTTGCGCCCTTTTCACGTACTCCCAACACATATTCCGCATTGTTTTCCGTAACCTTACGCCATTTCAACGAATGGGTTTCTCCGTCGTAGGTCAGATTTGAAACGGTACTTGCCTGACGCGAATACACAAAGGTCACCGCCTGCGCCCATTCGGACAGATTGTAAGGTATCAATTTGTCCCCCTGTGTTTCCACTTTGACCGCACGAACGGTAACGCTGTTTTGTTCGCCGCTCTTTAACATCGAGGTGACTTCCGCGCCCGCAGTCTTGATATTGTAAGAAGTGTTCTGCGTCATAAACTGTGTTGACGCATTTCCGTTAAACGCCAGCATATATCTGTCTGCGCCCTCAACCGCGTCCCAACTGACTACAAGACTGCTACTTACAGTCAGGTTGGAAGGCGTTTCGCATCGGGTGTTGCTGCAGCCTGCAAGATTTGCAATGCACAGCGCAAGCACGAGAATACCGCTTAATATGACAATGGATCTTCTTTTAAACATTTTTGTCTACCTCCACGATCGTCATTGCCAAGCAAACTTGGGAGCGCCGTCGCCCGACGTCCAGTTTTGCGACGAAGAAATTTTGTTAAGAGTTTCCACAAATTGCTGAGATGACAGTTGTTCCGAAGTAATCGTTACGTCACCCGCAGCGACCTCGTTGCCGTCGAGTATAATCTTGTTGGCTTGTTTTGTGCCGTTGGCAAGCGAACTGTATTCGCTTGTGCCTTCGAGATAGAAACAATCGGTAAGCATCGTGCTGTAACCTGCCAGCGAGCCGCACACCGTACTGACTCCGTTGACCACTTCCGACGGCGCAACGCTCCACGAACCCGTTTCGAAACTGTCTGAAAGCCGATACATATTTCCGTTTATAGAAGTTATGTCGGGAGTCTGATTGTAAATCGTACCCGAATAGTTTGCACGGCTGAAAATAATACCGTCAAAGTGTTCCATCTGAATGTCTATATAGTAGTAATTTTTCGTACCTACAGTAAAGTGAGTCATCTGTTCGCCAGGCCATGTGGTAGAACCGCCCGTGCCCCAGTAGTAGCAGTAAACTACCGCGTTGTCGGCGGTTATCCAGTAATTTGTGTCGCCTGCGTCCAGATAAATGCGTTTGTAGGAGGCAAGTACATCTTCGTCGACTGAAACCTCAGCCATGTTGTAACACCCCACAACTCCTCTCGTAAGGCTTGTGGTAGCGTAGTTGTTGCCTGCTATGCCGCCCACGGCGGTAACGCCACGGACGTTTCCTTTGTTGTAGCAATAGAATACGCCTGCTCCCGCGACGGTAAGCGAACCCGTTTCGTCCGTGCCGTCGTTTCCGTTACTGCCCGCTATACCGCCCACGTCCGTCGAACCGGTAATTGCTCCGTGATTGGAACAATATCTGACCATGGGAGAAAAGTCGTAAATGCCGTCAAGCAAAACGTTGTAATTGTAGCCTACAATACCGCCTACGCTTTTCTTGGCGGTCACTGCGCCGTAGTTGTCGCACATTGCGACGGTACCGGCATTTCTGCCGACTATTCCGCCTGTACTGAGATTGCCTTCAACCGTTGCACGGTTGATACAGGAAGATACCGAACCTTCGTTGTATATTACCAAACCGCCCGTTTCCCTGTTTCCGCTGACGTAAACGTCGCTTTCGTTGACGCAACCTATGACATTGCCCCTGTTGATACTGACAAGACTTGCGGAGCCGTCGTTTACCGCAACTACGGAACTGTTTCTGACGGTAACGTTTTGTATAAGACCTCTGTTGGTGAAACAAAGTATTGCAACGTCGCCGCCCTTTTCGTGCATTACTCCGTCATTGGTCTTGACAGTCCATGTACGCCAGTCGGCGTTGTCGATCACAAGGTTTTTGATCACCGCTTCTTCGTTGACGGAATCGAACAGAGAGGAATAGCCGTCACGGTAGTAAACGGTAAGATTCTTTACCGAGTGTCCCTTGCCGTCCAGCACTCCGCTGAATGAGCCCAACTTGTAGGTGTTGGAACCGTATTCGTCCTCTTTCAACTCTATTTCTTCAAATTCGATGTCGTTGCCCAGTACGTAATGCATGCTGAGTCCTACGCCTTCGTAAAACTCGATGTATCTGAACTCGTCCGCCGTGGTGATTACAAACGGGTTTTCCGCGCTGCCGTCGCCGTTGCCTTCTTTGAAATACACCACATCCGTTTCGTCACTCGAAGTGTAGAATCCGTTGGTGTTTCCTGCGGAAACACTCTTGGTGAGGTAGCCCGACGACATATCCACAACGTTTGTATTGACGGAAACAACCGAATTGTTGTAGTCACGCAGGTAGTAGGTATCCGCGCCCACCACTGCGTCAAACATCAGCACCTGACCTTCCATACGCACGTTGGTGGGAGCAGGCAACTGCATTGTTCCCGTTTGCGGATAGTATATTACCGTAACCGTACTGCTGTCCTGGTAATATACGCCGTCTCCCTTGTAAGTGATGGAAACGGAAAGTTTGTCACCCGTTTCCACGGAAAGGTCGTAGTACGTGGCAGTTACGTCCACATCTCTTTCTTCACCGTTGACGGTAAAGACTATGTCCGTTGCGTCGGAGTTGGCAAACCAGTTTAAAACGCCGTCGGTAACACCGTTTATTACAGGATAAAGCAATTTGCCGCCGCTTAAAGTAAAGGTAACTTCTTCCGACCAATTGCTTTGCGTGCCGTCTCGGGCGACCGCTCTTACCTTAATTACAAACTTACCGTCGGCAGGTCTGTCCTCGTAATCATACAAATTGTACGTGGTAAATTTGACAGGCACTACCGTTCCGTTGACGGACAGTTCGTAGGAAAAGGCACCCGACACACGGTCCCATGTAACCGATCCCGTTGCGTCGACGGAAACCTGTTCGGGCGGGTCGATCGATGTCTTGCCCTCGTCGTCCGGTTCCGAGTCGGGATTGCATGCCGTCAGAGACAGCATGCAAAGACTCAACGTCAGAATAATTGACAAAATCAAAATTAAAATCTTACTGTATTTTTTCATAGCAAATCGTTTAAATTATTTGTAAATTACCGATGAATAAGGAGCAAGCGAGAATTCGCCGGCACCGCTGTCCGCAAGTACCACCTGACTGCCTCCTACCTTGTAATTGTAAACTTCGTCACGGCTGAAATTGTGGTAGCAGTAATAAGTTACTCCGTTGTAGGTCAGCGTGTAGGCAAATATCTGCGCCTCCGATTGCAACGGCTGATATTTACCGTATTTGATGACATCGTCGGTATGTTTGAGTTCCGTCCATCTCATTGTATAGGACAGCATACTGTTGCTGTCTACCAACTGTTCTTTTACGCCGTCCAGACTGACATTGTAATCGTCCCACTTTACGTAGTAGGTGACGTCGCCGCTGATACTGTACGATGTAGTCTGTGCGGTGGCTGTCTTCTCCCACTTGAAGGGCTGACGGTACTGTCTGTCGACGTGCGGACTTGTCTTTGTTTCGCCGTCGCCGAAGTTACTGCTCATTCCCAGTTCGTCGCCGTAGTAAATAAACGAAATACCCGGCAGACTCATCATTGTTGACATTACCACCTTCGCACGCTGAACAGCCAACGCACTGTTACTGCTGTCCACCTTTTTGCCGAACCAGTTGGAGGAGGTATCTCCGCCCACGACATTGTTGAGCAAACGCGGAATGTCATGATTTGACGTAAACAGCGTATCTATTGCCTGAACGTCTTCGCGGTACTTGCTGTAAGTACTGAGAGTACCCTGATAAGACCACGTGTCGGTAAACAACGACGAAGTGTTGGTGCCGTTGGGCTTGTCCGCGACGGTACCGGCGTTTATACCGCTGAACATCTGAGGACTGCCTGCCTTGAAGTCCAGTATCTGAGCAAAGTTGTAGTATGCGTAGAAGTTGAGCATACTGTCAAGACCTTGGTAATACGGAGCGACGTTATAGGCGTTTCCGTCAAAATTTTCCCCTACTATGTACGCATTGGGGTACTGTTCCTTGACTCTTGCGTTAAACTCTTTAAAGAAGTGGATGTTTTTGGTAAGGTTGCTGCTGTAGTCCGTACTGGTCGCAGCATCGTAGTCTTTTATAATGATGTCGCCTGCGCCTTTGGCAATTTCGTCTTCCATATAAATGTGCTTTACCGCGTCTATACGGAATCCGTCCACACCCAGTCCGAGCCAGTAGGTCGCAACGTCCACTATTGCGTCACGCGTGGCCTGATAATCGTAGTTGAGTTCGGGCATACTGGTGGCAAACTTGCCGTAGTAGGAATAGTTCTTGTCGCTGAATTGATGCCACGAACTGCTTTCTTCGGGCACGCTGTTGTTGTTGCGCCACTGATAGAAACTGCGGTAAACGGGATCCAACTGCGACGATTTCTGGAACCAGACGTTGTTTACCGACGTGTGATTGAGTACAAGGTCCATGATGACCGTCATTCCGCGCTTTTCCGTTTCGGCAAGCAATTCCTTGTAGTCGTCAAGCGTACCGAATTTCGGGTCTACTTCTTTGTAATCAATTATGTCATAACCGTGGTAACTGTCGGACAACTGAATGGGAGTCAGCCACAGTACGTCAACGTTTAACTGTTCGAGGTAATCGAGGTTGTTGGTGATACCCTTTATATCCCCGTAGCCGTCGCCGTCGCTGTCGGCAAAGGACGCTACCATGATCTGGTAACCTACACCCTTTACGGTGTCGAATTCAACGCTGCCCCCTGCCGTTTCGGCAGTATCGTAGGGACTGGGAGCGGAACTGTTGACGTTGAACAGACTGACGTTTGTGCCGTCATCCCCTTCGTACGGGTTGGTCATTTCGCCGACATCCGCAATCGAATAGGCGTAATCGTACACGTGTTCCTGCGTCGCAAAAATGTGCACACTGCCGTTTTCGCGCAACTTGTCCACGAAAAAGTTACCCGTGTCGCTTGCCTTGGGAATAAACTGATTGCCGCCGTCGCTTACCCAGTGCCCGCCGTTTTCAAGCGCGCTTTGCTTGGAATCCTCGTCGACGATCAGAAATCCTATGTAATTGTCGGTGTAGTTGTCTTCCTTGAAAATGTCGCCCTTGACGTAATTGCCTGCCGACTTCAAAAAGGTTGTAGTGACATCCTTGTCGTTGCCTGCATTGTCGTAAACCTTGGTAAGGTCTACGTCGCACGTTGCGCCGCCCAGTTCGTCAACAACTATGTTGTTGTGCTCGTCGCGAACCCAGTCGAATTCCACACCGGTAAACGCCTTGGGCCATACCCACAGATTGTACTTTTCGTACTCTTCCGCCACGTTGTTGAAACGCTTGTAGTGAATGTACAGATGTCCTTCAACGCTGTTGGCGTTCAGTTGCTCTTCGTACTGCTGTTTTTCCTCATCGCTTACGGCGTCCCACTTGGCGTACAGAGTCAGATTGTACGCAGGCATCGAACTGAAATCGGTGTAGGGCTGTTCCCATGTACCGTAATCGGTAAACCAGCCGCCGAATTTGTAGCCCGGATAGGTGGGATCGTCAGGCTGTGTGATGGGCTCTCCCGCCTTTGCCGTAATCGGTTTGATCTGCGAAGCCGCCGTGTCTGTCGACGCCGTGTAAAACAACATGGTATATACGGCATCCCCCTTTTGGTCGTCGCTCTGCGACGGCCGGCACGCTGTCAGTACGGGACTCAAAGCCCCGACAATGATCACCAGCGACAGCAACAGAGCAATTTTCTTTAAAAATTTAATTTTCACCTTAGTCACTCCTGAAAATATGCTGATTTATAGAATTTCAAATTTAATACCGTAATTTTCCACCGCAGTACAGAACACTGTTCCGCACTGCGGGGAGATAATTAAAATTACACTTCGCTTTGCATACCCCAATCCCAGTTGTCTCCCGGTATGGTCACATACAAGCCCGACATCAATTCAAGATTGTTGGTCTGATTCCACTTATTGTTCCAGTTGTTTTCCGTAGAACTTCCGTTCATACGGCAAACAATCATAGTTGCGGGAACAAATTCTTCGCCGTTGTAATCTTTGACATTGGAAATATCCACGGCAAAGTACCTGTATTGCAATACGTCGTCGATATTCTGTCCGCCTACCGCCGTAAAGTCAAGCCAACATTCCTGCTTTTCTTCACCGTTCATTGTATAAAGGTTTACCGCAAATCTTGCTCCGTCACTTGTCCAGCCAGTATTTTGCGTCAAATCCAACACTACAATGTTGCTGACATCTTGCTGAGCCGACCAACCTGTAATTGCGTAGTACGGCTTTGAAGTATCGCCAAGTGACAATGTGTTTGTCTGGTAAACTGTACCGTTTTTACTTCCGTTAAATATTATATTTTCTGCCGTCGCGTCCACAGTAATCGAATACCATTTGCCTTCCACGGCGGTCGTCATTGCCGTTCCGGGCCATTCACCGAGATGTTTGACTTCCGTTTCTCCCATTCCCGTCCATGCATAGGCGCTGACACTTTCCCATCCGGCAAAGTTGTAGAAATAGTAGGTGTTTGCGGTTACTTCAACTACCGTAACGGTAAAAGTCGCCGTCTTCGGGTTGTCTTCGCCGTAAGTAACGGTAACGGTAACGGTTTTTTCGCCTGCGACAGAAGTGTCAACCGACGACAAAGTGTATCCTTCCGTAATCCGTTCTTCCGTCGCTGAATATGGCGTAAACCAAAACCTTGCCGGCGTCGAGTTTGCCGTTTATTTCAATCTCACCGCCTTCGTAAACTGCCTTTATCGAGTCAAAAACTTTTACAACCGTAAGATTGTCTATAGTAAGTTGGAACGCTCCGCATGTCAGCGTCACGCTACCCGTCTGACCGACAGTATCGTTGACTACAGCCGTCACTTCCGCACACTGTGCGGGTCGCGTCGTGTCTCCGAGATCGTACGCTATGTCATACACAGCATCTACGTCGCCAATGTCGACGGTACCGTTGTGTTTGAGCACCAACGGCTGTCCCTCGTTCCTTAAGGTTGCCGTCAATCCCAAAGCAACGTAAACTTCCGTCTGGCACGTCAATGTAACTTCGCCGTCCGTATAGCGGAAAGTTACATTGTGTTTGCCTGCAGTTGACGGAATGTCGCTTGCGGTAAAGTTTTCCACTTCTTTAGAAGATCCGTCGCTGTAAGTTGCGGTGACCGTTACGTTGACAGAGGTCACCTCTTCCCCTGCCTTTACGGGGACACCTGTATACTGAGCGGTAACTTCGGTAAGCAGCGGTTGCTCGATTGTCGGCGTGTCGGTCGCAATTTTTATCGGACCACTTTCCGAATATTTGCTGTAACCTGCGACTAACGAATAATTTGCCCCTGAAATGACGTAGTCGTCACCGCCGTCAGCAGCGTTAATGACAAAAAATCCTGCGTACTTGCTGCCGTCTTCCGATTGGAAGTTGTACAGATACAAAGCACGTCCCGTATTTTTCAGTTCGTTTAAATCGACCGTGGTGCTTTTGCCGTTGACGGTAAACGTAACCGTCTGTATTGCGTCGGCACTGCGCGACGTCTGAATGTCAAAACCTTCTAAAGTACCCGCGTCGACAGTCGTACTGTCACTTGCAATGTTTAAAATATTGTTCGATTTGCCTGCCTGTCCCAACTCAGCCAACTTCTGATCCATATAGACAAAATAGTAGCCGTCGTTGGAAAACACCATACCCGACACATCATTGTTGTCGGGATCATCGTCAAGCGTCACCATAGAGATATATTCGGCAACAGCCATACGACAGTTGGACATCGCCGCAGACTTATTGGCAGATTCGACTACATTACTGAAAGTCGGTATAAGCACTGCCGCCAATATCGCTATGACCGCAATTACTATTACCAGTTCGGTAATTGTAAAAGCCTTCCTTTTTGATCTGTACATATACGCTTCTCCTTTTCTTTATTTTACAGCATTTAAATAAATCGATATTTACGGAATACCGTCGTTAAACAGACCCGATTATTTGCAACGGACGGTATTTCCGTTTAAAACACGTCACACCGTCGCAAACAAATCGGCGTCTGCGACGGTGAGTTTACACGTCATTTGTATAAAGAATGGTTTTGTATCAACCGATCGTTGCTACCCATTCCGTACCGTTGTAGTAAGGCGTTTCGGCATTGAGATCGAAATTTGCCGTCTGGTTGTCGCCGTTCTCGCTGAAGATGATCTTTTGCGCTCTTTCGTCAACACTTATACTGTACCAGCCGTCCTGTCCTTCAACCGCCGTCATTGCCGTTCCCGGCCATGTTTCCGTCAGAGTAACGGACGTCACCTGCATGTTGGGCGTGCTTTCCGTAGTGCCTGTTTCGAAATACAATTCGTGAGTTCCCATCTTGAAATAGAAATCGTAGATGCCGTCTTTGGCAATCACTATGTTGCCGTCGGAGGAATAGGTGTACAACGACGCGTCTACATATTGTTCAAGTGTGTTGTAATAGGTGTGTTCCGTTTCGCCCAGTTGCACTATCTTAAACTGCATTCCCGCCGAAAGTCGCAGTCCCTTGAATTCGTACTGGTTTGCGCTTTCGTTGTAGAACAGTTTTACACTGCTTTCCGTCGTCCACGCTTCGCCAAGACCTATATCTCCCATTATTACGAAGTCTCCCGTTGCAGGAGTAACGGGTACCGCCTCTTCCATCCAGGCATAGGCATATACACTTGCCCAGCCATCGGCGTTGTAGAAGTAATAGGTAGTCTTTAAAAGTTCGTTGACTGTAACTTCAACAGTTGTTGTCTCGGTAATGTCGTTTTCGGTATACGTTACGGTTACCGTCTGCAGACCTGTCGTCGTGTTGACGAAGTTCGTCTTGTAATCCGTTACCGTTGCGCTTTCCGCTCCGTCGTAGTTTGCCGTTACCGTAAGTTCCAGCGTTCCTCCGTATTCTACGGTAAGGGTGTCGGGCGTTACCGTTATTTCCTTAAGTTTCCTTGTAAACGTAACTTCCACTTCGGCTGTCTTGCCTTGGTAAGTCACTACGTATATTGCCGTTCCTTCAACTTCGTTTGTGCTGCCCGCTTTGAGCGCAACAGACACGTTTTCGGTGTCGGTGACGGGTTGCTTGTCGCCGTTACTCATTACCTTGGTAACTTTAAGGTCGCTTGCCGTAATTTCCGTGTTTACAAACACGACGCCCTGTGGGGTAAAGGTTGCTTCGATACTTTCCAGCACTACAGGCACTTCGGGTTGTTCCGCTCTGCACGCCGTGCAGAATCCGTCAACGTAGGTGTGTTCTTCCTTGGCAGTTGCGTATCCGCACTCGCACTCGTTCCAGTGGTGTGTGCTGTTGTGTTGCATTGTAAATTCATGGGGCTGTGTGCTGTCGGCCTTTACGCTCAGACAGATTTCACATTCTTTCCAGTGATTGGTTTCGTCGTACTTTACTTCGTACCGATGTTCGACCGCACGGACTTCGCCGCAAACGTTACAGTCAGCGTCGCAATCGTTGTCGTAAGTGTGTTCGGCAGTCGTTTCTCTTACTGCTCCACATTTATTACATGTTGCGTCACAGTCTCCGCTGTATTCGTGTATGCAGGGCATTGTCGGATACCACTTGTCTCCGTAAACGTAGTAATTGTTTACTCCGTCGATTTCGAGATTGTCTGTCTGAATAGTTCCGTCGTTGAAAATAACGTTTACCGCATTCTGATTGACGTCGATGTAATACCATCCGTTGTTTTCGGTATCCGCAGTCATTGCCGTTCCCGGCCACTCTCCGGTGTATTTTAAACTGCCCGTCCACGCATAGGCATTTACCGTTGCCCATCCGTCGGTATTATAGAAATACAATCTGTAAGTGGGTGCAACCGCAGGAGCCTGTACGGTAAAGTCTGCACCCCACTGTCCTGCGCCTGCCAGGTAGTTGTAGGCGTAGTAGTTGTTTTCGCCGTCGTAAGTCAGGTTACCCGTTTGCTGTTTTTCACTGTCCGCCGTTTTACCGTTGTTGAAAATCAACTTGTTGGGCGTCATGCCCTCTTCGAAAGAGTAGGAAAACCAGCCGTCCTGACCGTCAACTGCAGTCATCGGTTCGCCGGGCCAGCCGCCTATAAGTTCCGGTTCGTAAGTATATACGTTTACCGTCGTCCAGCCGTCTTCACTTTTGAAATATATTGTGTCGCCGCCGGGTTGAGGAGCGGTACTGTCAACCACTTCAACAGAAAAAGTGCACGTCTTGGTAATGCCGTCTTCGGTGTAAGTAACCGTCAATGTCTTGACGCCTATTGTGGAAGAATCCAAAGTGCTCACTTCGAATTCGGAAACTTTTTTAGTGGTCTGATCGCTGTAAGTTGCGGTCACACTTACAAAAGAAGTATTGAGAGGCGCATTAAGTTCTACCGGTTTGCCCACGTAAACTGCCGTAACGGACACGAGTTCGGCTTTGGCTACTTTTTTCCTCCAGCCTGCGTAAAACGTTGTGTCGGCAGTTATCTTGTTGATGGGACTTTGCGTTACACCGCTGGAAAGGAAGGTTTCTTCTATAAGACATTCCTTGTCTACAAACCAGCCTTTAAAGGTGTAGTCGGGTCTGTCGGGATCGGCAGGTTTCGTGGCACGATCGCCTTCTTCTACCTTTACGGTGTACGGTGCGGGTGCTCCGTCATAATTGTAATCGAAAGTCACCGTATATGTAACGGGTTCAGTTGCTGCCGGTTTGCATGCGACAAGGCTGACCGCAAGCGTCGCGACCAGCAAAACCGACAAGAAAACTTTACAAAATCTCATTGTAAATCCTCCTGAAATTTAGAGATACTAAGATATAATAATTATAATCTTGAGTATATCGAATGTCAATACCGAACTTTGCCACAAAGCGGTACATTTTTGAAAAATCAATAGTTGAAATTTATATTTTTAACACCACGTACTGTAAAAAATATGTAAGTAATTATTTTTGAGAAAATTTAAAATTTTTTTTAGGTTTTTTTGACGTACGTAGCAGAAAAAATGTTAAATACAAATGTAGTTTGTTTTTGTCCTAACATTTGCAATCGCATCTGTTTGAACCGAATTGCATGTAAAAATACCGCGGTAATAAAGATGTTCCGAAACAGTTTGTCTTGCATCCGAAAAGCAACTTCGGAAACGCCGTATAACTACAAAAACAACCTTAATTCAGTAAAAAAACAAGCCGACAAAACACAGAGTTTGTCGGCAGAGCATCTTATAAAACAACGTTAATTCAATTTTACCGTACAACGATTTTCTGATCGGTAAACAATGGCAAAATTTCCAATGACGACTGATTTTTTCTGTTGTCGGTCAGCGAAACTTTTGTGATGCTGTTGTCAGAATAAGTCTTGTAGTAGTAATCCGCGTTTGTTGCGTCTATACAGCAGGAATATCTCGTAATGTCGTACAGCCTTCGGGAAGTTACCACCGATCCCCGTACCATTGCCACGCTGTCAAGAATGTGCATTACCTGCGAAACACAGGACAGTGTGTCGGTGTCGCAATCCGACATATATTTTAAAAATACCGTTCGGACAAATCTGGACGCTGAGGAAAAGTCTCCCGGCAGCCCTATTGCTCCCATGCCTTCACCGAAATAGGAGGCGGACAGCCTGTCGCCAAAGCCCCCCGTTGTGTTTTCGGCAGACAAATTGAGGTATTGCCTTATATTCTCGGTGTGAAACGGAAAGGGAGGATTGTTGGTAAGAACACCGTAGCCGTTGGCGTAAATTTTTCTTCCCTCATCGGTAAATTCCGCCACAATGCTTCTGTTTCTGTCGGAAACAATCCAGTGCAACGGAGCGACAGGAAGATTTTCAGTAAAAGCGACGTCTGCAACTTCCGTTTCCGACAACAGGCTTTCCGCCTGCGCAACGCTGTCGCACTGCCCGAGAACGTACGGTATAAGTTCGTATGGCGCTACTGCGTTTGCACTGTTTTTGACGGTTTGGGAATAATGAGCATTTTGCGGAAAATACAGACCTGCCATACACAGTCCTTTTTCGTTGACTGCTTCGGCATACAACGGATAACCGTCGGTTACGTTTGCCATTCCAATCATTGCGTATCTGACAGTAAACGTAGGTTGTAATTTCATGGGCAACAGAAAATTACGAGGAGTAATCACTACCTTTTCTCCGAATCCTTGCTCTATATCCATATTGCGTCCAAAATAAAAATTGCCTTTGACAAATGTAAATGCCGTACACATAAAATTTTCCTTTGACATCTTCCTTTAATTGATGATAAAGGTATTTTTGACAAAATTATCAGCATTGTTACGTCTCTGCATAAATTAAGAACGCAACGTCATCTGTGACAGTCGGACGCCGTTGTAAAACACGTTCATGTAGTTTGACTACCAATATATCGTACGGATTTATTGTTTATTGCAACTGCAGATTGCCGTTTGCAGACACTTTAAAATACAGTAAAGGCTGTTACATTGATACAAGGATTCGGAAGACTGAAACAAACAGATTTCAATATTTTAAACAAATGCAACAAGGCAAAAGCACCTTCCGACTAAAAACACAAAAAAAAACACAGCACTTTACGAAATATCCGTTTGAACAAACTTACGCAGTTGCCCGACAAACGCAACGGCCGTGACCGACATTCAGTCGGTCACGGCCGTTTAATGTTTAAAAATTTCAATACGTCGGCTAAAATCCGATTGTAACGACATCACCAATATCTGATGTTTCCGTCTTCGTAATACCAGAAATTACCTTCCGATTCGGGTTGCGTCTCACTGTACCAATAACGGTTGGATACTTCCTGCAAATAATAATTCGACGGAAAAACATCCACATTGTTCCACTGTTCCTCACTGCATTGGAAGTAAACCTCAGACAGCGAATTACAACCTTCGAACGCTCCGTAATAAATGTATTCCAAGTCGCCTCCCAACACCAAAGTTTGTAACGATGTACAACTTTCGAACGCGTAGTCTTCAATCACTCTTACTTCAAACGGAAGACGTACTTCCGTGAGCATCGAACAACCGCTGAAAGCGTATTCGCCCACTTCCGTAAGACCGGAACCGAATTTAACCTGTTCCAATGCTACGCAATCTTCAAAGGCGTGATTGCCTACCGACAAAATTCCGTCGTAAAAGTCTATCGATTGAATGTTTTCGCATCCGTAAAATGCGTAATCCTCGATGATTGTAAGATTGTGAGGCAGGGAAACGTGCGAAACCAGCTTATTGCCTGTGAAGGTTACTCCTACAGAAACTATAGTGTGTCCGTCAAATTCGTCGGGCATGTAGTACTTACCCTCGCCGCTTTCGGATTCCAACGCCGTCAGTAATGCCTTGTCGCCGTACAGAATGTAACTGTAGTAATTTGGGTTGACGACATTGCTACAACTCATATACGTTGCTTCGGCTCCGTCCGACCAATCTGTAGCCCATCCTTCGGGAACAGTCGACGATTCACAGTAAATTTCGGCTTCGGTGCCGTATACCAACCGACTTCCCGCACGTTCGACAGATTGCGAAAGGAACACGCCAAACAATGACGGACACTCGGCAAAAGCATTTTGCGCCAGATAGGTGACCGATTGAGGTACCGTCACCAGACTGACATCGGCAGAACCGTAGAAAATGTCGCCCAGTCTTGTTACCGACAATCCGTCCACCTGCTGAGGTATTACGACGTCCCTGTCAGTACCCTTGTATTTGGTGAGCACCGCACAGTCTCCGCGCACTACGTAATCGTACAGTTGATTGGAAGTAACGTTGTTGTAACCCCACACTACGTTTGCTCCGTTTCCCCACGAATTGTCCCATCCTGACGGCTTTGCCGCCGCTTCGCAGTAAACCGTCTTGCAAGCATGGTCGAAAGCCCAGTAGCCTACATATTCCGTTTCGGCATTTATGACGATTGTGAGTGCAAAGCAACCGCTGAAAGCGTAATCGCCTATTTTAGTAACCGTCGCGGGCAATGTAATGTCCGCAAGAGACGTACAGTTGGAAAATGCGCTGTTCCCTATTGCAGTGACATTGTCTGACATAGTTACCGACACGAGGTTGCTGCAATTTGACAACAACGCATCCGACACTTCGGTAATTCCGTCGGGCAATACTATTTCGGTCAGACCGCAATTGCCGAAAGCACCGCTGCCGATATATTCAATACCGTCTGGCAACGTGATTTCCGTCAAACGACTTGCGTTAAAGGCATTGTCGCCAATACTTACGGTACTGTCGGGTAACTGAATTTGCAAAAGCGCAGTGTTCGTAAAGGAATTTGCACCGATGTCTGTAACGCTGTCAGGCATTGTCAGTAGTTGCAACTCGTAACAGTAAGCAAACATACCTTCCGCAATGCTCTTCAGACCGTGAGGCAATGTGACTTCCTGCAGTTGCGTGCAGTAGTTGAAGGCATATTGACCTACGCTCAGAACGGAGTCGGGAATTGCAACGGAGGTTAAGTTCGAATTGGAAAAGGCGTATTCGCCTATATATTCGCAGGTACTGTTTTCTTGGAAAGTCAGTGACTTCAAAGTGACGTTTTCGAACAACCTGTCGGGAATTGCGTTTACCTTGTCGCCTATCGTAACGTCTACGTTGCGGTTGGCAAGCAACGACAAAATTACCGATTGCGAAACATTCTGCAAATCCGTATTGATGTACAGTTTTTCCAGTTGGTAAACGGAAATGTAGGTTACCGAAGGACTGAATGTCACCCCTTCCGTCAGATACAGGTTTTTCAGCGAGTACATATCCAGCGTGCTTATCTCTCCGTTAAATATGTACAGATCCGTAAGACTTAAAGATTGAAATGTTTCCAATGCGGTTGCGGGAATCTGCGCCTTTGTTACGTTCCAGCACTGCGAAAAAGCGCCTGCGCCCAAAGTCTGTACCGATTGAGGCAGGTACAACTCTGTAATGTTGTAACAATAGGTAAAGGCATTGTCGCCCACAGACAGCAAATTTGACGGAAGCGTCAACGTGTAAAACTGCGAATTGGTAAACGCATTGCTTCCGATCGCGGTCACGCTGTCGGGCAATTGCAAACTTTCCGCCTGCAAAGAATTGAAGTTGTCGTTGCCGATATACGCACAACTGCCGTTTGCTTCAAACTGCAATGTTCTGACCGAAATATTCGCAAAAAATCCGTCGGCAATGCTTTCCACGTTTTCGCCTATGACAACGTCTATAGGAGAAACCGACTCTTTCATAAACACCGCGCAGCCCGTACAGTTGACTGCGTTTAATTCAACCCGTTCAAGCGTTTCGATGTATTGGAATGCGCAATTGCCTATTTGCGTCACGCTTTCGGGAATGACTACGGAAGTCAGTCTTCCGTAGCGATAAAATGCGAAATCGCCTACCGACGTCACTCCGTCTGGAATGGTCAATTCGCCTTCCGCGAGAGTACCGTCTATATAAATGCTGTCCGCCATTGCGCTGTAAGGATATCCGTCGTTGCACGACATTGCAATACCGAACCACTGTTTTAAAGTACCTTGGTAATAAAGGTTGCCCGGTCGTTCGGTAGAGTATCCCGCAAGAGTAATCGTAGTTATACCGGAACCTATACGCAATGTTTTGTTCTCGCCTGTCCACCCCGTAAGACTGTTGAAATCAAGGTGCGAAGTACCGTTGCCCACTACTATTTCCGCAAGTGAAGCCAAAGTACTTGCGTCCATGACATCGGAAATGTGTCCGTTTGTTTGCGCGTCCTTTCCGATATAGGGCAATCTGACGTATTCAAGCGAAGCCATACCGCTAAGGCCGTATATTGCCGTCACTCCGTCTCCTATTTCCAGACGGGTGATATAACCGGCGGAAGCAAGCGCTGAACCGCTGATTGCGGAATTGCCCGTAACGGTAAGTTCGGTAAGAGTCTTTGGCAGATATTTTGAATTGTAACCGGTTGTCCAATCAGGCAGGCCTTCGGGAGCGAACAGACGTCCCAGAGCACTGACATTACCGAAAATATTTGACGACACCGTCATTTTGCCTACGGACGTACATCCGTAAAATGCCGATTCGCCTATTTCCGTTACACTGTCGGGAATGATTATTTCCTTTACGGCAACGGCATTTACAAAGGCAAATGCACCGACGGCAGTAAAGCCCTGCGGTATATCGATCACTGTCAGAGGCTGTCCTTCGAAAACGTAGTTTCCGCTGTTTGCAAAGGGATTGGACGTTCTCGACGCAAACCGAATGTTCAGCCAGTCGCCCACCGTTCCGTCGTAAACCACATTTCCGCCAAATTGCTCGAACGCCGTTTCGGCAATGTATCTGACGGAAACGGGCAATTCCAATTGCTCAATAGCGCAATACGCGAATGCGGAAAAACCTATACTTTCCACAGCGGACATATCGGCGTTTAATGTAGTAAGTTGCATACAACCGCTGAAAGCGCCATCCGCAATTGCGGTAAGAGGTTGACTGTAAGTAACTGTTTCCACATTGCTGTTGGCAAAACCGCCTGCAACGGATGAGTTTGTCACCACCACTTTTTTCAGGTTTTGCGGCAGCGTATCACCGAACAAATCGGTCAACATACCGCCCTCAGACGCACCCACAAAGGGAACGGTAAGTTCGGTGACGTCGGTACATTGAGAAAATGCGCCTCTTTCTATCGCAACGACGGGTTTGCCGTCGACAGTTTCGGGAACGACGATTTTTAGAGGATTGTAGTCTGTTAAAGTATATCCCGTTACTTTAACGCCGTCGCCGAAGTCCTCGGTTCGGAATGTCTTAACGGTGTTGTAAGAGGCGTAAAGATTTAAGTTATCTCTTATAATGATGCTTTCCACAAACTGTCCGTTGATATCCTTCCAACCGACAAATTCGCTTGTACTGTTTTCGTCATCGCTTGCGGAAACGGCTTCGCCCGTAACCGCGTACAGTGTTCCTTCCAGCACAGACTCCGTGCGGACGATGCTTCCGTCATCATTGAGATATATTACGTCGAAGTAGTTTTCCGCCTGCTTCCACACCAGCGTAGCATTTTGCACGAAACTTCTTGTTTCTTCGATATACGACTCCCATTCGGTGGAATAGATGTCTTTTAAGTTCAACGTGGAAGCAATTTCCACATACATTACGTCAGGTCTGCCGTACACCGTCAACGAACCTATAGACAAATTCTCGTCTTCATAGTCATACAGGTATATTTCCGTGACGTTGGCAGGCAATGTGACGTTGTTGACGTGGGCGGTAATTCCCTCACCGCAACCGAGAGCAAATGTGATTTCGTTGTCGGAGGGAAGTATCTCTATTTTTTCCATTGTGTCGGCGCACAGCAGATTGCCAAACGACGTGACCGTGGACGGTACAGTAAGAGAAGTCACTGCGGTGTAACGGAACGCGTTGTCTTCAATAGCAGTCAGGCCTTCGGGAAGTTGCAACGAAGCAAGCGAAGTGCAACCGTAAAACGCAAACAATCCTATTTCCCTGATCTTGTCGGAAAATACCACCTGTTCAAGTGAAGTACAGCCGTAAAATGCCGAACCTGCCACCGTCGAAACGCCGTTAAGGTAAGCGGATTGCAATGCGGTACAACCTTCGAATGTGCTTGTCGACAACGTTGCGGAATCGCACAGCAACTTTACCGTTTGCAACAAACTGCATTCCTGAAATGCGTTCAGTCCCAAACTTACGTTGCCTTCAGTAAACTCTATTTCCGTCAGAGCGGTGTTGCGGAAAGCGAAATCGCCAACATAAGAAACTTCGGGGAAATTGATTACGGCAAGCCGTTCGCAACCGTTAAAAGCACCGTTGCCTATTCTCGTTACCGTTGAGGGCAGTTGCAGGCTTTCAATTGAAGTAAAGGCAAATTGATTGTCGGGTATTTCAGTAATGCCTGCAGGCAATACCACTTCACGAAGGGGAAGCAGATTACCTTCGGAACCGAGCCCGAGTTGAGGCAACGTTTCTCTGTTGCCGGTGTAAACTACTTTTTCGATGACGGAAGAAGTGAAGTGATTGTACTTCACGCTGTCGGGAATAGTTACCGAAACCAGAGACGGACACTCACAAATTATATCTGTAATACCGTACGGCACAGTCAATTCGGCAATATTTTGTCCGTACAGTGTCAGTTTGCCCTCGAAATAGGGAATTTCCGGACAAACGGAACTTTCGGTGTCTATTGTAATCTCTTCCAACTCGGAGGGAATGTTGTAACTTACACCGTCGGGCAGTCTGTTGAACTCTACCGAACGCAGATTGTCCGGCAAAATTATTTCCTTCAACTTGTCACCGAACAATGCCCCGTCAATGTCGATTTTTTCAGTGTTGACGGAAGCAACAAAAGTCAACTTTTCAATGTTGGGAAATTTGGGCAAAGGAGTGGAACTGTCGTTGTACGTAGCGGTATCTATCACCACTTCTTTAACGGAAGGCAACGAGTCGCCTTCGTTTTCGGCATACGCTTGTTTGTGGTAGCCGGTGTAAATCATTATGTACAGAGGCGTAACCTGACTGTAATCAACGGTTTCCAGTTGACCGTTTATCAACAAAAACAAGTTGTTGCCATCTTTGTCTCTGACTATCGCGCCGTCGACATAAAAATTGTCGTTGTCTTCGATTATAACGTTTTCAAATCCGTATATGTTTGCCCAGCCGAGATTTTCTGACGTTCCGCGTATTTCCTGCAATCCCGAAGGTATTACCAGAGTTTTGCCGGAAATGTTACATTCTTCCGAAATTATAGTCACGTCATCGGGTATTGTCACAATGTCGGATTTGCCGAGGTACTCTTTAAGTACACCGTTTTCCACATAAAATTCTTCCACAACGGGCTGCAAATCGAAATTTTCGTAGAAGTTTTGTCTGTATTCGTCCACGTACTGCTTTACTTTTGAAAACTCTCCCGAGTCTTCCCAGACGCTGTATGCGTCGATATAGTTTTGCTTCATGTAATCTATATCTTGTACAACGCCGTCGGCGGTTATATTAAGCAACTGCAACAGTTTGCGTGCGTTCTGCAAAACAACGCTTTTGCCGCTGTCGTAGTCGATTACAGGCAGTACAGAAGATTCGCCGTTTGCCTTGTCGGAGTAATATGGATCGAGAATTGCCTGGTAGGTTTCCATACTGTCAAGGAAACTTATTTCTATACGGCAATTTACAACCATATCGGACAAATCCGACATTACATCTCCCGTTTCGCCGCAATCCAGTCTGAAACTGAGATACTGTCCGTCGGCATATCCGGTAAACGTAAAGGAATTAATGCCGTTGCTGTCATTTAAATAAACTTCCACTTGCGTAAATGCGACATCCTGCGCCGTTGTACCGGAATAGGAACTGTATGTACATCGTACATAAGACGTCAGTGTGTCTTCGAGGTCGGTAGTCGTTGTAACCGAATAGCCGTCCTCTTCTTTCGTGATACTGTAACATGCGTCGTTACGTACGTTAAACGGGGTTGTGAGAAATTCGATTCCTGTGATACTGCCCAACTTTGCGTAACTTAACGGAGCAATCTGCATGTCAAGCACAGTGTTGGGAACAGTGTCTTTCCAGATACCTACCGTCTGAGAATATCTTGTAGGCGACATACCGAGTTTTTGCAATTGCGAAACGATGTCAGTCATTGCTTCGCCGCTGACAACTGACATGTTTTGCTTGTCTGTCGACGGAGCAGACTCCTCCTGCTCGACAGGTACGCTGTTGGCAATATCCGCTACCGCCTTTTGAAAAGACATGTTCGCTTTTTCAAATTTTAAAAAGCCGTTGTCTGCAATTTCCGTCGGGGTGCACGCCGCCAACATCAAAGCGACAATCATTACCGCAGCCAGTAACGTAATCAAATACTTTTTCATAACTTCTCCTTTCCGACTTCGTTGTCCGAAAATATATTGCACTACTTCGAAATCTTACTACCCGAAAACAATGATGTAACTTACAGCATCTGTCCGAATAATTATATCTGTCTCTTATACACATCTGACGCT
>ENA-OYZE01000099-OYZE01000099.1-human-gut-metagenome-genome-assembly--contig:-NODE-99-length-44645-cov-8.948038_pt1 | contig 44645 bp, 40 predicted proteins | sample MGYA00243259_ERZ653469 | MGnify/ENA primary metagenome ERZ653469 (study PRJEB26926, sample SAMN06164913) | human gut metagenome | biome: ENVO:00009003; feature: ENVO:2100002; material: ENVO:00002003...
ACTCATTGCCAAACTATTTGATTAAATTTTTGTCCAAACTTTGGGGCTCACTTCAGTGCGGGGCGCCTTTATTTTGTCTTGAAATTTAAGAGAGCTTTTCGAGCAGCTTGAAGTCGATGCCCTTCTCGCCGATCTTGATGATCTGCACTTTGACCATATCGCCGATCGCGAGCACGTCTTCAACGGAGTCAATGCGGCGGTCTGCCATCTTGGAGATGTGGATCATGCCGTCTTTCCCGGGTGCGAACTCGACGAACGCCCCCACCTTGGAGAGGATGCGCACGACGTTGCCGATGAACATATCGCCGACTTCGGGCTCGTGCACGATGGACTCGATGATCGCCTTCGCGCGCTGTGCCGATTCGGGATCGCCGTAGGAAGCGATGCACACGGTGCCGTCGTCCTCGATGTCGATCTTGGTGCCCGTCTCTGCGATGATGGAGTTGATGACCTTGCCCTGCTTGCCGACGACGTCGCCGATCTTTTCGGGGTCGATCTTGAAGGAGATGATGCGGGGCGCGTACTTACTAAGTTCGGGCGCGACCTCGGGCACGCATTCGAGCATCTTGGAGAGGATGAACTGCCTGCCTTCGTTGGCCTGCTCGATCGCGGTGTGCATGATCTCTTCGGAGATGCCCTTGATCTTGATGTCCATCTGGATGGCGGTGATGCCGTTGACGGTACCCGCGACCTTGAAGTCCATATCGCCGAGGAAGTCTTCAAGCCCCTGGATGTCGGTAAGGACGCGGAATTCGCCCGTTGCCTGATCCTTGATGAGGCCCATCGCGACGCCCGCGACGGGAGCCTTGATGGGAACGCCCGCATCCATCAGCGCCATCGTGGAGCCGCAGACGGACGCCATCGAGGAAGAACCGTTGGAAGAGAGGATGTCGTTGACGACACGGATCGCGTAGGGGAACTCCTCTTCGGAGGGGATGACGGGGATGAGCGCACGCTCTGCAAGCGCGCCGTGGCCGATCTCGCGGCGGCCGGGGCTTCTGAGCGCCTTGGCTTCGCCCGTGCAGTAGCCGGGGAAGTTGTACTGGTGCATATAGCGCTTGCTCGTCTCGTCGTCGAGGCCCTCGAGCTTCTGCGCCTCCGCGAGCATCGCAAGGGTGCAGGTCGTGAGCGTCTGCGTCTGACCTCTCGTGAAGACGGCGGAGCCGTGTACGCGGGGCAGGACGTGGCGTTCGCACCAGATGGGACGGACGTCTTTGAGGCCTCTGCCGTCGGGGCGGATGCCCTTGTCGAAGATCTTAGAACGGACCTTCTCTTTATTGAGATAGTAGAGGCTGTCTTTAATTTCGCGGGTGTTTTCGGGATAGATGTCGGCGAAGTGTTCGAGCGTCTCCTTCTCGACCTCGGCCTGGCGCGCCTCGCGCTCCTTGCGATCGAAGGTATCGATGGACCACTCCACCTTGTCGGCAGCGAACGCACGCACGGCGGCATCCAGCTCTTCGGGGATGTGGTAAAGTTCGATGGGGAGCTTTGCCTTGCCGACGGCGGGGACGATCTCGTCTTCGATGAAGGCGCATATCTTCTTGATCTCGTTGTGGCCGAACATGATGGCGCCCACCATCTCGTCGTTGGTGACCTCGTCCGCGCCCGCCTCGATCATGAGGATGGCGTCCTTCGTGCCTGCGAGGTTGAGGTGGATGGTGCTCTTTTCGCGCTGCGCCGCATCGGGGTTGATGACGTATTCGCCGTCAACGAGGCCGACGACCACCGAACCCGTGGGACCCGCCCAGGGGATATCGGAGATGGAGAGCGCGACGGAAGAGCCGATCATGGCGAGGGGCTCGGGCGCAATGTCGGGCTCGACGGAGAGTGCGGAGGCGACGACCACCACGTCGTTGAAGAGGCCCTTGGGGAAGAGGGGACGAAGGGGACGGTCGATGAGGCGCGCCGTCAAAATGGCCTTGTCGCTCGCCCTGCCCTCGCGGCGCTTGAAGCCGCCCGGGATCTTGCCGACCGCGAACATCTTCTCTTCATAGTCCACCTGAAGGGGGAAGAAGTCGATGCCCTCTCTGGGGGTCGCCGACATGCAGACGGTGACCATGACCGCCGTCTCGCCGCAGCGGACGACGCACATGCCGTTGGTCTGTTCGGCATACTTGCCCGTCTCGATGGTGACTTCTCTGCCGCCCACCGTGAGTTTGAACTCGTGATAATTCATAATGATAACTCCTTAATTCTTTTTGGTTCTTGTGCCCTGCGGCCGCCCGACCGCACGGCGGCGCCGCCTCCCTTCCCCCGAAAACGGTGAAAATCAGCGGGAAAACGGCAAAAAAAGAGCGGCAAAAAGCCGCTTCTTTTTTACTTTCTGAGTTCGAGCGCAGCAATGACCGCTCTGTAGCGCTCGATGTCTTTTGCTTTGAGGTAGTCCAAAAGACCGCGGCGCTTACCGACCATCTTCAAAAGACCGCGGCGGGAGTGGTTGTCGTGCTTGTGCACTTTGAGGTGTTCGTTGAGGTGGTTGATGCGCTCGGTGAGGAGTGCGATCTGGACCTCGGGCGAACCCGTGTCACCCTCGTGTGCGGCAAATTTCGCAATGATCTCTGCCTTTTCCATTTGCGTTTATCCTCCTATGGAAGTATTCGCGATGCGCCAAGGGAAACGTGGAGAGCGTATCTCCTCGCGCACGTCTCTATTAGAATACCACATTTTTACGCCGCTGTCAAAGCTTTTGGGGCGGCTTTTCGGGGAAATTTCTATGGCGCCCTCTCCGCGCGCCCGCCCTGCGCCCGCTCAGGTGCGGGAAAAGAGCTTTTTCTTTTCTTCGATGAGCTTTTGTGTCTTTTCAAGGTACGTCGGGAGGTCTTTGGGCGAACCGATGCGTTCGATGCGCCCCTCCTTCAGAAACACCTTCTTGGTGACGGCGTTTGCGCCCACGGCGAAGTTATCCGCCGTCTCTTCCATGACGTCGATGTTGTAGACGGAAGCGCGCCCCGGCTTCGTCCAGCCCGTGTTTTCGTGCGCGCCCGCCATGTACTTCTGGCGGTAGAGGTAGTAGGGCTCGTACCCCGCCGCGGTGAGCTTTTCCCGCGCGTAGGCGATCATCTCCCCCATATCCCCCTCTTTGAGGCTCCCGACTTCCTCTTTGAGGCGCGCGCCCTTCTTCAAACACAGCGTATGCACGGTGATATTGTCGGGCGAGAGCGCGACGGCGCAATCGATGCTGCCGCGAAATTCTTCGAGGCTCTCCCCCGTGAGGCCCGCGATGAGGTCGCAGTTGGTGACAAAGCCGAAGGGGCGGGCAAGTCCGAACGCCTCCCCCACCTCTTTCGCGGTGTGCTTCCTGCCGATCGCTTCGAGCGTGCGGTCGGAGAAGGACTGCGCGTTGATGCAGATGCGCGTGACGCCGTACTCCTTGCAGAGGGCGAGCTTTTCTTCCGTAAACACGTCGGGACGCCCCGCCTCCACCGTATATTCGCAGCCGTTGGTGCGGAGCGGCTTCACCGCTTCCAGCACGGCACGGAGCTCCTCCGTCTCCAATGCAAAGGGGGTGCCCCCGCCGATATAGACGGAGCGAAGGTTTTGCCACAGCCCCTCGGCGCCCTCGAGTTCGCGCTTCACGGCGTCGAGATAGGCGGGGATGTACTGCCGCGTCTTGTCGATGGGCGCGGTGACGAAGGAACAGTAGACGCAGCGCGTCGGACAGAAGGGCAGAGAGACGTAGAGATCGCAGTTGCCCTCTTTGCGCTCAAAGATGCCCTCCTGCGCCTTAATGACGCGGGAGACAAGTCCGATGTTGTCCTCCCCGACGTCCATCTCGTGAAAGAGCGGCAAAAAATCGCGCCCCTTTTCAAGTTCCCCGCGCGCGAGGCGGGTGGGGCGGATGCCCGTCAGCGCGCCCCACGGCAAGTGCCGGGAAAAATGCGCGGAGAGGGCATTGTATAAGGCGAGCTTGGAATAGCGGCGGGCAAGGCTCTTATAGACAAGTTCGTTCTCCGCCGCGCCCTCGTGGGAATAGCGCGTCTCTTCGCCGTTCAGGCGCAGAACGCCGCGGAAGATTGCGCCGTCGTAGTCCTGCAAAAGTTCGATCTGAAGCTCCTCCGCCCCCGCAAAGAGGCGGACGACCTCATTGAGTTCCTGTTCCAGAAAGGCGGGCTGTGCCGTTAACATCGTATCACCCCGTTGTACATTCGCTCAAAGGAGAGCGCCGTCTTTTCCCCGTGGCCGGGATACACCGTATAGTCGCCCTCGAGGGCGTAGAGCGCCTTGACGCTTTTTTCGAGCGCGCGGAAATCGCCGCCCGGGAGATCGGTCCTTCCCACGCTGCCCTGAAAGAGGGTATCCCCCGAAAAGATGACGTCATCTGCGCGCAGGCAGACGCTGCCCTGCGTATGCCCCGGCGTCGCGATAACTTGAAAGGTGATGCCGTCAAATTCCAACGTATCGCCGCCCTCGTAAGTAAAGTCGGGCGTGAAGGAGGGAACGGGCGGCATCCCGAAGAGGCGCGCGCCCACGTTAGCGTTTTGCACCTCTATAAGATCATCCTTCGGGCAGCCGATCTTGACGCCTGCCGCCTGCAGCGCGGCGCACCCGCCGATATGGTCGAAATGCCCGTGCGTCAGAAGGACGTGTGTAACAGAAAGCCCGCGCTTCTGCGCCTCGGCAAGCACGCGCGCTTCGCCCGGATCGACGGCGACGGCGTGTTTCCCGTCCGCCGAAACAAGATAACAATTTGCCGCGAACCCCACAGGTTCGATCAGTTGGATGACCATACCGCCTCCTTGAAAAAACTCCTTCTCGCCGCCCATAGTGTCTCTTGGCTCTCTCTCGGAGTCTCCAAAAAAAGACGCAGTATTTTTTGGGGGTGGGTTTGAGGGAGCTGTCACCGAAGATGACTGAGGGAGTCGCCTTATTGTCGTAAGCCTGCTTTCGATAACGGCAGTTCTCTATTTCTCTAAATCACATTCCGTCAGAGTGTCTGGCTTAACAACCCCTCCGTCTCGCCTTCGGCAAGCCACCGTCTCGGCGGCGCAAGGGAAACGCCGCCTCGGTCAGGGAATGCCCCGAACAATGGGGCATTCCCAAGTTCGCAAGTGGTCAAAGCCCCACCGGGGCTTTGCCAAGAATGCACTTGCTCACCCTTACACAGGGGAGGCTACAATAAGGAATCTTCCCAAAATTATTTCCGCGAGCAAAACCACGCTTTTGCTTCTAAATCATGGCGCAAGCAGGGTTTCCCTGCGCCTCGTCGCAGCGGAGCAAATTCCGCAAGCCGCTTCGTTCCTCGCGGCTTTGCCCGAATGCTCGCTGCTCCTCTTCCCGCAAAATTCGCTGCGCGATTTTTGCGGGAGCCCTTTTCTTAAAAATACTTCCGCGAGGAGGGTTTCCCTCCGCTGCGGGACTCAATTTGCCTCATACTTGAGGCTTATTGTACTTAGAATGACAAACCAGCGCGCGGGCGATAAGGCAAGTTAAAATCCGCCTACCTCACCCCTCACGGAATTTGTTTTGCGCAGCAAAAGAAATTCGTGAACCCATTAGCTTGCTCTTCTCACATCAATAATTTTCTGATGGCCGGCGATCTTCTTGATGAGGAGATCGACGTCCTGACGGTTGGTGAGCGAGACGGTGACGTCGACGATGGCACTGCCGTTCTTATCGTAGCGGCCGTTGATAGAAGTGATCTCAAGGTGCATCTCGGCGACGCTCGCACTGATCGCGCCGATGGCGGCGCCCTGGTCGTCCGCCGTCACAACGATGGCGGCCTTGAAGCGCACGCCGCCCTCTTCGGCGACCCACGCCGCCGCCTGCAGACGGGCGGGATCGGCGCCCTTTAAGTTGGGGCAGTCCTTGCGGTGTACGACGACGCCGCGCCCCCGCGTCACAAAGCCGACGATCTCGTCGCCGGGCACGGGCGAACAGCAGCCCGCAAAGGAGACGAGAAGCCCCGTCTGCCCGTTGATGGTGACGGTCCCCTTTGCAAGCCTGCCGTGATAGGCGGGCTCGCTCGCCGTCACGAGCGGCTGCGGCACTTCCTTGCGGAAGAAGTCGATGAGCTTATACAAGACCTGGTTGATGGTGACCGCCCCATAGCCGATGGAGGCGAACATTTCGTCCTGCGAATTGAAGGCGAGCTTTTCGGAGACTTTTTTGAAGCTCTCGTCGGTGAGAAGGTCGGAAAGCGCATAGCCTTTCCGCTTGGCGGCGTCTTCGAGCATATCGCGCCCTAAGCGGATGTTCTCGTCCTTCATCTCGCGCTTGTAGAAGGACTTTATTTTCGCCTTCGCCGAAGTGGATTTGATGAATTTGAGCCAGTCGCGCGAAGGCCCCTTGGAGTTGGGCGAGGTGATGATCTCGACGACGTCGCCGAGCTCCAGCGTCGAGTTGAGGGGCACGATCTTGCCGTTGACTTTGGCGCCCGTGCAGTGGTTGCCCACTTCCGAGTGGATGGCATAGGCGAAGTCGACAGGCGTCGCGTCGTTGGGAAGGGAGATGACCTTGCCCTGCGGCGTGAAGACGAGGAGCTCGGAACTGAACAGCGACCCCTTGACGGTATCCATGAACTCCTTCGAATCTTTGAGGCCGCCCTGCAGTTCCATCATCTCGCGGATCCACGAGATGCGCTGATCGAGCGTCGTCTCCTCCGTCGTCTGTTCCTTATACTTCCAATGCGCCGCGATACCGTACTCCGCCGTGCGGTGCATCTCCTCGGTGCGGATCTGGATCTCGAAGGGCTGGCCGAAGTTGGTGACGACCGTCGTGTGCAGCGACTGATATAAGTTGGGCTTGGGCGTTGCGATGTAGTCCTTGATGCGCCCCGGCACGGGCTTCCACTCCTTGTGGATCTTGCCGAACACTTCGTAGCACTCGTCCACCGTGCCGACGATGACGCGCACCGCCGTCAAATCGTAGATCTGATCGAGCGTCTTGTTCTTCGTCGTCATCTTCTTATAGATGGAGTAGAAGTGCTTGGGACGGCCGAACACCTCGCCATGGATGTTGCACTCGACGAGGATCTTCTTGATCTCTTCGACGACGTAATCGACAAAGCGGTTGCGCTCTTCGAGCTTTTGATGGATGTTCTCGACGAGGTATTCGAACGCCTCGGGGTCGAGATATTTGAGGCAGAGGTCTTCGAGCTCGCACTTGACCTGCGAAATACCCAGCCTGCCCGCGATGGGGGTGTAGATATCCAGCGTCTCGCGCGCCATGCGCTGCTGCCGCTCTTTGGAAAGGAAGTTGAGAGAGCGCATATTGTGCAGGCGGTCGGCAAGCTTGATGATGATGACGCGGATGTCCTTCGCCATGGCGATGAAGAGCTTGCGGAAATTTTCCGCCTCCTCCTCTTCCTGCGACTTGAAGACGATCTTATCGAGCTTGGTGACGCCCGCGACGAGGGATAAGACCTCTTCGCCGAATTCGCGGCGGAGATCCTCTTCGGTGACGGGCGTATCTTCGATGACGTCGTGCAAAAGCGCCGCCGCGATGGTCGCGGGATCGAGCCCGAGATCGACCAAGATCTCCGCCACGGCACAGGGGTGGATGAAGTAGGGCTCGCCCGAGGCGCGCTTCTGATTGGCGTGCGCCGCCTTGGCATAGTCGTAGGCATGGAGCAGCATGTTGCGCTCCTCCCCCGTGTAGTATTCGTAGATCTTCATCAGGATGGCTTCCATCGTTCCCCCTCCTTTGCAAATGATTTACTCTTCTGCGAGCCTTAAGACCGCAGTATAGATCTTCGACTTTTCGAGCTGCGTCTTCTTCCCGCGGATGATGCGGACGTGCCCCTCTTTGAGTTCGATGAGCCCCAACTCTTCGAACACCGCGAACGCAAAGAGGAAGCGTTCGGCGCCGAAGCCGAGGCAGGCACAGCTGCGCCCCGCCTCGGCGGCGTCCGCGCCCCTGAGCGTCCCTTCGGCGGCGCGGAGGGCGGAGAAGACTTCCGCCATGTCCTCCCGCGTGTGCGGGAGCGAAGCGAGCCGCTCCCGGCCGCACAGGTCGGCATTCGCGATGAGCTTTGCCCTGCCCGTGGGCTGCGCGACGACGGCGGGCGATTCCAGAAACACCACTTCGCGGTAGGCGGAAAGGTCGCAGTCGGGCGCGGGAGATAAGAGCACCACATTGGCGGCGTTGCCCGACGAGAGGCGGAACACCTCCGCAGGCAGCCCTTTGAGCGCGGGAAAGCGGGAGAGCGTCCGCCTGTCGTAGGCGACGGCGGCGAGCCCGTAAGCGCAGTTTTTGCGCTCCTTTGCGATATGCGCGTTGAGTTCCTGCTCCCCCATCCGCTCCATAGGGCGCTTCGTGCCCTCCCTGAGCGCGAGGAGCCCCTGATAGAAGCCCTCTGCGGGGACGTCCTCCCCCTCGGCGGCGTCGTAGATGACCGCGCGCACGAAGCCCTTGACATACTCCCTGCCGCGGAAGCGGGAGACGTTGCATTCAAAGACGAGCGATTTGGGGATGTCGCTCCTTAAAACCGCAAGATCCTTCTCGCCCCAGAAATACATGAGATCGAGCGCTTCGCCCACAACGGAGATGTGCGGCGAGGCGGGCTTGACGGGCGCGGCCTGCAATCTGCCCGCGCGGAACAAAAAGAGCGGGCGGCGGTTGCCCACGCCGAAGGGCTCCAAATATTCGATCTCGTGAGCGAGCTGTTTGGGGAATTCCCCTTCGATCTCCCCGCTGACGACGAGGGAAGGAATGAAATCTTCGCGCGTATAGTGCGTCTTGATATAGCTGTCGAGATCGCTCTTTAAGGCCTCGAAGCGGTCGGCGCGCACGTTGACGCCCGCCGCCTGCGCATGGCCGCCGAATTCTTCGATCTCGTCCGAACAGCTCTTGAGCGCCTCGAAGATGTTGACCGCCTCGATGCTCCTAGCAGAGCCCCGCAGCATATCGCCGCGCCTGACAAAGAGGAGCGCGGGGCGGGAAAACTCTTCCACGATGCGCGCCGCCACGATACCGATGAGCCCGGGGTGCCAGTCCTCGCCCTCCGCCATGACGACGCTCTGATAGGCGCCCTCCGCCGCGATCTGCGCGCGCGCCCGCTCGTAGAGCTCGTCGCACAGCCGCTGGCGCTCCGAATTGTAGTTGTTGAGAAGTTCTGCAAGGACGCGCGTCTCCTCCTCGTCCTCCGAAGTGAAGAGGCGGAGCGCCGCGTTGGCGTCCCCCATCCTGCCCGCCGCGTTGACGCGGGGCGCGAGCGTGAAGGCAAGCGTCTGCGCCGTCACTTCCTGCGCCTTATTCAGAAGCGCTGAAAAGGCGGGGCGGGGGCGGCTCTTGATGAGCTCTAAGCCCGCCGCCACGATGTCGCGGTTCTCACCGAGGAGCGGCACGCTGTCCGCCACCGTCGAAAGAGCGCAGAAATCGAGGAGCGCATCCGCCTTCTCGCCGATGAGCGCGCGGGAAAGCTTGTAGGCAACGCCCGCGCCGCAAAGATTGTCGTAGGGATAATCGTCCTTGAATTTGGGGTTGATGCAGATGCAGTCGGGGAGTTCTTCGGGCAGCTCGTGATGGTCGGTGACGATGACGTAGCAGCCCTGCTCCTTGATATATTCGACTTCCGCGGCGTTGGAGATGCCGCAGTCCACCGTAACGATGAGATCGGGCAGAAATTCATCGAAGATGCGGTCGATGGCGCGCGTCGTGAGCCCGTAGCCTTCCGCCCGCTCGGGGACGTAGAGATAGGGCTCGATGCCGTATTCTTTGAGCGCCCGCGAGAGGATGGAGACGGCGCCGATGCCGTCCGCATCGTAGTCGCCGAAGATGGCGACCCGCCACTCTTCGCGCTTTGCCCGCTCCAAAAGCAGCACCGCCTCCTTCATGCCCTTCATGAGGAAGGGGGAGAGGAAGTTCTGCTTGCCCGGGGAGAGGAAGCGGCGCATCTTCTCCTCGCTGTCCATGCCGCGGGCAAAGAGGATGCCCGCCGTCGTCCCGGTGATGCCCACCGCACGCGCAAGCTCCCCGACGCGCCGCTTTTCGTCGGGGGAAAATGTAAATTCGCGCACGATGCGTTTCATGCTCTCTCCTTTGCGGCCCGGGCGCATCCCGTCCGCCGCACCCCGGGCGGCGTTCTTTCCGCCCGTTTTTATGGACAAAAAACGGCGGGGAAATATCCCGCCGTCTTCTTAGTCTTACGAGTTATTCTTCGGCTTTTTCCGCCTTTTTCTTTCCGACGTAACGGCCTTTCTTGGCATTGCTGCGATCGTCCATCTTCTTCATGGAAAGGTAGAGCGTGGGCCCGAGCACCAGCGAGGAATATGCGCCGACCGCAAGGGGGAGAAGCAGAGGGAGGAAGAACGCCCTCGTTCCCGCAACTGCCACCGCACCCAGAACGATGAACACGACTGCAAGCGCCGCCGCGACATAGAGCACCGTTTTATACGAGCTCCTGCCGCATTCGTTCACGGCTTCCTCCGCGTCCATCGTGCGGAAGGCGGGATCTTTGAAGGTCTCGCGCATCTTCATGCACTGCACCATCCAGAGGAGCAGGGAGATGACCGCTGCGGCCGCCGCAAACAGGAGGGGCGATGCGAACGCCACGGGGATGCGGGTGATCGCAAGCAGGGCGAGCGTCAGAAGGACGTCGTGGACGGTGAGGCAAAGCCCCGTCAGCGCACGGCCCCAGCCGAACCGGAACCCGATATAGACGAGCACGACGATGACCGCCACCAGGAGCGCCACGGCGCCGCGCCATGCGGGCTCCGCGAAGGAATGCGCCGCTTCCTGCGTGCGGACGACGATATAGACGTCGGCGCCCTCAAATTCGCCTGCAAGAGCGGAGGCGACGGTCTCCTTTGCCTCGGAGAGCTTTTCGGCGGAAGTCTCCTCCGAAAAGAGATAGCTCACCGTGTAGTCGCCCGTCTCGGAAAGCGAGTTGTTGTCGATGTCGGGAGCGGCCTCCGTCTTCTTCTCATAGCGGATGCCGAGGGAAGAGAAGGTCTCTTCGCACACTTCCTCCACCCTGTCGCCGCCGTCCGCGATGGTGACGACCGCGTCGTAGGTGACGGAGAAGCTCTTGCCGGCCCCGGCATCGTAGCTGAACCCGAAGAGGGCGAAGAGCACGATGCCCGCAATGAGGATGACGGCCGAAATTGCCGCAAATAAGGGAAGTTTCTTTAAGGTATAAAAATGTTTAGTCATCTTCTTCTACCTCCTCTCTCTTGAAGCGGCAGAACTTGGCCTTGTCCTTCGCGAAGGGCATCATGATGTACCAGCAGAAGCGGCCGATCGCCAGCGAGCACAGCCCCGAGAAGAACATTCCGATGCCGAGCGTGAAGGCAAACACCGAAAGCTCGGTCAAAGCAATGAAGTAAGTGATGAAGCCGAGGGCGGCGAGCACGATGTGCATATCGAAGATGTGCCAGAAGCACTTCTTATAGCCCGACTTGACGGCAAAGGTCATCGTCTTGCCCGTCGCAAACTCCCTGCGCGCATATTCGTATGCCATCGCATCCGAAACGCTCAGGACGATCGCCCCGAAGAGAAGGGCGAGCACCGAACCGAGGCCGAGCGTCAAAAAGTCGATCGCCCAAATGCACAGCGTCATCGCGATGAGATAGATGAGCAGCGTATAAAGGTGCGCAAACCCGAGACGGCCGTAACGGACGAAGAAGAATACCGCGGAGCAAAGAAGCAGCACGCCGAGCCCGATGTAGAGCATCATGAGGGCGTTGTTGCCGTAGGCAGCCTGTTCGCGGTGCATCTCGCCCACGGAGAGCGCGATGTCGTCCTCCGTGCCGCCTTTGAGCGTCGTATCGAGGATGGTCGCCACGAGCGCGGCAGACTCCTCGTCGTAAGAGCCGCTGATATAGAGCGAGCTCTGATCGATCTGTTCGCTGACGGTGAGCGTGATGAGCGCCTCCCCGCCGATGTTGAAGTAAAGGTAGGAGCTCGAAGAGCTCGAAACGGCGGAAGTCGCGTCGGCAATGGCTTCCCTGCCCTCATCCGTCATATCGAGGATGACGTAGGAAACGCCGCTCGCCGTACGGCTCGTGACCTTCTTGATATAGTAGCTTGCGGGGTGTTCGGTGCCGCGCTGCACGGGGATGACGGTCTCCGCGCTCGCCTCGTCCGAACCGAAACTCACCGAAAGCTCGCCCATGCGGCCGAGATACTCGAACGCCGCGCCCGCCATCTCGTACGATGCGGGAAGGGAGACCTTCACCGTATAGTCATCGACCACGCGCACGCTCGCGCCCGAAAGGTGCAGACGCTCGAAGCGATCTTCTAAGATCGCCACCGAACGCGCGAAGCCTTCCTTGAAGCTCTCGCTCACGTTCTCGCCGTCGAGCACCGTCTCCTTTTCGAGGTAGATGGCGCCGTCCGCATAAGCCTGATACTCGGACTCGTACTCTTCCTTCTCGTCTTCGGCTGCCGCCGCGAGGTTGTTCTCGTAATCTCTCCCGGAGATGACCCCCTCGGGATAATAGACGGCGCTGTAACCGCCGCCGACGTACTCCGTCTCCCCGATGAGGTATCCGCCGAGTTCGGCGTCCTTCTCCGCAATGCCCAGAATAGAATTAAAATAATTTAATCCGTTGCCGTCGCAAGGAAAGGGCACGAAGCATACCACGCATAAAACGGCGATCACGATGGTGATCAGAGTCAGTACGATCGCCGATTTTACCTTGCCCATTGTTGCCTCCTGTCATGTGTGAAGGCCTTCCCGCAAGCGCGGAAAAACCCCGTCTTGTTCATTATATAAGTTTTGCCTTTCGCCGTCAAGCCGAAATGCGCCGCTTTTTCGTATTTTTGTTATTTTTCACGACATTTCCGAGCCGCCAGAATGTGCATCGCGCACTCGATGCGCTTCTTCATCATGGCGCACGTCATGGCGTAAGGCTCCTCGATATCGCCGTTGTAGTGGTAGTTGTTGGCGCTGCACCCGCCCGAGCAGATGAACTTCGCAAAGCAGTTTTCGCACTTCTTGCGCGTGAAGAGGCAGCTCTCCGCGAACTTGGAGCGGATCTTTTCGTCAAGCGTGCCTTCAAAGACGCTGCCCATCTTCCACTTATTATCCCCCGCGAACTGGTGGCAGGGGTAGATGTCGCCGTTCGGGACGACGGAGAAGTACTCGTTCCCCGCGCCGCAGGCGGAGACGCGCTTAGAAAGGCAGGGCCCGCCCTCAAGGTCGATGTTGAAATGGAAGAAATTGAAGCCCTCCCCCTTCTCTTCGCGTTCGAGATACGCCTCGCAGAGGTTTTCGTACTCCTTCTCGATGCGGGGAAGATGCTCTTCTTTGATCTGCAATTCGGGGATGTCGGTGACGACGGGCTCCATCGAGATGGAATCGAACCCCTGGTCGGCAAGGAAGAGGACGTCTTTTGCAAAGTCGAGGTTTTTCGCAGTGAACGTGCCGCGGACGTAGTAGTGCTTGTCCCCGCGCGAACGCACGAACTTTTTGATCTTTTCGATGACGAGGTCGAAGCTCCCCTTGCCGTTCACCGTCTTTCTCACGGCGTCGTGCACTTCGGGGCGGCCGTCCAGCGAGAGGACGACGTTCTCCATCTCCTCGTTGAAGAACTTGATGGTCTCGTCGTCGAGAAGGAGGCCGTTGGTCGTCGTCGTGAAGAGGAAGCGCTTGCCGAGCTTTGTAGCCTGCTCTTTGGCGTAATAAACGGTATCCTTGACGACGCCGAGATTCATCAAAGGCTCGCCGCCGAAGAAGTCGACTTCGAGCACCTTCCTCTGTCCGCTCTCTCTGAGCAGAAAGTCGATGGCGGCAAACGCCGTCTCGCGGCTCATCACTTCGCGCTTGGAGTGATACGCGCCTTCGTCGGCAAAGCAGTACTTGCAGCGCAGGTTGCAGTCGTGCGAGACGTGCAGGCACAGCGCCTTGACCTCATGGCTCTTCATGGGGTAAGCCTTGACTTCTTCCTTATATAATAAGCCCTGCTCTTTGAGCGCTTCCGCATCCTCGAGGATGGCTTTGAGTTCTTCGTCCGAAACGTCCGTCTTATCGCCCTCTAAAACGCGCGCCGTCTTTTCGTCGCACTCGTGAAGGGAACCGCTGCCGACGTCGTAGATATAATAATGGTCGTGATAGGAAAAAATGTGGATCATGTTGTTCTTCTGCGGCACAGCCGCGCCGGTACGTTCCGCCCCGCTCCCGCGCGGCGGCATGTTTTTGACATGGAAACAAAGGAGCAACGCTGCCGCTGCTCCCCGTTTTTTGCTCGTTTGAAAACAAAGCGAAAGATTATCTCTTTTCGATCTTGCTTTCTCTCGTCACGCGCTCGCACGACTGGTTGCCGACCGTGCAGCTCGTCTTGCAGGCGGACTGGCAGGTGCTCCTGCACTCGCCGCAGCCCGTCACCTTTCTTTCCTGAGGTCTTGCGATGGTCTTGATCATAGTGTCATCTCCCGAGGTGATTTTTTCTCTATTATAGCGGATGGCAAGAAATTTTGCAACCTTTTTTTTATTCTTTCCGCAATTTCCTGCCGAACGCCGCCCCGCCGCCGCCCGCGAGCACGCACAAAAGGACGTCTAAGCAGAAGAGCGGCGAAAAGCGGAAGCCCCCGATGAGCCCGAAGAGGAGCGTCGTGAGGATCAGGAACAAAAGCCCCGCCGCCATGCCCTTGAAGAGCGCGCGCTCCCCGCGCACCGTAAGGAGCGGGAAGACGAACGCTGCCGCCGTCTTCAGAACAAGGTTGGAGACGATGATGGTCGCCTCCGAGAGCGCATACGCCCTGACGAAGACGGCAAGAAGCGCCTCCGACAAAAGGCAGAACACCGTCGCAAGCGCTGCGGCAAGCCCCGCCTCTTTTGCAGCCGTCTTCCAAAAGTTTTCGTGCATCCCTTCCTCCGCGGGCAAAGCTATGCCCCTTTTGCGGAGAAAAAACCTCCGCACCCTTGTTCTAAGGTATGCGGAGGCAGTTTGTTCTATGAATTTACTTTTCTTCCTTTTCTTCGGCGGGCTCGCTCTTTGCTTCAACGGCTTCGCTCTTTTCCTCGGCAGGCTCCTCGCGTGCGGGAACGGGAGCGGGGACTTCGCCCGACTTCTTTGCCTTCTTTTCGGCTTCTTCCGCCTTTCTTCTTGCCTCGGCCTCCTCGCGCGCGATCTGCGTGGGACCCTTGGCGTCCGTCTGCGCGATGAGCTCCTTGTCCATCTTGATATAGGACTTGCCCGCCGTCTCGCTGCCCGTCTCCAGGATGACGGTGTTGTCGTCGCACACTTCGACGACGATGCCGCAGATGCCGCCGGCAGTCTTCACCTTATGGCCGGGGCGGATCGCCTCGAGCTGTTCGGTATACTCCTTCTGACGCTGCTTGTTCTTCCTGCCCGAAAATACCATCCAGACGACGAAAATGACGATGACGGCGCCGAGGACGATATACATCGGCAGAGAGCTGCCCGTTGCCGCAGTCCCGTCGCTGCCCGTTGCCGCATCTGCTAAAAGGCTCCAAAACATAAGCCGTTACACTCCTTATGATTAAAATTTCCTTTCAGATTTTACCCGTTTTGAGGAATTTTGGCAAGCGATTTCAAAGCGCATTTGCCTTTTCACTCAGATTTCATGCGCGAAGGGGCGCGAAACAGCGCGAAGCCGCCCGAAAACGCCCGAAAACGCGCTATGCCTGCATCTCCTGCTTTTCGTAGAACTCCTTCACATAGTCGCGCACATAGCCGCCGAGGATGCTCTCGCGAAGGCCCGCCATCAGGCGGTGCAGGTAGCGGATATTATGGAGCGAGAGGAGCATGCCGCCCGCCATCTCGCCCACGTTGACCATGTGCCTTAGATACGCCTTCGTATAATTGCGGCAGCAGTAGCAGTCGCATTCGGGGTCGAGGGGGGTGAAGTCCTCTTTATACTTCCCGTTGCGCACGACGACTTTGCCGCGCGAGGTGAGCGCCGTGCCGTTGCGCGCCACGCGGGTCGCGAGCACGCAGTCGAACATATCCACGCCGCGAAGCGTGCCTTCGATGAGGCAGTCGGGCGAACCCACGCCCATAAGGTACCGCGGCACGTCCGTGGGCATCTTGTCTTTGAGGACGTCGAGCATCTCGTACATGAGGGGCTTGGGCTCCCCCACCGACAGCCCGCCGATGGCGATGCCGTGCTTGACGAAGGGCTTGCAGCGTTCCAGGCTCTCGACGCGAAGATCGGCATACAGATTGCCCTGGATGATGGGGAAGAGCGCCTGCTGCGGAGCGCCGAACGCCTCGTGCGCCTTGTAGCAGCGTTCCAGCCAGGCGGAGGTGCGCTCCATCGCCTTTTTCGCCTGCTCGTGCGTGTAGCCGTACTCCGAGCACTGATCGAACGCCATGATGATGTCCGAACCCAAATTGTGCTGGATATCCATCGCCTTTTCGGGCGTGAAGAAATGGTGGCTGCCGTCGACGTGCGAGGAAAAACGCACGCCGTCGTCGGTGATGTTGTTGAGCGAGGCGAGCGAAAAGACCTGAAAGCCGCCGCTGTCCGTGAGGATGGGGCGGTCCCAGTTCATGAACTTATGCAGCCCCCCTGCGCGCGCGATGAGCTCGTCGCCGGGGCGCATATAGAGGTGATAGGTGTTGGAGAGGATGATCTGCGAGCCGATCTCTTTGAGGTCGCGCGGGAGCACGCCCTTGACGGACGCCTGCGTGCCGACGGGCATATAGACGGGCGTTAAAATATCGCCGTGCGGGGTATGAAAGACGCCCGCCCGCGCACCCGTCTCGGGATCGACCTTTTGTAATTCAAAGGAAAAGTAGTTATTATTCATGTTCTTAAATTGCGCTCGGTACATGAGCGTCGGAATACTGTGCCGCGCTGCGGCAACTTTCAGTCACTTACGTTTTAGTAAACTCCTTCAAGTTTTCCTCGCGCTCCTTGTCTTCCTCGCTCCTGAACCGAGGAGGTCATCCATATTCCCCTCAAACGATCATCATCGCGTCGCCGAAGGAGAAGAAGCGGTATTTCTCTTCCACCGCCGTCTTATAGACTGCCAATATTTCCTCGCGGGAGCACAGGCAGGAGACGAGCATGATGAGCGTGCTTTCGGGCAGGTGGAAGTTGGTGATGAGGGCGTCGACGCACTTCATCCTGTAGGGCGGGTACAAAAAGATGCTCGTATCGCCCGTGCAGGCGTGCAGCATCCCCTTTTCGTCCGCGACCGTCTCCAGCGTGCGCACGGAAGTCGTGCCCACGGCGATGACGCGCCGCCCTTCGCGCTTGGCGGCATTGATCTTCTCCGCCGCCTCCTCGCTCACTTCGTAGTGTTCGGAGTGCATCTTGTGATCGAGCACGTTCTCCTCTTTGACGGGGCGGAAGGTGCCTAAGCCCACATGGAGCAGCACTTCGACGATCTCCACGCCCATCGCGCGGATGCGCTCGAGAAGTTCGGGCGTGAAGTGCAGCCCCGCCGTGGGCGCCGCCGCCGAGCCCGTCTCTTTGCTGTACACCGTCTGATAGCGGTCGGGGTCTTTGAGCTTTTCGTGGATGTAGGGCGGCAGGGGCATGGTGCCCGCGCGGGAGAGGACGTCTTCGAACGTCCCTTCGTAGAAAAAGCGGACGATGCGCTCGCCCGTCTCGGTGACGGAAACAACTTCGAGGGAGAGCTCGTCGTTGACGAAAAGCTTTGCCCCCGGGCGACACTTCCTGCCGGGGCGCACGAGCACTTCCCACTCGTTGAGATCGAGGCGCTTCAAAAGCAGCACTTCGGCGGCGCCGCCGTGCTCGGTGCGGGCATAGAGGCGGGCGGGCAGCACGCGCGTGCGGTTCAAAACGAGCACGTCGCCCGCTTTCAGATAGTCCGTAATATCGCGGAAGATGCGGTGCTCGATGCTCTTGTTTTCGCGGTGATAGACGAGGAGGCGGGAAGAGTCGCGCGGCTCTGCGGGCGTCTGCGCGATGAGCTCCTCGGGAAGATCGTAATAAAAATCGCTGGTTTTCAATGTTTCCGACATAGTGTTTTACCTGAGACTTGACCGTTTGCACCGCCCCTTCCGGCAAATTCGGAGCGAGAACTAATCGTTCGGGAAAATGGAGATCTGCTTCCCCTCCGTCCCCTCGGGGGGCGTGACGCCCATGTGCTCGTAGCCGTCTTTGAGGCAGATGCGGCCGCGCGGCGTACGGGCGATGAACCCGAGCTGCAGAAGATAGGGCTCGTAGACGTCTTCGATGGTGTTGACGTCCTCGTTGACGGTGGCGGCGAGCGTTTCGAGCCCCGCGGGGCCGCCGCGGAACTTTTCGATGAGCGCCCGAAGATAGCCTCTGTCCGTCTCGTCGAGGCCGAGCTCGTCGACCTCCATCTTTTTGAGGGCGGCGCGCGCCGACTCGCGCGTGATCGCAGCCCCGCCCGAGACCGCCGTAAAGTCGCGCACGCGCTTCAGAAGGCGGTTGGCGATGCGCGGCGTGCCGCGGGAACGGCGGGCGATCTCCAGACTCCCCTCCTCCTCGATGGCGATACCCAGCGTCTTTGCCGACCGCGCCACGATGCGCTGCAATTCGGAGGGGAGGTACATATCGAGGCGGCACAGGATGCCGAAGCGGTCGCGAAGAGGCGCCGAAAGCAGCCCCGCCCGCGTCGTCGCGCCCACGAGGGTAAAGCGCTTGATGGGGAAGCGGATGCTGCGCGCCGAAGGACCCTTGCCCACGATGATGTCGAGCGCGTAGTCCTCCATCGCGGAATATAAGATCTCCTCCACCGTATGATTGAGGCGGTGGATCTCGTCGATAAAGAGGACGTCGCCGTCGGCGAGGTTGGTGAGGATGGCGGCAAGATCGCCCGAACGCTCGATGGCGGGGCCCGACGTCACCCTGATCTGCGCGCCCATCGTGTTTGCGATGATGTGGGCGAGCGTCGTCTTGCCGAGCCCGGGCGGGCCGTATAAAAGGACATGATCGAGTGCCTCCCCGCGCGCCTTTGCGGCGGACATATAGACGGAGAGGTTTTCCTTCACCTTGTCCTGCCCGACGTAGTCCTCCATCGTCTTGGGGCGGAGGACGTTTTCTTCTAAGTCGTATTCGCCCTTCGTGCTCGAAATGAGGCGGTCGCCCCCGAGCCCTTCCAATTCGTCAAGATCGTCAAACACGGGCGCCCTCCTTTACATTCCCCTCAAAGCGGAAGCGATGACTTCTTCGATGCTCCTCGCGCCCTCCTTGCGGGCGCGGTCGACGGCGCGGGTGCTCTCCTGGCGGGTAAAGCCGAGGTTCATGAGCGCCCCGACGGCGTCCTCATCCTCGGAAGAGACCTTGACGCTCGGCGAAGGCGCGCCTTCATGGCTCAGAATGGCGGTCGCGGAGATCTGGCCGTGCAGTTCCAAAATGATGCGGTCGGCCGTCTTTTTGCCCACCCCTTTGACGGCGGAGAGCCGCTTCGCATCCGCCGCCGCGATGCAGTCGTAGAGCTCCTCGGGGCGCATGGCGGAAAGGAGCGAAAGCGCCATCTTTGCCCCCACGCCCTGCACGGACGTGAGCTTCAAAAAGAACTCCTTTTCTTTGAGATCGGCAAAGCCGTATAGAGAGACGCCGTCCTCTTTGACCTGCATACAGGTGTAAACTTCCCCTTCGCCGCCGCGCGCGAGGCGGGAAAACGCCGCCCCCGAGCAGTTCACCTCGTAGCCGACGCCGTTCACTTCGATGAGCGCGCCGTCCGGCGTGAGATCCAAAACTTTTCCTTTTAAGTATCCGATCATGATAAAGACCTGTCTATTTGATGCCGAATAATCCCGAAAAACGGCTCGTAAAGGCATGGCAGAGCGCCACGCCGAGGGCGTCCGCCGCGTCGTCGGGGCGGGGCACCGAAGGAAGGCGCAGGTGGGAAGCGACGCAGCGCTGCATCTGCCCCTTGTCTGCCCTGCCGTACCCCGTGAGCGCCTGCTTGATCTGGTTGGGCTTATACTCGAAGATGCGCCCGCAGCGCTTGCAGCACGTCATCAGGATGACGCCGCGTGCGTGGGCGACGGCGATGCCCGTCGTCACGTTTTTGGAGAAAAAGAGCTCCTCCATCGCCGCCTCTTCGGGGGAGAACTTATCGAAGAGGGCGTTCACGCCCTGTTCGAGCATACACAGCCGCACGGCGAAGTTCTCGCTCGGAGGCGTCTTGACGACGCCGTAATCGACGGCACGGCAGTTCCCGCGGACATCCTTTTCGATGACGCCGTAGCCCATCGTCCCGAAGCCGGGGTCGAGCCCCAAAATGATCATGCGCGCCGCCTCCCGTCCCCCGCCCGCAGGGGAAGATATTCTCTGCATATTATAATGCAAAGGGAACGCCCTTGTCAACCGCTCGGCGGTAATTTTGCCCCGCGCCTTCAAAACGCTTGCCTTTTGCCCGAAAACCATGTAAAATCAAGGATGCAAACAATCATTTGAGAGGTAATATAATGAAACTTTGGGAAGGAAGGTTCGACGCTCCCACCGCGGCGGACGCCGACGCCTTCAACGAATCGCTCTCCTTCGACAAGAAACTTTACCGCGTTGACATCACCGCCAGCATCGCCCACGCGACCATGCTCGGAGAGACGAACATCATCCCCCCCGAAGAGTCTGCCCTCATCTGCGAAGGGCTCAAAGGCATCCTCAAGGACATCGACGGGGGAACGCTTGCCGTCGAAGGCGCGGAGGACATCCACTCCTTCGTCGAAAACGAGCTCGTGAAGCGCATCGGCGAAGTGGGCAAAAAGCTGCACACGGCGCGCTCGCGCAACGACCAGGTCGCGACCGACCTGAGGCTGTATGCGCGCGGCTCCATCGACCGGCTCATCGCCCTGCTGCACGACTTCGTCTCTACCCTCGCGACGGTCGCGCACGACAATATCAAGTGCATCCTTCCGGGATACACCCACCTGCGCAAGGCCCAGCCCGTCAACTTCGCACAGTACCTCAACGCTTATTCGGAGATGTTCCTGCGCGACATGGACCGGCTCGAAGACTGCCGCAAGCGCGTCAACGTCATGCCCCTCGGCAGCGCGGCGCTCGCGGGCACTTCCTTCCCCATCGACCGCGAACTGACCAAAAAACTCCTCAAATTCGACGACATCTCCAATTGCTCCATCGACGCCGTCTCCGACCGCGACTTCGTGGCGGAATACCTCTTCTGTCTCACCGAGATCATGCTGCATCTTTCGCGCTTCTGCGAGGATACCATCTTCTACACCTCGGACGAATTCGGCTATTGGGAAATTTCCGACGCCTACTCCACGGGCTCTTCCATCATGCCCCAGAAGAAGAACCCCGACATCCCCGAACTCATCCGCGGCAAGTGCGGGCGGGTCATCGGCGACCTCACGGGCTTTCTCGCGACGCTCAAGGCGCTGCCCCTCGCCTATGATAAAGACCTCCAGGAGGACAAGGAAGCCCTCTTCGATGCCGAAAAGACGGTCTTTGACTGCATCACCGTCTTCCACGCCATGTTCAAGGAGATGAAATTCAACTCCGAGGCGATGTACAACGCGGCAGAGGGCGGCTTTTCGACGGCGACCGACGTTGCCGACTATCTTTCCAAGAAGGGCGTCCCCTTCCGCGACGCGCACGCCATTACGGGCAAGATCGTAAGATACTGCATCGAGCACAACAAGACGCTGAGAGACCTCTCTTTGAAAGAGTTCAAGGCGGTGAGCGACGTCTTCGAACGCGACGTCACGGGCGTGGTGCTCGCGCGCACTTCGGCAGAGGCAAGGAATTCCGTCGGCGGCTCCTCGCAGACGGCGGCAAGGAAGGCGCTCATCCGCATCCGCAACCGCCTCAAACACTTCGGCTAAACCTCTTCCGGGCGCCTTCGGGCGCCCGTTTTTTATAGACTCACCATTTTTTCTGCATAAATATACAAAAACCGAGCGGGCGCAGCGAAAATCTCTCACAAAGACTTGACAAAAACGAATATTCCCATTACAATAATAGGAAGCACACTTTCTTCAAGGAGGTCTTATCATGAAATGCAACGGAGCAGAGATCCTCATCAACTGCCTCAAAGAACAGGGCGTTGACACGATATTCGGCTATCCGGGCGGGACCGTGCTCGATATTTACGACGCACTCTACCGCGACGGCACCATCCGCCACGTCATCACCTCGCACGAGCAGGGCGCGGCGCACGCGGCAGACGGCTATGCGCGCGTCACGGGGCGCGTCGGCGTATGCCTCGCAACGAGCGGCCCCGGCGCCACCAACCTTGTGACGGGCATTGCGACCGCCTTCATGGATTCCGTCCCCCTCGTCGCCATCACGGGGAACGTCGGCCTCAATATGCTCGGGCGCGACTCCTTCCAGGAGATCGACATCACCGGCATCACGATGCCCATCACCAAACACAATTTCATCATCAAGGACGTCAAAGACCTCGCCCCCGCCATCCGCCAGGCATTCAAGATCGCGAACTCGGGCAGAAAGGGCCCCGTCCTCATCGATATCCTCAAAAACGTGCAGATCGCGGAGACGGACTATGAGCCGTATACGCCCGAAAAGCTGACGAAAAAGCCCGTTCAAAAGAGCGCCGTCGAAGACGCCGTCAGGGCGATCAACGCCGCGAAGAAGCCCCTCATCATGCTGGGCGGCGGCTGCATCGCCTCGGAAGCGGAGGAAGAGATCGCCTCCCTCGCCGAGAAACTGGACGCGCCCGTTGCCTGCACGCTGATGGGCCTCGGCGCTTACCCCGCGGGGAACGCCCGCTTCATGGGCATGATGGGCATGCACGGCACCGCGACGAGCGCCCGCCTCGCCCTCGAGAGCGACTGCATCATCGCCCTCGGCACCCGCTTTTCCGACCGCGTCGCCCTCAACCGCGACAAATTCGCCGCCAACAAAGTCGTCGTGCAGGTGGAGATCGACAACGCGGAGATCGACAAGAACGTCAACGTCACCTATTCCGTCCTCGGCGACGTGAAAGAAGCCCTAAAGACCATGCTCCCCCTCATCGAGACGGTCAAAGACCGCCCCTTCATGCAGGAGGCAGCGGAGCTCAAAAAGGCGGAAAAGGCAAAGCGCCCCAACTTGGAGCTCGGGCATAAGGTCATCATCGGCGCTTCCGAGATCGCAAAAGACGACATCGTCGTCACCGACGTCGGCCAGCATCAGATGTGGACGGCGCAGTACTACCCCGTCAAAAAGCCCCGCACCTTCTGTTCGAGCGGCGGCCTCGGCACGATGGGCTACGGCCTCGGCGCTGCCATCGGCGCGGCGTTCGGGAGCCATAAGCACGTCATCCTCGTCACGGGCGACGGCTGCTTCAACATGAACCTCAACGAGCTTTCGACGGCGGTGACGGAAAACCTGCCCATCACCATCCTCCTCATGAACAACCGCGCGCTCGGCATGGTGCGCCAGTGGCAGAAGCTCTTCTACAACAACCGCTTCTCGCAGACGGACATCCGCAAGAAGACGGATTATGTGAAGTTCGCGGAAAGCTTCGGCGCCAAGGGCATGAAGATCGAGAAGGAGGAGGACATCATGCCCGTCCTCAAAGAGGCGCTTTCGACCCCTTCGCCCGTCGTCGTGGACTGCCGCATCAGCAACGACGAGAACGTGCTGCCCATGATAAGACCGGGCGCCACCTACGACACCATCATCACCGATTGGGAGGACAGATAAATGAACCGCTATACCATCTCTGCACTCGTAGACAACAAGAGCGGTGTTCTGACCCGCGTGGCGGCGCTGTTTGCCCGCAGGGGATACAACATCGAATCGCTCTCCGTCTGCACGACGGAAGACCCTGCCCTCTCGCGCATGACCATCGTTTTATGCGGCGACGACTACATCCTCGGCCAGATGATGAAGCAGATGGACAAGCTCATCGACGTGAGGAAGATCACCAAAGTGGAAGAGGACGCCGTCTCGCGCGAGCTGCTCCTTTGCAAAGTCAGGACGGACGCGACGACGCGCAGCCAGGTGCTCGAGATCAGCCAGATCTTCCGCGCGAAGATCGTCGACGTTTCGACGGAGGCGACCATCATGGAACTGACGGGCAAGCCTTCCAAGCTCGACGGCTTCATCAATATGCTCATGCCCTACGGCATTTTGGAGCTCGCGCGCACGGGCGTCACCTCCATCGGAAGAGGGGCTTCCTGCCTGCGCGACGTGCCCGACTATAAGGAACAGATATAGAGTTCACAAATTTATTTTTGCCAAGCAAAAATAAATTTCGTGAGGGGTGAAGCATCAACATCTCCTCGCCCCGTCGCCCGCGACCGTATCTGTCCTCAAAGTCACTAAGCGCCAAGTATGGCGCAAATTGGGTCCCGCAGCGCAAAAGCGTGGTTTTGCTCACGGAAAAGATTTATAAGGCAGATCTTTGCAAAACAAAAAGAACAGATCTAACGTTCACGATCTTATTTTTGACGGGCAAAAACAAAGCGGCGTGCGCGTCCCACGCGGGGCGCGCACCCTCACAATGTGAATCTTCGGAGGCATTTTTATGGCAAACACCTTTACAAACGGCAACAATATGGCGTCGCAGCGTTCGCTCCTGCGCGCCCTCGGCTGGACGGACAGCGAGATGAAAAAGCCCATCGTGGGCATCATCTCGGCGCAGAGCGACATCATCCCCGGGCATATGTATCTCGACCATGTCGCACGGGCGGCGGCGGAGGGCGTCATTGCGGCGGGCGGCAAGCCCGTCGTCGTGCCCTGCATCGGCGTGTGCGACGGCATCGCGATGGGCCACAAGGGGATGCGCTATTCCCTCCCTTCCCGCGAGATCATCGCCGACAGCGTGGAAATTTTGTCGAACGCCCACGCCTTTGACGGCATCATCCTCGTGGGCAACTGCGATAAGATCATCCCCGGCATGCTGATGGGCGCGGTGCGCGTCAACAAGCCCGCCCTCTTCGTTTCGGGCGGCCCCATGCTCGCGGGACGCAAAAACAAGAAAAAGCTCTCCCTCTCCTCCATGTTCGAGGCGGTGGGCGCCTACACTTCGGGGCACATCGACGAAAAGGAGCTGCATTCCTTTGAATGCACCGCCTGCCCCACCTGCGGTTCGTGCTCTGGCATGTTCACGGCAAACTCCATGAACTGCCTTTTGGAAGCGCTCGGCATGGCGCTCCCCGGCAACGGCACTATTCCCATGGTGTACTCGGCACGCCTCGCCCTTGCAAAACAAGCGGGCGAAGCGGTGATGGGGCTCATCGAAAAGAACGTCTGCCCGCGCGACATCCTCACCCCGACCGCCGTCAAGAACGCCGAACGCGTGGACATGGCGATCGGCGCAAGCTCCAACTCGGTGCTGCACCTTTTAGCGCTCGCGAGCGAGCTGGGCTTTTCCAAAGAGCAGCTCTCCATCGACACGATGAACGAGATCTCCAAGACGACGCCCAATCTGTGCCGTCTGGCTCCCGCGGGCGAATATTACATCGAAGAGCTCAACGAAGTGGGCGGCATCTCCGCCGTCATCCGCTCCCTCATCGAGGCGGGGCTCTTCGAAGGCGAAGCGCTCACCTGCTCGCTCATGACGCAGGAAGAGCGCACGAAGGACGCCCGCGTCCTCGACGAGGAGATCATCCGCCCCGTTTCCAACCCCTATTCGAGCTACGGCGGACTCGCCATTCTGAAAGGCAACCTCGCCCCCGAGGGCAGCGTCGTCAAGAAGAGCGCCGTCGACCCCAAGATGTACCACCATTCGGGCCCTGCGCGCGTGTTCGATTCCGAAGAGGAGGCGATGGAGGCCATCTCCACGAACAAGATCCAAAAGGGCGACGTCGTCGTCATCCGCTATGAGGGCCCCAAGGGCGGCCCCGGGATGCGCGAGATGCTCTCCCCCACCTCGTCCATCGTGGGCGCAGGCCTCGGCGACACCGTGGCGCTCATCACGGACGGACGCTTCTCGGGCGCGACACGAGGCGCCGCGATCGGCCACGTCTGCCCCGAAGCGGCGGCGGGCGGCGTCATCGGCGTCGTCGAAGAGGGCGACACCATCGAGATCGACATCGAAAAGGGCACCATCGACCTGAAAGTGCCCGAAGAGGTCATCCGGGCCCGCCTTGCAGCCTTTGTGCCCAAGGAAAAGCCCGTCGAAGGATACTTGAAGCGCTACCGCGCCCTCGTCACCTCCGCTTCCGACGGCGCAGTCTTTCAAAAATTCTAAATAAGGGCGCCGCCCCAAAAGGGCGGCGAGCATAAAGAAACGCGCGCGGCGCGGGGTCAAAAGCCTCGCGCCGCGCTTCACATGATGCCGCTTTCGGCCGCGCATTACATCCCGAAAAATTCGTTGGGCGTCACCCCGAACTTCGTGCAGATGGAGAGGATGCTGTCATACCCCGGCTTTTTGCGCCCCAACAGCCATTGGCTGACCGTCGTCTGATTGACGCCGATCGCCGAAGCAAACTTCTCCTGCGAAAGATGCCGCTCCGCCATAACGGAGCGGATAAGCTCAATATACGCCGCCGTTTCCTTCTGTTCCATATCAAAATTATATGGAATTTCAGGTCAAAAGAATTGACGTAGGTCTAAAAACCTGATATAATACAGCAAAGAGGCGCATCCGAAGCGCCCCATGGCGGGGATCCCGACGACATATCCCCCGCCAAAGCATTTTCCCGATGCAGCCCGAGGCAAACGCCCCGGGCTGCATTGTATTTTCGCCCGGCTCAGAAGAACCGCTCTTCTTCGCCCGCACGGCAGACGCGGTAGCTCTTGAGCTTCATGCGCGAAAACCCGACGGGCGCGACCTCCGCCAGGAGCCCCTCTTCAAGCTCCTTTTTGACGATGCCGCGCGGCAGAAAGGCATAGCCGAGCCCCGCCGCCAGGAAATCTTTGACCTTATTGGAGTTATCCACTTCAAAGGGGAACACCTGCCCCGCGGGGAAGAGTTCGCGAAGATAGGAGCCGATCTCCTCGAGGGAAAAGTTGCACATGGCGCAGGGGAGCTTTCTCAGCTCCGCCTTCGTCACGCCGCGGGGGAAGGCGTTTTTATCCCGCCGCACCAGAAGGACGAGCTCATCCTCGAAGAAGGGCGTTGAGGTGTACCCCGCCCGCTTCACCGCCTGATAGCCGTACACGGCGTCGAGCGAACCGCTCCACAGCTGTTCTAAAAGCTCCGCCGAATGCCCGAGCGTCACGCGGAAATGCCCGCCCGCGGCGATGCCCCCGAAGATGCGCTCTTTGAGCATCCCCTCGTAAACGGCGTTGGTCGCTCCCAGCCGCTGCTGCCGCTCGCCGCCCCGCACGGCGCTTTTCAGCGCGTCCTCAAGCTCGACGATGCGCCGCGCGTACTCCGCGAACAGCTTGCCCTCCTCGGTGAGGGAAAAATTGCGCGTATCCCGCCGCAAAAGCCTGACGCCCGCCTCGCGCTCGAGCTCTAAAATGCGGTTGGTCACCGTGGACTGCGCAACGAAGAGCTGTTCCGCCGCGCGCGTAAAGTTGCAAAAGCGCACCACCGATAAATAAGTGCGCAAATTCTCGGTATCCATAAATGCGAATAATCGATTGCTCCGATTTAATAATTCGTTTTTTGTATGATTGACGAGAGTATAGCATATGTGCTATAATTTTGTCAAACACAAACAAGGAGATAATCGCTATGGGAATGACGATGACGCAGAAGATCCTCGCCGCGCACGCGGGGCTCCCTTGCGTGGAAGCGGGTCAGCTCATCGAAGCGGAGCTCGATCTTGCGCTTGCCAACGACATCACCGCCCCCGTCGCCATCAACGAGGTGGAAAAGGCGGGCGGATGCGTGAAGTGCCGCGATAAGGTTGCGCTCGTGATGGATCACTTTACCCCGAATAAGGACATCAAGGCCGCCTGCCAGGTGAAAAAGACGCGCGAATTCGCGAAAAAGGAGCAGGTGACGCACTTTTACGACGTGGGCAAAATGGGCATCGAACACGCCCTTCTGCCCGAACAGGGGCTCGTGGGCGCGGGCGACTGCGTGATCGGCGCAGACAGCCACACCTGCACCTACGGCGCGCTCGGCGCCTTCTCGACGGGCGTGGGCAGCACCGACCTCGCCGCCGCCATGATGACGAACAAGGCGTGGTTCAAAGTCCCCGCGGCGCTCCGTTTCGAGCTCAAAGGCAGCCTCCCCCCTTACGTCACGGGCAAAGACCTCATCCTCCACATCATCGGCACGATCGGCGTGGACGGCGCGCTCTACAAGAGCATGGAATTTACGGGCGAAGGCGTTGCCTCCCTCTCGATGGACGATCGCTTCACCGTCTGCAACATGGCGATCGAGGCGGGCGCGAAGAACGGCATCTTCCCCGTCGACGATAAGACGCTTGCCTACATGGAAGGCCGCTTCAAGCGCACCCCCAAAATTTTCGAGGCGGACGCGGACGCGGGATACGAAAAGACGTATACGATCGACCTTTCCGCGCTGAAACCCACCGTCGCCTTCCCCCATCTCCCCGAAAACACGCGCACGGAGTGGGAAGAGCTTCCCATCCAGCAGGCAGTCATCGGCTCCTGCACGAACGGGCGCATCTCCGATCTCCGCCAGGCAGCCGAAATTTTGCGCGGCAGGAAGGTCGCGGACGGCGTGCGCTGCATCGTCATCCCTGCGACGCAGGAGATCTATCTTCAAGCTCTTGAAGAAGGGCTCGTCGCCGACATGGTGAGAGCGGGCGCCGTCGTCTCCACCCCCACCTGCGGACCCTGCCTTGGCGGACACATGGGCATCCTCGCCGACGGCGAGCGCTGCGTCTCCACCACCAACCGCAACTTTGTCGGCCGCATGGGGCATATTTCGAGCGAAATTTATCTCGCGTCGCCCTACGTCGCCGCGGCGAGCGCCGTTTTAGGCCGTCTCGCGACCCCTCAGGAGGTAAAATAACATGAAAGTGCAAGGCACCGTGCATAAATTCGGCAGCAACGTCGATACCGACGTCATCATCCCCGCGCGCTATCTCAACACCTCTTCCCCCGAAGAGCTCGCCCTCCACTGCATGGAGGACATCGACAAGGACTTCGTGAAGAAAGTGAAAAAGGGCGACATCATCGTCGCCGAAGACAACTTCGGCTGCGGTTCTTCGCGCGAGCACGCGCCCATCGCCATCAAGGCGAGCGGCGTCTCCCTCGTCATCGCCAACACCTTCGCGCGCATCTTCTACCGCAATTCCATCAACATCGGGCTGCCCATCCTCGAATGCCCCGAAGCCGTCAAGGCGATCAAGGAAGGCGACACGGTCTCCTGCGATCTTGCCCTCGGCGTCATCCGCGACGAGACGACGGGCGAGCAGTTCAAAGCGCAGCCCTTCCCGCCCTTTATTCAGCGCATCATCGACGCGGGCGGGCTCATCAACTCGCTGAAACAATGACCCCACGACCGAACGAACGGAGATGATCAACATGAAAAAACACATTGCAGTGCTCGCGGGCGACGGCATCGGCCCCGAGATCACGGACGGCGCCGTTGCCGTCCTTCAGACAGTTGCCAAAAAATACGGCCACGAATTCACCTTCGAACCCCTCCTCATGGGCTGCTGCGCCATCGAAGCGTGCGGCGAACCTCTGCCCGCGCACACGGTGGAGCGCTGCCTCGCTTCGGACAGCGTGCTCTTAGGCGCCGTCGGCGGCATGGTGGGCGACCCCCGCTGGGATAACCTGCCGGGCGACAAGCGCCCCGAAGCGGGGCTCCTCGGCATCCGCAAGGCGATGGGGCTCTACTCCAACATCCGTCCCGCGCGGCTGTGGGCGCCCCTTGCAGACGCCTCCCCCTTAAAGCGCGAACTCGTACAAAACGGCATCGAGATCGTCGTCGTCCGCGAGCTCACGGGCGGCATCTACTTCGGCAAGCGCGGAAGATACGACGACGAAAAAATGGGCGAGACCGCCTGGGACACCGAGACGTACTCCGTCCGCGAGATCGAGCGCATCGCCCGCATCGCCTGCGAGCTTGCGAGAAAGCGCAAAAAGCACGTCATCTCCGTCGATAAGGCGAACGTGCTCGAAAGCTCGCGCCTGTGGCGGCGCACCGTACACGCCTTTGCCGAACAAAATTACCCCGACGTCAAAGTCGAAGATATGCTCGTCGACAACGCGGCGATGCAGATCGTCAAAAATCCCGCGCAGTTCGACGTGCTCCTGACTTCCAATATGTTCGGCGACATCCTCGCCGACGAGGCGGCGCAGGTGACGGGCAGCATCGGTATGCTCGCCTCCTCCTCTCTGGGCGACGGCACGCGCGGGCTGTACGAGCCCATCCACGGCTCGGCGCCCGACATCGCGGGGAAAGACGTCGCCAACCCCATCGCGACCATCCTCTCCGCCGCCATGATGCTGCGCGACTCCTTCTCGCTCACCGAAGAGTGCGCGGCGGTCGAGAACGCCGTCCTCAAAGTACTCAACGAGGGCTGGCGCACGCCCGACATCATGAGCGAAGGCATGAAAAAGGTGGGCTGCCGCGAGATGACCCGCCTCATCGCAGAACGCATATGATCCAAGAAAACGTGACCGCCCTCCTCAAAGAGCTGGAGGGCGGCAATTGCTGTCATGAAAAGGTGACGCTCGTCGCCGCGACCAAGACGCGCACTCCCGCCGAGATCAACGAAGCGATTGCAGCGGGCATCACCGACATCGGCGAGAACAGGGTGCAGGAATTTACCGCCAAATTCGACGAAGTTCACGGCGCGCGCCGTCACTTCATCGGGCACTTGCAGCTCAACAAGGTCAAGTACCTCATCGGCCGCACCGATCTTGTCGAATCCGTCGACCGCGACGAGCTCGCCTCGGAGCTTTCTAAGCGCTCCGTGCGCGCGGGCATCGTCACCGACATCCTCATCGAAGTCAACATCGGCTGCGAGGAGTCGAAGAGCGGCTATCCCCTCGAAGAAGCGTACTCCGCCTATGAGCGCCTCTCCCGCACGGAAGGACTGCGCGTCAAGGGGTTCATGGCGATGCTCCCCCTTACGGGCGACGAGGCGTATCTCGGCGGCCTTGTCGACAGGATGCGCGCCCTCTATGACCGCGCGAAAGCGCACGATGCGAACATCGAACATCTTTCGATGGGCATGAGCGGGGATTGGCGGCTGTGCCTTGCTCACGGCTCCAATATGATCCGCCTCGGCACCGCCATCTTCGGCTCCCGCACCTCGCCGGTGGGGCAGTAGGAATTTACGCTGCTTTCGGGAAAAACTCCCGCACATCCGTTCTCGCCAACAGGGGGCTCTGATAGCACCTTGCGCCCCCGAAATTATATCAAACCATAAGGAGAATGCTATGCCATCCGCCATCACCCACCAACTGATCGCAGAGGAGGCCGTACGGCTCCTCCCCGACGGGCTGCAGCACATCATCGAACGCGCCCCCAACGAATACTACCTCGGCTGCCAGGGGCCCGATATGTTCTTCTTCTACCGCATCGGCTGCCGCAGCGAATATAACCTCGGGAAATTTCTGCATCGCCATAAAGTCTATGAGGTGTTCCGCCTGTTTGCAAGGCTCCTCTCGGGCGAGCAGAACGCCGATCTCCCCCGCTTTTCAGAGGAAGACAGGACGCGCATCTTTGCCTATATCCTCGGCTATCTCGCCCACTATGCGGCGGACAGCACCTTCCACCCCTTCGTCTACAACTATATGGCAAAGGAGGGAAGCGCAAAGCGCATCCATCAGCTCATCGAAAACGATTGGGACGTCCACTTCCTGCACAAATTCCGAGGCCGCGAGGCGGAAAAGTTCCGCTGCGCCTTCTCGCCCAAAAAAGTGGCGGCAAGCGGCGCCGTCGCCCGCCTCTACGCCTGCCTTGCAGAGGAACTCGGGCGGGAGGAAGTGAAAAAGAGCAAATTCAACGCAGGGCTCAGGAACTTCTGGCGCTATCTCGTCTTCTTCCACGGAAAGTGCTATTCCGCACAGCGCAGATGGGCCAAGACGGAGCGCTTCTTTCGGACAAAGCCCTATCTCTCCTGCCTCTACCCGCGCAGGCACCCCGACCGCGAATATCTGGAGCGGGACGACTTTTCCGCGCTCTCCGAAGGCAGGGGCGGGAGCGCAGACGAGCTGTTTGTCCGCGCCCGCGATGAGAGCGCAAGGCTCGCCGTCCTCTTCTGCGAATGCGTCCGCAAGGGCGAAGCGCTTCCGGCGGAGGAATTTTCTTTGAGCTTCCTCACCGCGAAGCCCGCGGAATAAGCGATGCGCCGCAGCTCTTCCCGCCGCGCAGACGCCCTGCGCGGCGGCGCGCTCTATCCGAACGTTTCCCTTGCAGAAGCGGCAGGATATTGCCGCAGGCTGTCGGTCTTTCTCGCCTCGGGGGCTCTCCCCGAGGCGCTGCTCTCGGCTGCGGAGGGAGCCCCGCAGCGCGTCATGAAACGGGCGGAACGCCTCAGAAGGCGCGTCCTTGCAGGGGAGCTCCTCTCGCAGGCGTTTGCCGCGGAAAAATTCCCGCGCACCGCGGTGAGCTTTCTTCTGCTCGCAGAAGAGACGGGAAGCTATCCGCATTGCCTCGCCCTCGCCGCGGAAGAGCTGGAGACGCGCCTGCGGCTCAGAGAAAACGCGCGCGGGATATTGCTCTATCCCATCTTGCTCTGCGTCGGGCTGTTGGTGTTCTTTCTCCTCTTTGCGGCGTTCGTGTTCCCTGCCTTTGCGGAGGCATTCGCCTCGCTCGGGCTCGCGCTGCCGCCCTTGACCGCCGCCCTCCTGTCTGCGGGAGAATGGCTGCTTGAAAACCTCGCCCTGCTGCTTCCCGTCGCGGCTGTCCTCGCTTTGCTGCTCCTTTCCGTGAGCCGCATCTCTGCCGTTCGGCTGCATCTCGATGCTTTCCGGCTGCGCTTTCGCGCCGAGCGATGCCAAAACGCCCTGCTCTTCTGCCGCAGCCTCTCCCTTCTTGCCGAGGGCGGCGCGCAGCTCCCGCAGGCGGTCGCCGCGGCGGCCGAACTTTTGCCCAATGCCCGCGCGGCACAGGGCGTGAAACGGGCGGCAGACGCCTTCTCGGCGGGAGAGCCCCTCGCCCGCGCCCTCAGACGGGAAAAGATCTTCCCCGCCTTTCTCCTCGCCCTCATTGCGGCGGGTGAGGAGACGGACAGCCTCGGAGCACTCACAAAGAGCGCCCTGCCCGCGCTGGAACGCGAACGCACCGCCGCCCTGCGCCTCAGAGCAAACCTCCTGCGCACCCTGCTCCTCTGCCTCGCCGCAGCGGAGATCGTGCTCCTGTTTGCCGCGCTCTACGCACCCATCTTAACGCTGCTTGCCATAGCCTGAATGAAAGCGCCGCGCCGCCGCACATTGTGCGGCGGCGCGGCGTTTTGCCGAGACCCGAAAAGATCACGATCTGTTTTGTTTCTGCTTTTCGCGCTCGGCCTTCGAGAAGGCGCAGCCGCAGTAGTCCTGACGATACAGCCCGTATTCTTCGGAAAGCTGCACCGAATGCAGATAGCCGCCCCGCTTCTTGAAATCGGAGGGAAGATACTTTACACCGGCTTCCTCCGCGACGGCAAAGCCGATCGTGTTGATGAGCTTGGCGTTTTTGAGGGGGGAGACGGTGAGCGTGGTCGCGAAATAATCAAAGCCGCGGAGCCTTGCCTCCCGCGCCGTCCTTTCAAGGCGCAGGCGGAAGCACACGGCGCACCGCGCGCCGCCCTCCTTCTCCTCCTCCAACCCGCATACTGCGGAAAGATAGTCCTCGGGGGCATAGCCGCAGTCCAGAAAGTCCGCAAGGCCCGTCTCTTGAAGGAAGCGGAGCTGCTCGCGCTTTCTCTTTTCGTATTCCTCGGCGCAGTCGAGGTTGGGGTTGTAGTAAAAGACGGTGACCCCGATCTGCGGAGAGAGCTCGCTCAGACAGTGCGAAGAGCAGGGCGCGCAGCAGCTGTGCAAAAGGAGGCGCTTATCCTGCGCCCCCTTGAGCTCTTCCTGCATCAGTTTGTCGTAATTGACGGCGTTCATATAACAGCCCTCTTCATCCGCAAAGGCGGCAAAGTACTCAGCCGATGAATGCTTTTCATGCCTCGCCTTTGACGATCTTCAAGAAATACTCATGCACCCTCAGATCGTCGGTAAGCTCGGGGTGGAAGGCGAGCGCCAGCATGTTCCCTTGCCGTACGGCAACCGTCTTGCCCCCGACGACGGAGAGGACGTCAACGCCCTCGCCCGCCTCCGCCACATAGGGCGCGCGGATGAAGACGGCGGGATATTCGCCGATGCCCTTCACTTCCGTATTCGCCGTGAAGGAGCCCAGCTGCCGCCCGTAGGCGTTGCGGCGCACGGTGACGTTGAGCGTCTGAAGATGGGGCGCTTCGCCGCCCTCGATCTTATTTGCAAGCAAAATGAGCCCCGCGCACGTCGCGAGCACGGGCATCCCGCCCTCGACGGCGCTTTTGAGCGGCGCAAACAGCCCCTCTTCGCGCAGGAGCTTGCCCTGTACGGTGGACTCCCCGCCGGGGAGCACCAGGCCGTCGAACTGTTCTGAAAAATGCGCAAGGCGGCGGATCTCCACGACCTCCGCGCCCAGCTTTTGGAGCGCGTGCTCGTGTTCGATGAAGGCGCCTTGAAGCGCAAATACACCAATTCTCATAAAAAAGTAACTGTTTTGATCGGACGTGAACAACCTTCATCGGCTGAACACTTTGCGGATGCAAGGGCTCCCGCAAAAATCGCATTAGCGAGTTTTGTGGGAAGAGGAGGCATCGCGCAGAGAACAGCGCCTTTGACTTGTCAACAGGCGCTGGCGACTGAGGCGTATGCCGACGAGGCCGATGAATGCGGCGCCCCTCGCGCCGAAGTCGCGGCCGAGGCGAGGAGCCTGCGTAAGCGACGACGGGAGCTTACTAAGACGTAAGTGACCAAGGAGCGCGCAAAGGCGACAAAGCATTCGGCCGATGAATTCGGCGCGAGAACTTATTTGCCGCGCTCTGCCATCAAAAGCGCGATCTCCTGCTCGTTGATGCCCACCATCGCCTCGCCGAGGTCTTCGGAAAGCTCTGCAAGGATCGCAGGGTTCTCGTAGTTGGTGACCGCCTGCACGATGGCGCGCGCACGCTTTGCAGGATTCCCGCTCTTGAAGATGCCGCTGCCGACGAACACGCCCTCGGCGCCCAGCTGCATCATCAAAGCTGCGTCCGCAGGGGTCGCCACGCCGCCCGCCGCGAAGTTGACGACGGGGAGCTTGCCGTTCTCGTGAACGTACTTCACAAGCTCGTAAGGCACCTGGAGCTGCTTGGCTTCCTCGTAGAGCTCGTCTTCGGACATGGAGACGACCTTCCTGATTTCACTCATCATCATGCGCATATGGCGCACCGCCTGCACGACGTCGCCCGTGCCGGGCTCACCTTTGGTTCGGATCATGGAAGCGCCCTCAGCAATGCGGCGGAGCGCCTCGCCGAGGTCTCTCGCCCCGCAGACAAAGGGAACGGAGAACTTGGTCTTATCGATGTGATACTTGTCGTCGGCGGGAGAGAGCACTTCGCTCTCGTCGATGTAGTCGATCTCGATGGCCTGCAAGATCTGCGCCTCGACGAAGTGCCCGATGCGGCACTTTGCCATGACGGGGATGGAGACGGCCTCCTGGATGCCCTTGATCATCTTGGGGTCGGACATACGGGAGACGCCGCCCGCCGCGCGGATGTCGGCGGGGATGCGCTCGAGCGCCATGACGGCGCACGCGCCCGCTTCCTCTGCGATCTTCGCCTGTTCGGGCGTGGTGACGTCCATGATGACGCCGCCCTTGAGCATCTGGGCAAGGCCCTTGTTGAGTTCGAAACGTTCGTTGTTCATATCATATCCTCCTTGGGAGTGGAAATTCTGATGAATATCGTGGGAAGCCTGTCTTGCCTTCCTCTTTGAAAGCGGGCAAGTGCTTTCCAGGCTTAGCACAATTCCTTATTATGGGCTCCTCTTCGGGGGTGAGCAGGCGCATTCTTGCGAAGAGCCCGGCGGGCTCTTTGCCGCCTGCGAACTTGGAAGTTTCCCATTGTGGGGAAATTTCCTGACCGAAGCGCGGACTCTACCGCGCGAGACGCTGTCATTCCGTCCGCAGCCTGCTGCGGCGGGATGACTGAGGGAGTAGATCCTCTCCTCGCGGAAAGATTTTTGCCCTGCAAAAAGCTTTTCGCGAAACTAATTATATCACCTTCCGAGAAAACGGTCAACAAATTTTATCGTGCGCCTTATCCCCGTCAATAAATTTGAGCGCCCCATTCAAAGGAGCAGCGCGCCCGCCGCCGCAAGGCAGAGCGCAGGCGCAAAGGGGAGCTCTCTTTTGCGCAAAACGAGGCTCTCGGCGGCAAGAAAGACGCTGCCCAAGATGAGCACGGCGACCACCCGCACGCCGCACAGCAATCCGAGAGCGGCAAGCAATTTGACGTCTCCCATCCCCAGCCCCTCTTCGCGGCGGGAATGCAGCCAGAGCGCCCGCACGAGAAGGGGCAGGAAAAAACCGAAGCAGAAGCCGAAGAACCGCTCCGAGGGCGACGGCCAAACGGCAAAAAGCGCCGCCCCGAAGGACAGCGCCGAAAGCGCGACGGGAACAACGGCGGGGATGACGCCGCGCGCCTCGTCGAAGAGGGCGGCAGAAAAGAGGAGCGCAAGCACGGCGAGAAAAAAGACGGCCTCCCCCAGCGAGCGCGCCTTCATCGCCCCGAGCACGGCAAACGCAAGGAAAGCTGCCGCCATGAAAGCCCTCTCTTTTGCGCCGTATTTTCTCATCTCTTCTTCCTTTGCTTCCCAAAATAATTTCCGCGAGCAAAACCACGCTTTTGCGCTTCTTTCCGCAAAACTCGCTTCGCGACTTTTTCGGGAGCCCTTTTACTCCCTCCGTCGCGACACCGAAGCAAGCTTCGGATGCCGCGCCACCTCCCCGTAGAGGAGGCTATAATAAAGAATCTTTCCAATATTATTTCCGCGAGCAAAACCACGCTTTTGCGCTGCGGGACTCAATTTGTGCCATACTTGGCACTTATTGTGCTTAGAATGAGATAGGGCTCCCGCAAAGATTTTGCGAAGCAAAAGATTTGTGGGAAAAGGAGGAGCAGGCATCTAAGCCCTGCCCCGACGAAGGAAGGGCAGGCGAAGTTTGCCTTGCTCCGACGCGTTCGTGGGCGATAAAACAATTTAGATGTTATAACTCCACCCCTCGAAGCGAAGATTTCCCGAAGGGAAAGATTTGCTTCGAAACTTTCAGTAGAGTATCTGCGCCGTATCGGGCAGCGTCAGGGCGTTGGAATTGTCGCCGCGGACGGTGAAATTTTCCTGCTGAAGTTCTTTGTTCGGGATGAGGTAGATGCGCTTGTCCTTCCAGATGCCCGCAACGTCGGCGCGGAAATAACGGCCGAACAAAATGCTCTTCATGAGCTCGTCGTTGAGCTCGACGATCGCCGAGCGGTACCCTTCCGCAAAGCAGTCTAAAAGGGCGCTCCGGATGAGCAGCGCCATGTAAAGATCGGAGAGCTCCTCTCCCCGCCCGCCGCAATGCCGGCAGGGCTGCAGCAGCATGGAAGAGATCTCGCGGTTCGTGCGCTTGCGCGTAAACAGGGTCACGCACAGGTCGTTCATGGGCAGCACGCGGCACTTGGAGCGGTCGGAGGAAAGCGCCCGTTCGAGCTCCTCCGTCACCGCCGTGCGGTGCGCCTCCTCCGCCATATCGATGAAGTCGACGGCGACGATGCCGCCCGCGTTGCGCAGCCGCACCTGACGGGCGATCTCGCGCGCCGCCAGGAGGTTGGTCTCAAAGACGGTGCTCTCTAAGTCGTTCTCGCCTGTAAATTTCCCCGTATTGACGTCGATGACCGTCATCGCCTCCGTCCTGTCGAAGATGAGATACGCGCCGTTTTCAAGGCGTACCATAGACTGTGCGAGGGCGCGGATCTGCTCGGAGAGGCCGAAGTGCTTATAGATGCTCGTTTCCCCCGTATAAAAGACAACGCGCTTTTCGCCGAGGTCGGGCCGCATGCGCGCGATCGTTAAGATGCGCTCGTAAAGTTCCTTGTCCGCCACATACAGCTTGTTGACGCCGTCGCCCAAAGAATCGCGCAGCACCTTGAAGGGAAGGTCTGCCTCGCGGTAGACGGCCGTGCCGACGGGAGCCGTGAGCGCCGTCTCCATCGCCGAACGATAGATGCGGCGCAGAAATTCGCACTCCGTCTTTAAGTGCCGCCGCGTCGCATTGGCAGCAGCCGTGCGCAGGATGAACCCCTCCCCGGGCAGACGCTGACGCTCCGCCTCCTTTAAGAGCGCGGTGCGGATATCGGGGTCTTCGATCTTGCGGGAGATGCCCAAAAAGTCCGTCCTCGGAAGATAGATGAGCGTCTTGCCGACGATGGAGAGATCGAGCGACACTTTGGCGCCCTTGTTCCCGCGCGGCGCCTTGACGACCTGCACCAGGACCTCGTCGCCCTCTTTGAGGTCGCGCACCGAACTGCTGAAAGAGCCGTCGTAGCTTGCAAAACGCGCCGCCCCTTCGTCGAGCGGGAGGTAGCAGTTGCGCGCCATGCCGCAGCTGATGAACGCCGCCTGCATCCCCGGCACTACGTTGGCGACCTTGCCCTTATAGATATTGCCGAGCACCGCGCCGCTCTCTTCGTTCTCGCCCTCGAGCTCCACGAGCTTGCCGTCCTCGGTATAGACGACGATCTGTTCTCCGCAGACGCGGTCAAAAAACCATTCCTTCTTCACTGTACTTCCGCTCATCTTTCCCGAGAGCAAATTCCCTTTTTTCAAGCGTATTTGCCCTATTTTATCACATTTTCTTATAATATTCAAGCGGAAAACAATGATTTTTCACTCTTTCACATACGTTTGAAACGCATCGGGATCTGCGGCATCCCCTCCCGCCTGCACGGCGGGCGGCCTTTCGAGCGCCTCTTTGAGCGTCACAGAATACCCGCCTCCTTCTAAAACGGCAAAGAGCTCCCCCTCCGTCAGCTCGCCGAGATACTCGCCCTCCTCATAGACGATGAGCACGAGATACCTGTCTTCGCGCAGATACCTCACGCATTCGCCCGCCGTGCGCTCGGAAGAGAGCACCACGCGCTTTTCTTCCACGCCGCGTGCGAACGTGCGCCCGCGCGAAAGGGCGATGCGCCGATAGCTCCCGCCGCCGAAGCTGCCCGCAAAGAGCAGGAGCGCAAACAGGAGCGCCGAAAAATTGGGAGAGGAAAAACAGCTCGCGATAAAGAGCGCAAGGATGCCGCCCGCCGTAAAAAAAGCGGCGATGCGCGCAAAGAGCCGCGCGCGGGATCCCCCCAGCGGCCGCAGCAGAAGGAGCAGCAGCCGTCCGCCGTCTAAGGGATAGGCGGGCAGCAGGTTGACGAGAAAGAGCGAGAGCGAAACTTCTGCCGCCGCCTCGGTGTAGGGGTACGTTTCGGGGAACAGCCACCACAGCGCCGCAAACCCGAGCGCCGTGAAGGCGTTCGCAAGCGGCCCCGCGAGCAGCACCTTCGCTTCCGCTTTGGGCGGGATGCCCGAAAGGTCGCCCGAGATGACCGCCCCGTACGGCATGAGCAAGATCTTATCGAGGCAGTACCCTTCGCTCCGCGCGGCGATGGAATGGGCAAATTCGTGCTCGAGCGCCGCCAGCACCGCCGAGAGGAACAAAAGGAGCTGCCCCGTAAAGGCGGACAGCACCCCCGCTGCCAGAAAGAGCGGGTGTACGCGGACGCGGAAGGCTCCGATGCGCCTCCCCGTTTCGCCGCCCGCATGCCTCCCTTCCGCCGCCGAGGACGCAGAAAAGAGCGCGGAAGAGGCCGCACGTCCGCCCGAGAGCGCTGCCTGCCGAAGGGAAGCGGGGTCAGCTCCAGGCAAGCCCATCTTCACTCACGGTGCAGCCGCTGATGAGCGAGCCGTCCGAATAGAACATGACGCGCACCTCCCCTTCGCCGTCCGAAAACCCCATGGGGATGGTCGCCTTCAGCTCGTCGCCCGCCGCGAAATACACGGTGTCGAGCCCGCTCACGACGGTGGAGAAGGAGTCGGAATGCCCCACTTCCACGGTATAGCCCGTCTCCGCATCGCCGTTGACGGACAAAAGAGTGCCGTCCGCAGGGGGATAGACGCTCGCCTGAGCCGTGAAGGAGAGGACGCCCGTATCCGAGACGGCGATCTCCGCATCCACGCTGTCGTTGACGAGGGGCGAGAGCGCAAAATCGGTGTAGACGCGCGTATCGGCCGCCTCCGCCTCTCCGCCCGTGAACAGCCCGCGCAGAAAGGTGTTGACGGCGCTCCCCGGCAAAAAGATGTTGGTAAAGAAGATGACCGCACACAGCGCGCAGGCGGCGATGAACTCCGCCATGAGGATGTGCCGCTGCGTTCTCTCGCGGTGCGTCTCTTCGGGGGCGCGCGCGATGGGCGTGCTCTCGGCATAGGCGGGGTCTTCCTGCGCGGCATTCACGCGCTCGTTGACGTCGCGGATGAGCTGTTCCTTGAGATCGTCCGTCCGCTTGCGCTTTTCCCGCTTGCTGACCTTGACGGTCTCCACGGGGATCTCGAGCATTTCGGCATAGTTGAGTTCGTCGTTCATGGCAATTACCCCTCTTTCAAAAGTTACAGGGATAATATATGAGGCGAAGAGGACAAATAGAAGCGCCGCCCGCCGTCGAATCTGCTCGACGGCGGGCGGCTTTGCGCTTTTTTGGTCTGTTCCCGGTCATCTTCGCTCCCGCAGGAGCTCTACGACCGTCTCTGCGGCGAAGCGCATCTCCTCTGCGGTCGTCTCCTGCCCGAAGGAAAAGCGGACGCCCCTCTTTGCCTCTTCCTCCGTCCTGCCCATCGCGAGCATGACGTGCGAAGGGCGCGCTGCGTGCGCCGAACACGCCGCCCCGCCCGAGCAGGCGATGCCGCGAAGGTCGAGCGCGCTCAAAAGCCACTCGCCGCCGCGGGCAAAGGTGATGTGCGAAAGGTTGGGCGCACGTTCCGCCTCCACGCCGTCGATGCGCGCCTCCCCGTTGAGCGCCGAGAGGATGTGCGCCTCAAACGCATCGCGCAGCGAACGCGTATGCGAGATAAACGCCTCGCGCTCGCTCCGGGCAAGGGAGAGCGCCTCGGCCATCCCCACGATGCCCGCCACGTTGAGCGTGCCGCCGCGAAGGGCGCGCTCCTGCTCTCCCCCCGCGATGAGCGGAGAGAGCCTGACGCCCTTCCTGACCCACAGGAGCCCGACTCCCTTCGGCCCGCCCAGCTTGTGGGCGGAGAGGGAGACGGCGTCGCATACCGCCGTCAGCGCCTTCAGATCGCAGCATCGCGCCTGCACGCAGTCGGAAAAGAAGAGCGCGCCCTGTTCGTGCGCCGCCGCGGCGAGTTCGGGAACGGGCTGGATGACGCCCGTCTCGTTGTTGACCGCCATCACCGCGACGAGCGAGGTCTCCCTGCCCGAAAGCGCTTCGGCGAGGGCTGCGGGAGAAATGACGCCGTCCTCCCCCGCGCGGCAGACGGCGCATCGGGGCAGCCGCGAAAGGGGCGTGAGCACCGCCGCGTGCTCGACGGGCGAAGCGAGCACGCCCCCGTCCTGCGAAAGGCCGCATACCGCCCAATTGTCCGCCTCGGTGCCGCCGGAGGTAAAATAGATCTCATTGGGGCGCACTCCCAGCACTTCGGCGATGCGGTCGCGCGCCTCGGTGACGAGAAATGCCGCCCGCCGCCCGTACGCGTGAAGGGAATCGGGGTTGCCGAAATTTTCTTTGAGGCAGGGGAGCATACGTTCGAGCACTTCCGCCCGCAGCGGCGACGTCGCCGCATAGTCGAGATAGACGTTCATAAACACCTCCTTTGCGTCTGCACGCAGCGGCCCGCCCTTATGCGGCGCGGTGCAGGCTCAAAAATCGCCCCGCAGCAGATGCCGCGGGGCGGAAGGACTTCAGAAACTTACTGCCAATCGCAGACGTTGACCCACTTGGCGAGGAAATCTGCCTCTTCGGGCTTGTGCTTGACCGACTGCGACGCCGCGACGATGGGCAGCACGCGCTGGACGTACTGGATCGCCGTATCCGTCTTGGTGCAGAAGAGCCTGAGATACTTTTCGGCAAGCTCGTCCTGCTTATGCAGCTTGAAGAGAAGGTAGGTGCGCGCCGCATCCGCCGAGCCGTTGCCCTGCGTGGCGTGCGACCAGTCGATGATGTAGGGCGTACCGTCCTTCGTGATGATGATGTTGCTGGGCTGGAAGTCGCCGTGGCACAGCTTGGTGTGACGGGGCAGACCGTCGAGGCGGACATGAAGGTCGTATCTCACGGAAGCGGGATAAGAGCTTGCGGAGATCTTGGCGTGCATCTTGTCGCGCAGGTGCCCCAGAAGCGGCACTTTTTCCTTGCTCATCTTGACCTGAAGGTCGACGAAGAAGTCGAGATACTCGTCCTCCTTCTCGGGATGATCCTTCATCATCTTTTCGAGCGTTTCGCCCTCGATGAATTCCCAGATGACCGACCACTTGCCGTCAACGACGGAGACCCCCAAAATTTTGGGGATGTTCAAAGACGTCTGCTCGACGCGCGCCTGATTGAGCGCTTCGTTGAGGATGTCCGCCTTCGAGTAGCTCTCGTCGAACGACTTGATGAGCCGATCGCCGTCACGGTAGACTTTTTTGCCTACGCCTTCGTAAATGAGTTCCATGATTTTCCTCCTAAAGAGCGGGGAGTTATCCCGCAAAATTTTCATAAGATGAGCGGCGGCCGCCGCGCGCCGCAAAAGCCCGACCAGGGGCCCCTTCGGCGATAGTATTATAACCTATCTTTTCGCAAATGTAAAGACCTGTTTTGAAAAAACTTCTCTTATTTTGCAGAAATTTTGCAGCGATCACGATTCGTCGTCAAACGCGGGCGCCTCGTCGTCGCCGAGAATGAGCGAAAGGCACTGCAGCTCTCCCTCGAGCACGGCAAGCCGCCGCCCGTCCTCGGTGCCCTCGTTGCGCTCGTTGTCGGCACACAGCCTGAGCGCAAAGACGAGCCCGCGCAGAAAGACGATGAGGCAGATGAGGGAGATGAGCGCCAACGCGCCGCAGACGGCCATACCCACAACGGGCCAGCTCCCGCGCGTGCGCAGCAGGAAGGAAGAAAAGATGCCGACGAGCGCCAAAAAGAGCACGGACGCGACCAAAAAGACGGCCGTGCGCACGAGATAATAGCGCTTGTTGTCGCCAAGTGCGCCGCGGCGCGCCTCGCGCGCCTCCTCGACGGCGGCTTTTAAGGGCCTCATCTCTTCAAGGGCGCTCTCCCGCTCGCTGCGCAGGCGGTCGCCCACGCGCTCCAGGATGTATGCGCGCACCTCCTCGGGCATCTGCGCGAATTTTTCCGCATTCTCGGCGATATAGAAGGGGGAATCATCCTGAAAATCCTGCGTGCGGCTCTCCCACACCCCTTTGAGCGCCGCCTCGCTCTCCTCATCGTAGGTGAGCGCCTGCGAAAAGAGCTCCTCCGCCAACGAAAAATCGCGGTCGGAGAGCGCCTTCTGCCCCCTTGAAACGAGCTTGTCCCGCTCTCTTTCCGCCTCTTTGCGGGCGCGCTCGCGCTCTTCCTGTATTTTTTTGAGCTGCGAAGGGGTGAGCCCCACCATGTCTTCGTCGTATTCTTCCTCGGGGAAGTCGACGGCGATCTCCACATCGTCTTCCGCGTTTTCGGCAGCCGCTTCTGCCGCGCCCTCGGCCGCCTCGGCACCTTCCGCCCCGCCGTCTGTCCCGTCGGCAGGCACGGCCGCGTCCGTCGCATCCTCGATGCCGCCCAAAGCATTGCGCTTGACCTTGATGGTCCTGCCTTCGTCCTCGATGATCCTTTCTTCCATAAGTTCTCCTTATTCTTCGTTTGATATGGTCTCGGCGGCAAGCGCCGTGAATTTTCCCTGTCCGATGCGTTCAAGCGCCCTGTCGCGCGCTTCGCGCTCCCCGAACAGCGCAAAGACGGTGCTGCCCGAGCCCGTCATGCCCGCCGTGAGCGGAGAGAGCGACCGCGCCGCATCGAGCGCCTCCTTCACTTCCCGGTTGAGGGCGCACGCCGCAGCCGTAAGGTCGTTTTTGCACGCCTCCGCCGCCGCCTTGAGCTCGCCCGCCCGGAAGTGCGCGACGGCGCGCTCCGTCGTCCCCGGGCAGGCGGATCTGCCGCCCGCGGCATCGAATGCGGAAAAGCACGCCGCCGACGAGACGCCCTCCCCGGGGCAGAGCAGCACGAAATACAGCTTGGGCATCCCCGGGACGGGGGTGAGCTCCTCCCCCCTGCCCCGCATCCGCTGACAGCCCGCGGAGAGCTGCGCCGCCGCATCGCTGCCGAGCGAAACGGCAAGCGGGAAGAGCGCCTCCTTTTCCGTCCCGCAGAGCGCGCCGAGCGCCAGCAGGACGCCCGCCGCATCCGCCGAAGAGCCGCCCAGGCCCCCGCCGACGGGGATGCGCTTTTCGACCGAGATGTCTGCGCCCCGCAGGCCGCGGGGACATTCGGGGAAGGCGGCAAAATAGGCCTTCGCCGCGCGCACGGCGTTGTTCGTTTCGGGCGGGAGAAGTTCGCTCCCCATGCCGCGCATCGTGATGCCGATCTTTCCGTCCGTCCGCCCGCGTACGGTGACGGTATCCGAAAGGTCGAGCGCGGCGACGAGGGAATCGAGCGTGTGATACCCGCCCGCACGCCCCGTGACCTCGAGCGTGAGGTTGAGTTTGGCGCGGGCAAGGATCGTGACCTGTTCCATATCGGTATTGTAACACAAATCGCCCCGTTTTGCAAGAGGCGCGCGAAAATCTCCGCCCCACGGGGCAGAGATTTCACGAAATCAACAAATTTTGCGCCTGTCTTGCCCCGCGCGCCGCCCGCTCAGCCCGCAGGCAGGCTCTTTTTGCGGTAGATCACGACGCGCTGCCCCTCCCGAATGGGAAACTCGAGTTCCGGATTGCTCTTCAGGACGTCTTCGGGCGGCTTTTTGAGGCGCTTGGAAAGTTCCCACAGCCCGTC
>ENA-OYZE01000105-OYZE01000105.1-human-gut-metagenome-genome-assembly--contig:-NODE-105-length-43651-cov-9.298307_pt1 | contig 43651 bp, 34 predicted proteins | sample MGYA00243259_ERZ653469 | MGnify/ENA primary metagenome ERZ653469 (study PRJEB26926, sample SAMN06164913) | human gut metagenome | biome: ENVO:00009003; feature: ENVO:2100002; material: ENVO:00002003...
AGGAAGAGCGCCCCGCCGCGGCAGGATGGCGGATCGAACGCAGGCCCGCCGCAGCGGCCCCCCGCCGCTTTGCAGCCACCCCCGTCTCGCTCAAAGTCAAGATCACAAGTTAATTTCACGGCAAGGCAAACAAGTCTCGGCGCACCTTCTGTGCGCGGCTTTTGCGTGCGGAATGAGGCCTCCCGCACCGTTTGCCTTGCCGTTTTTGTCATCTGCACTACTCAATATCTTTACATATTTCAAAACTTATTTTATTTGATGACAATATGAAACACGCGATCAGGACTTTGCTTTCCGTCCTCGCCGTCCTCGGCATTTTGCTTGCGGGCGCGGGATGCGACTATGTGCTCAACGAGCGCACCTTCTTTAAGACCATGACGAACATGCTCGCCTTTCCCTCCTCGTATATGGGCTCGAACATCGAGCTTGACTGTTTTGTCTACGAGCTCACCGATGTGGAGAGCGGCGAAGAATACACTCTCGGCGTCCGCAAATGTTCTTCGGGCGTCGGCTGCACCTGCGGGAACGATACCATCATCGGCTTTATCCTCGATTATGACGGGGCTATCCCCGCAGCCAAAAATCAGAGCGAGGACACCAACGACAAGGCGTGGATCCACATTGCGGGCAAACTCGAAAGCGAAACGCCCGAGACCATCGCGATCGCCGCCTACACGAACGGCGTCCCCAACGGGCAGACGGAATACATTCAGATGTTCCGTTTTTTGGTCAGCTCTTTGACTGCGATCGAAGACTATTCTTCGCTCGCCTACTATGTGACGGACTGAGTTTCCGCCGCCAAACACGATTGGGCGGAAATTTCCGCCGCACAACATTTTATTCGGAGATATTCTGCACATGAAAGAAAATACCATGACGGCACGCCCCGCCAAACAGCTTTCCGCGCGCGAAAAAAGGCGTTATGAGGACTTGAAGCGCGCCCGCGAAGAACAGTATAAAAGCGCGCTCTCGCGCCTTTCCCCTCTGCTTCTTTCCGTCTTTTTGCTGAGCATCCTTTTGCTCGCGCTCTTCTTCTGCGACCTTTCCTACATCCACAACACAGACGTCGGGCGCGAAGTGAGCGTCAGCGTCTGGTCGTACGCCCTTGCGACGGTCTCGGGCAGCTTTTCTTCCCCCGCCGCTGTGTTCGGCGACATCGCCGTCCCCTTCTACTACTATGCGGAGACGGACACCGTCCTCACGGGCATTTTATCGCTCGTCCTCGTCGTTGCGGCGCTTGCGCTCACCGTCCTTTCCGCCGTCGTCTTATTTCGGCGGAAGTACGACCTGCTGCCCCTTCTTATCTTCGCGGCAGGGGTCACCGTGCTGCTGCTCGTCGGGAGCCTCATCTCGTCGCTCTCCCTCAACAGTTCTCAGATCTTACCGATCTATTGCAGCGGCAACCCCGCCTGTTCCATCCGCTCGGACGCATACTTCCCGCTCATCGCGGCTTTCGCGGCGCTCGCCGTCACCGTGATTGCCGCCGTGAAGTATCATTCGGCACATGATATTTTGAACGGAAAGTGCCCCGTGCGCACGGGAGGTGCGGCATGAAGATCAAAAAGTACCTTTGCACCCTCTTTGCCGCGCTGACGGCACTCACGCTCCTTGCAGCCTCGGGCTGTGAAACCTCCTCCGACGGCAAGCTCCATATCGTCTGCACCATCTTCCCGCAGTATGATTGGGTGCGCGAACTCACAAAAGGCGCTCAAAACGTCGAAGTGACGCTCCTCGAAGATTCGGGCGCCGACCTTCACAACTTCCAGCCCTCCGCCGCCGACAAAGTTTCCATCCTCAATTCCGATCTCTTCGTCTATACGGGCGGGGAGTCGGACAACTGGGCAAGAACGCTGCTTAAAAACGCCGAAAAGGACGTGTGCTCTCTCGATCTTATCGAAGCGCTCGGGGATCGGGCGCTCACCGAAGAGGAGGGCATCGAAGAGAGCGGCGAGCACGGCCATGAGCACGAGGACGAGATCGACGAGCACATCTGGCTCTCCGTGCAAAACGCAAAAGTGCTCGTTTCCGCCATCCGAGAGGAGCTCTGCGCCGTGGATGAGAGCAATGCAGCGCTCTATCAGAGCAATGCGGCGTCCTATCTTGCAGAACTTTCCGCCCTTGACGAAGCGTTTGAAAAGACCGTCTCTTCCGCCGAGCGCTCCGTGCTCGTCTTTGCCGACCGCTACCCCTTCCGCTATCTCGCACACGACTACGGCCTCACCTGTTATGCCGCTTTTTCGGGCTGTTCGGCGGAATCGGAGGCAAGTTTTGCGACCATCCTCACGCTCGTCAAGCACGTCGAGGAAAACGCGCTCCCCTATGTGATGGTGCTTGAAAACAGCACGCAGAAGACCGCGCGGACCGTCATCGAAAACACAGAGAGCAAAGATCAGGGCATCCTCGTGCTCAATTCGCTGCAATCAGTGAGCCGCGAGGACATCGAAAGCGGAGCGACCTATCTCGGGCTCATGAAAGAAGATCTCGCCGTCCTTCAAACGGCGCTCAACTGAGGGGGCAAAATATGGACAGTACGCAGAAAGATGTGCTTCTTTCCTGTCGGAAACTTACTCTCGGCTATGAAAATCACGCCGTCGCCCAAAATATCTCCTTTGACGTCGTGCGCGGCGATTATCTTTGCATCGTGGGCGAGAACGGCAGCGGCAAATCCACCCTCGTCAAGACGCTCTTAGGATTGCAGCCGCCGCTTGACGGCACCATCGAACGCAGCCCGGCATTGAAGCATTCGCCCATCGGGTATCTGCCGCAGCAGACGCCCGTCCAGCGCGATTTCCCCGCGACCGTCGAGGAGATCGTCCTCTCGGGCTTCCTTGCAAAGGCGGGCCTCCGCCCCTTCTACACCAGACAAGAGAAGGCGCTTGCCGCAGAAAAAATGGAGCGATTGGGCATCACGGCGCTCAGAAAGCGGTGTTACCGCGAACTTTCGGGCGGGCAGCAGCAGCGCGTCCTGCTCGCGCGGGCGTTGTGCGCGACGGACACCATACTGCTTTTAGACGAGCCCATCGCGGGGCTCGACCCCAAAGTCACGCAGGAGATGTACGGCATCATCGAAGGGCTCAACCGAGAGGACGGCATCACCATCCTCATGGTCTCGCACGATATTGCCGCCGTCCTCGGCTACGCGACGCATATCCTGCACGTCATGCACGGGAGCTGTTTCTTCGGCACGACGGCTGAGTACCAAAAGAGCGAAGCGGGAAAGCTGTTCGCGGGAGGTGATACGCATGCTGCCTGAACTTCTTTCCGTCATGTCGTGGGAGGAATTTATCTCCTTCTTTCAGTACCCCTTCGTGTGGCGCGCCGTCATCGTCGGCACGCTCATTGCCCTTGTGGCAGCGCTCCTCGGCGTGACGCTCGTCTTAAAACGCTTTTCCTTCATCGGAGACGGGCTCTCGCACGTCGCCTTCGGGGCGATGGCCGTGGCTGCCGTCGCGGGGCTCACCGATCAGATGATCGTCATCTTGCCCGTCACCATTTTAGCGGCGGTACTCCTTCTCAGATCGGGGCGCAAAGCCAAAGTCAACGGCGATGCTCAGCTCGCCCTCATCTCGGTCTCTGCACTTGCTATTGGATATCTTATTTATAATCTTTCGGGTTCCTCCAATGTTTCGGGGGATGTCTGCACGACGCTGTTCGGCTCCACCTCCATTCTGGAACTCACCCCCTTTGACCTGTGGATGAGCGTGGGGCTCTCCGCCGCCGTTGTCGTTGTCTTTGTGCTGCTCTATCATAAGATCTTCGCCGTCACCTTCGACGAGACCTTTTATAAGGCTTCGGGCGTCAGGACGGAAGTTTATAATCTGATCGTCGCCGTCGTCATCGCCGTCATCATCGTGCTCGCGATGGATCTTGTGGGATCTCTGCTCATTTCGGCGCTCGTCATCTTCCCTGCGCTCTCGGGCATGCGGCTCTTTCAGAGTTTCAAAAGAGTGACCGTCTTTTCCGCCGCCCTTTCCGTCGTCTGCGCCGTATCGGGACTGCTGCTTTCCATCTGGCTCTCGACGCCCGTCGGCTCCACCATTGTCGCCGTCGACCTTGCAGCGTTCGTCGTGTGCTGCGGCATCGGCTTTGCCGTAAAGCAAAGATAAAATTATATAACATGAGGGACAGCCTGCTTGTGGGCTGTCCCTCTCTGAATTCAGAGCTGTATCTCCTATTCTGCCAACGATCTTAAAACATTCCTTCCCGTTGCTCTTACAGTTGATAGGTCCCCGAAAAAAGCGTTTCCTCTCTGCCGTCGGGAAGGGTCAGCCGCGCCGTACAGTTGGAAGGAACGGTAACAGTGTATTGATAGCCTTTTTCCGCCTTTTCCCAGCCGCAGACGACTTTGCCGTAGATACTCTGATATTCCGCCTTGGCGTAAGTTAAACTGCCGCCCGGTTTGGGCGCGAGGGCAAATTGATTTTCGCCCGCGACTTTGATGCCGCACATTTCGCTCATCAGCCACTCGCACACGGCGCCCTTCGAATAATGGTTGAGCGAAGCCGCATTTTGATCGGGCGCGCGATCCCCTTCCCAATCCTCCCAGACGGTCGTTGCGCCGTATTTCGGCATCACGAGCCAACCGGGAAGCTCTTCGTTTTCGAGCAGCTTGTAGGCATATTCGATGCCGATCTTTTCGAGCACGAAGAGGATGAAGGGCGTCGATAAAAAGCCCGTGCCGAGCCGCCAGCCGTAGTTTTCAAGCGCCCGGATGAGCCGTTTTTTGGCAAATTCCTCCTGCTCCGCCGTCAGAAGCCCCATGTAGAGCGGGCGGACAAGTTTTGCCTGGCGGTCGGTATCGAGCGAAAATTTGGGCTTTGTAACAAGCTCCCGGTAGGCGCGCCTTGCTCCCTCGCTGTACTTTTGGATGCGGGCAAGGCGCTTTGTCTTCGGCTTTTGTAAGATGTCGGCAATCCTTAAAACACGCTGCAGAGTGAAATAGGTGTATGCCGTCGATTCCTCGGGCTTTGTCGTCATGAAATCATACCAATGGAAAGTACTCACGTCGCTCGGCTCCGACCACTCGCCGTAAGCACATCCGCAATTGACGAGATATTTTTGGTTCTTCCATGAAAGAAAAACGGGCTTGGAATAGACGCCGCCCCACTTGCCCGCACGGCGGATCATGAAGCCGGCATAGTCGAGGATGTCCTCGTAGTGTTCTTCCAGAATGCGCTTATCGCCGTAAAGTTCGTAGAGATAGAGCGGGATATAGACGCCTGCGCACGCCCAGCCGACCGAACCGTTGAGCCCGGAAATAACAAAGTCCTCATTCGACCAAGGGGCGATCTGCGGAAGGCGGCCGCTCTTGTACTGCCGATCGAAAATGTCGCGGACGTGCTTGCGCGCAAAAGCGGCGTAGTCCGTCAGATAGGCAGCCGTATTGAAAAAGATCTGACTGTCTCCCGTCCAGCCCGAGCGCTCGCGCGTAGGGCAATCGGTAGGAACGTCCGTCGAATTGCTCTTCAAAGACCAAAGGGTGTTCCAGAAGAACTTGTTGATGAGCGGATGCGAGCAGGCAAAGGATGCCGTCTCTTCGAAGTCGCTGTAAACGGCGACCGCGGTAAAATTTTCCTTTTCAAAGGGGATGTCCGTCTCGATCTCCGCATACTCAAACCCGCCGTAAAAGAATTTCGGGGTGTACTCGTTGACGCCGCCTCGGCAGATATATTCGATCTCCTGCTTGGTCGAGGGAACGCCCCTATGAACCATCTGGATATTTTTCTGCGACAATTCGCCGTCCTTCATCATCTCGCCGAGGCGAATGCGGATGCGCTGCCCCGCCCGAGCGGAAAGACGGAAGGAAAGATACCCCGAAAGATTTTGCGGGAACTTCAAGACCTTCTTTCCCGAAGGCGTTATAATGAGTTCTTCGGGGGAAAAGCGCTCGTGTTCCTTGACGAGAACGTTATCGGAAGCTGTGAGGTTTGCCTTGAACCTGACGGGCTTTGCCTTTTTGCTGTATGTGGGCGATTTGCGGGCATCCACACGTTCGCCGTCTTTGAGGTCGGCAAAACGAATGGGGCCGTCGCTGCTCCACGCCCAGCTGCCGTCCGTGCAGATGCGGCTGACGCGCCCTTCCGCGTCATAGAGCTCCAGCTGCAGCAAAAGTTTGGTGACTGTGCCGAACGTATTCGTCCTGCCCTTTCCGCCGTTGCTGCCGCGGTACCAGCCGTCGGCAAGCTCCGCCGTCATCACATTGACGCCGCCTCTTATGAGCGCCGTCACGTCGTACGTCTGATATTGGATGCGTTTTTGATAATCGGTGGAACCGGGCGCGAACACCATATCGCCCACGCGGATGCCGTTGAGCCTGACCTCGTACAGCCCGCACGCCGTCGCGTACAGCCGCGCCTTTTGTACGCCGATCGCCGTAAATTGCTTTTGGAAGCAGTCGACGGGATAGCGCTTTTTCCTGTTGACCTTGTAATTTCCCGCGATCCACTCCGCCTTCCAATCGGAAGGAGTAAGGAGCCCCATCTCGAAGAAGGCAGGCTCCGACCACTCCCCTTCTCCGCTTTCATCCCAAAGTTTTACTTTCCATTCCACGCGCTGCCGCGAGACGAGCTGTTCGGGAAACTCCGCGCGCATGGAGGAAGAGGCGACTTTTCCGCTGTCCCACACCGTCTTGCCGTCCGTCTGCGCCAAGATGCGATAAGCAGTCTGCTTTTTGCCGCCCTCGCAGTTCCAAAAGAGGCGGGGATTTTGGATATCGATGCCCAAAGGGTCTTTGAGATATTCCGTTCTCAGACGGATGGCTTTCATGCTTTTTCTCCTTCGAGGATGGTATGGTAAAATTTCGCGGCGCGATCAGTCCAATCTTCGGCGGGGGTATTCTTAGCGACGCCCCAGCCGTGCTTTGTCCCCTCGACGGGCATGAATTCCAGCGGTACGCCCGCCCGTTCGAGCGCCGCCTTCATCATGAGGCTGTTTTCAAAGGGAACGGTGTCGTCTTGGGTGCATTGCCAAAGGAAGGTGGGCGGATAGGTTGCATCCACCCGTTCTTCGACCGACCACTCCCTTTGAAGCGCCTTGTCTTCCGCCTCCTTCCCGAGGAAGAGCGCGCGCGAACCTGCGTGCGTCTTTTCCCCCATCGTAAGGACGGGATAGCACAAAAACAGGGCGGCAGGCTTGGGGAGGGCGTATTTTTCATAGCCGAGCTTTGCGACTCCCCAACAGCCTGCAACATGCCCGCCCGCCGAAAACCCGCAGACGGCATAGTGATTCATATCGATCTGCCACTTTTCGGCATGAGAAAATACAAAGGAGAGGATGGCGGCAACGTCCTCCTGCGGGGCGGGATAGTGCGCCGCCTTCCCCACATGGTACTGCCCGATGACGGCGTTGAACCCGAGTTCGTTGAAGCGCGTCGCCGTCGAGAACCCTTCGATGAGCGAACACACATCGCCATACCCGCCGCCCGGCAGGATGAGGACAAGGGGCGCCTTCTTTCCGATGAGGAAGGCATAGAGCCCGACGGTATCGCCGAGATCGTAGAAGAGCTGTTCTCCCCTCTGGCGGCGCAGGCGCATTTCGTTGAGCGCATCGCAGAGCGAGGGCACGTCGAAGGGATAGTACTGCGTGAGCTTTTTCAAAGTGAGCGGGCCCATCATGGCGGCGAACTGCCGCGGGCACACGACATACTTTTTGAAGGGCGCAAACTCTTTGCAATTCCGGATCTCGGAGATCCTGCTCTTGGGCGTAAATTCTTTCATATCTTCCTCACAGAAGATCCTGCTTCAGAGAAAGCGAAGGGAATGCACTCTCAGATCGTCCGAGGAAGTGAGAACGATCTCATTGAGTCCCTGTTCGGCTTTGTTTAGCGGCTTTCCGTTTGCCTGAGCAGAAAGCGTACCTTCGCCCTCGAAGTCTGCCTCCATGCGGACAGGAGCTTTTTCAAAGTCACAATAGCGGATGACGGCACGGCTTTCATTCTTCATGACAAGATCGGTGCCGTCGATATAAGCTCCTCCTTCCACTTCGCAGGCGCGCCAGCCTTCGATCGTCTCTCCGAGCGCAAAGGGCTCGCCCGCGCCCTGAGAGGTCATCCTGACTTCGTCGATGGTGCCGTCGTCGTTGAAACAGATCTTTTCGACGCACAGCCTGCGGTTGGCGCGGCAGTTCCCCGACGAGCGGTGATAGAAGACATACCACTGACCGTGGAATTCTTCGATGCTGCCGTGGATGTTCCAGCTTTCGGGGTCGCACTTCGCGTTATCGATGATGATGCCGCGGTAGGTGAACGGCCCTAAGGGGCTTTTGCTCGTTGCGTAGGCAAGGCAGGTCGGCCTCCCCTTGCGGAAGATGCAGGGGTAGACATAGTAATAAATGCCGTTCCGCTTGCGCATGGAACTGCCCTCATGGAAGCCGTGCTCCTCTTCGGTGACGATGCGCTCGACGACGCTGCTTTCATCGAAGGAGACCATATCATCGTTGAGGCGGACGCCGTTCGCGCGGAACTGCCCCCAATAGTAGTAGGTTTTGTCGTCGTCGTCGACAAAGACAGCGGGGTCGATGCCTCCGCACGGAAGGCGCACGGGATCGCGGAAAGGGCCTTCGGGACGATCGGAGACCGCTACGCCTTCGCTGTAATCGCTCATGCAGAAATAGAGATAATATTTCCCGTTTTTTTCGCAGCAGTCGGGCGCAAAGAGCAGGTGTTTGTTCGGGACGAATGCGGCGAAATCGATGTTCTGCGGACGGATGCCCTTGGGCATGAGCCCGATGGGGATATGCATCTCTTTGAGAAGTTCGCGGTAGACGGGAGTCGGGTCTTTGAGGCCCATATCGACGACGTAGTACTTCTTCTTTTTCTTATCGTCGGGCCAGGGGATGTCTTTGCCGTCGAGCGACTTTTCCCCCACCTCCCAGGTGAGCATATCCGAAGTCGAGGCGACGTGGTATTCCTCGCTGCAATACTCCTTCGCGCTCACATCATAGCTGCCGTAGACATAGAGCTTATCGTGAAAGACATGTGCTTCGCCGTCGGGGATGCGGATCTCGGGCGGCAGAACGGGGTTGCGGCCTTTGGAACGAAATTGCTTTTCCATCACTTCGCCTCCGCGGCGGCAAGGGCTTTTTGCATCTTTTCGTAGTACGCTTCGCCCTTCGCTTTTTCTTCCTGCCAGCGGGCTTCGTCCTTCTTTTCGCGGGCGAGGCGGCGCGCATCCCGCTTTTGCTTCTGCTCGGGCGTGAGCTTTGCAAGTTTCTGAGCCTGCTTTTCGGCGGCTGTCTTTGCCTTTTCCTCCGCCTTGATCTTGGAAAGCCGTTCCTTTTCCGCCTGCTTTTCTTCCTTCTTGCGGAGTGCTTCAACGTGTTTTGCGAGCTCCGTTTCGTAATTCAGGTGCTTTTTCTCGCAGCGCTCTCTGAGCTCTTTGCGGTAGGCATCTTCCGCCTCGGCGTCCATCTTCTTCTGTTCTTCGGCGGCGCGCACTTCGGGCTCTACCCACACTTCGCCGCGCGCTTCCACTTCTGCGCGCTGACGGGCGCGGATGATGACGAGCTTCTTATCGACCGTCTTTTCAACGGTGATAAAGGAGAGCATCCCTGCATAGACGAGGCCGGAGACCACTTCGAGACCGAGGAAGAAGAGGACGAGGACGGTCGTAACGGCCTCGGGCTGCATAACCGCAACGGTATAGCTGCCGTCTGCCAGCTGTTTCAATAATTCAGGAGCGATCTGCGTCGTCCAGCCTTCCGCAGCAATTTGTTCAAGCACCGCAGGAAGCTCCGCGGCAGATTCCGCGATCAACGGGGCATGATAATCCGCGCCCAACAGGCACCCGTTGAAAATGCCCGTCACAACGCCCGCGACCGCCGTCGTGATCGTCGAATAGACGGACATGGCAAGGCCGTCGCAGCGGAATCCGTTCTTCCACTCCATATGATCGAGCGCATCCGAAAAGAGTGCCATAAAGACATACGCGCTGGGAAGGCTGCCCATGTTCTTGACGAACTGCCCGACGAGCACGGTGGGCATATTGGTGGGCGCAAGGCAGCAGATGAAACTGCCCAACGAGAAAATGACAAAACCGACGACGGTCAGATTCTTCTTGCCGAATTTCTTGGCAAGCGGCCACACGGCAAAGATGCCGATGCCCATCGGGATGCCGCCTAAGACGGAGACCATCGTCTGCGTGATGCCGTCCGAATAAGTTCCTAAGACATAGTTGCAGTAGTAAGGGAGCGCGATGTTCTTGAGCTGGCCCGTAAGCGTGGAAAGGAGGAAATACCCGAGAAGGATGAGGATATACTTATCCGTGAAGATGGCTTTGAGCTGCAGAGAGTAAGGAACTTCCCGCTGCTTCACCCCGCCGCCTTCGAGCGTGACGCGCTCCTTCGTATAGTAATATTCTACGAAGACAAGCGGCAGCGTGATGCACGAGAGGATGCTCATGCAGGTGATCCAAAGGTCTTTGCTCGTCCCGAGCGAGGGGATGATGAGCATCGGGAAGACGAGCGCCACGAGGATGCCGCTCATCATGATGGTCGCGATGTTGTTGAACACGGCGAGCACGCTCCGCTGCGCGGTGTTGCGCGTCGAGAGCGGGACCAAAAGGTTGTGGCTCATGTTGTAGATAGTGAGCGCGACCGAATAATAGAGATTGTACGAGAGCATGACCCAGACGATCTGAAGGGTGATGTTGCCGCTCGGCACGACGAAGAGAAGAATGCCCGTCACCGTCAGAAGGGGCGCAGAAAGAAGCAGCCACGGCCGCGCCTTGCCCTGTTTGGTGTGCGTGCGGTCGATGATATACCCCATGATGACGTTGGTGATGGCGTCGATGATCTTGGAGATGATGGGGAAAATGACGAGGAATGGCCCCAACCCCAGCTCATTGAAGTGCAGAACGTCCGTATAATAAACGTTGAGATAGGTGCCCATGACGGCGGAAAAGAGCAGCGCGCCGCAGGGGCCGACCATGTACCCCAGCCACCGCTCCTTGCCGCTCACATTCTGCGAACGGATCTTACTGTTGAAAAACCGCTGAGACAAAGCTTTTGACTGACTCATAGTTTCCTCCTTATCTTGTATCGTTTTGCCCTTGCGGACATGATTTATTGAAAGTCTTCTATCTTCCACTCGTCCTTCCACCGAAGGACGGGCTTCTCGCCCTCCCACCCGATGGGAAGAAAGACATAGCGGGAGATGCTCGTATTTTCGTTGTGCTTCTGTTCTTTGCCGGGGAGAGGCGTCTCTTCCACGGGGGTGCGGTCTGCTTCCTGCCCCGCAAAGATCTTGATGAACGCCTTCTGGATGGCAGGATTGGCGGCGAGCATAACTTTGCTCGGTACCCACCTGTCTGCCATCGCGACGTACAGATCTTTCCCGGGGATCTTCAGAACGCTGGTGATCTGCGAATTGAAGGTGGTATCCGTCTTATCCCCGATGCAGGGGTCGCCCAGATCGCGCCACTCGCCGTGGAAGTCGTCGAAGACGCAGACGGTGCTCTTGTTGGGGTAATATCCGCTCGTACCCGAAGTAAAGAGGTACTTTTTCCCGTTTCTTTCAAAGAAGGTGGGTGCTTCACGGGTAAAGGGCGGCTTTCTTCCCTCGTAGTGAGTCGAATATTCCTCCGTGACGGCAGTGTAGTCGTCGGTGAGCGTTGCGCATATCATTTCAAAGTGCGGGCGCTCAAAGATGACATACGCCTTTCCGCCGCTCTCCGCAAAGCAGAAGTCGCCCGCGTTCATCTTCAGGGGCTGATAGATCTTTCTAACGAACGAATACGGCCCGAAGAAGTGATCCGCCTGCAAAATGGAGAAGAACTGTCGGTTCTCCTCCCCCATGATCTTGAGCCAGGCAACGTATTTCTTCGTCTTGGGGCAGAAGAGGATATGCGGCCTGTCCATGCAGTAAGTGGGATGCAAAGGCGAAGTGAGATCGCCGGGCTCGGGCGGGATGATGAGCCCCTTATCTTCCCAATTGTAAAAGTCTTGGGATGCGTAGCACCTGACGCCCCAATGCCAGATCTTTCCGCCCTTCTTGGTAAATTCCTTGTTTTCACCGAACCAATAGTAAGTGCCATCCTTATAAAAGACGGAAAATCCGTGCGCCTGGATGGGCTTTCCCTCGGTATCCTTCCAAAGTTTCCCCGGGCGAATGCTTGAATACATTTTCATTTCTTCTCCTTCGGTAACTTCGGTACTTGTATCTTCGTGCAGAAGCATTGGATCCCTTTGAACAGATGCCCGTTTGCAAGCTCTACAAAACCTTGAGCGAAATTGTACGGACAATTTGTTCCGGCCGACATGGACATCGTAATGACGGAATTACTCTCCAATATTCTTTTCATAAACATTGCGCCCTTTATCTTGTTGTCGCGCTCTTTGCCTTCGGGAAGCTTCTTCGCCTCCTTCATCTGCTTCGTGGCGACACTCAACACGGCGGAATGCAATATCTTCCCCATAAAGCCCGCCTTCTCCAGATTCGAAAAGCGGCTCTCGAGCGTGATGGGTGTTCGGGGCGGAAGAGGCGGGATATGCTGCCCGCTCATTTGTTCAAAGACTTCATCCGTGAGCCCTTCAAAGCTGGCGTCTTGATACACCTTCAAAACGTCCTCGGGATAGGGTGCGCTGTGCTCTCCGTCAAGGGTGACCGCCTGTTCGAGGACGACGGTCTCTGCGTCTGAGCAAAGTTGAAAGCGATACTCCCCTCCTTCCAAAACCCAACCGCGCCTTTGGACGTCGAAATAGCGAAGCTCGTCCTTATTGACGGTGAGGCTGACTTCTTTCTCCTCTCCTGCTGCAAGGCGCACCTTTTGGAAGGCTCTGAGCTCGCGGAGGGGCTTATAGATCTTGCTCTCGGGCGCAGAGACATAGAGCTGGACGACTTCCGCGCCATCGCGCGTTCCCGTGTTCTTCACGCGGCAGGAGATAGTGAACCGATCCCCTTCCTCGCTCATCTGCATATCTGACCAAGTAAAGTTCGTGTACGAGAGCCCGTAGCCGAAGGGATAGCGCACCTGTTTCTTTGCCGTTGTATAGTAGCGGTAGCCGACAAAGACGCTCTCCTTGTAAATCTCGTTTTCGCTTTTGCCGAAGTCTTTGCCGAAGGGGACGTCCTCGTATCGGAGCGGCCAGGTCTCTGCAAGCCTGCCTGAGGGGTTTGCATTTCCGAACAGCAAATTCGCGCACGCCCTGCCGCCGCTCTGCCCGGGAAGATACATATTGAGTATTGCGCTCACTTTTTCCGCAAACGGCAGTTCCACAGGCGATCCGCCGAAGAGCACGACGACGACCTGTTTGCCCGCATTGATGAGGGCGTCGATGAGCGCGAGCTGGTTTTCGGGGAGGCGCATATCCTCACGGTCACAGCCTTCGCTCTCTACATAATCTGTGAGCCCCGCAAAGACGAGTACTTTTTGGTACTGTTTCGCTTTTTCAAGCGCCTCGCGGAGGAGCGCGGCGTTCGTCGTAGTGCTGTTTTCCGCATAACCGCGGGCATAAGCATAGCGAACGCCCGTTGCGTCAAACGCCGCTTTGGGCGTTGTCAGTTTCGTGGGGTTGATCATCGAGCTGCCCGCGCCCTGATAGCGCATCTTCTCAAACAGATCGCCGCAGACGAACAGCGCCTCTTTTTCGTCCAAAGGAAGAATGCCGTCGTTTTTGAAAAGCACGGCGCTGTCCTCGGCGATCTCACAGGCGAGGCGGTCGTTCTCCTCAAAGTCGCAGTCATCGGGATGAGGACGGACATATTGTTCCACAAGGGTCAGCACGTTTCTGACGGCTTCGTCGAGGACTTCAACGGGGAGCGAGCCGTCCTTCACGCCGTCTAAGATCCACTTGCGGCAGATGGCGGTATCACCCGGCATCTCTAAATCGAGCCCCGCTTTCAGCGACTTTATACGGTCGTGCATCGCGCCCCAATCAGTCATCACGAGCCCGTCAAAGCCCCATTCCTTGCGGAGGACGTCCGCCATAAGCCACTTGTTCTGGCTGCAATATTCCCCGTTGATCGCGTTATAGGCGCACATCATGGTCGCGGGGTGCGCCTCTTTGACGACCATCTCAAAGACTTTGAGATAAATTTCGCGGATGGCGCGCTCGTCGGCAACACTATCGCCCATGAAGCGGTAATTTTCCGCATTGTTGAGAGCAAAATGCTTGACGGAAACGCCCACGCCCTCGCTTTGGATGCCCTTGACTTCGGCGGAAGCCATCTTGCCTGCAAGATAAGGATCTTCGGAGAAATACTCGAAGTTGCGCCCCGCCAAAGGGTTGCGCTTGATGTTCGCGCCCGGGCCCAACACGACGTGGATGCCGTATTTGTGCGCCTCTTTGCCGATCGCCGCACCCATCTTTCTGGCATTCTCGGGCTCCCAGCTCGAAGCGACGGTCGCCGCCGTGGGGAAGGATGTTGCGGGTTCGCTCTCCGTCACGCCGTTATCCCCGCCCTCCGTCTGCACTCTGAGCCCGTGCGGCCCGTCCGACATCCTCAATGGCGGAATATGAAGCCTCGGCACGGGGTTGGTGAACATAAAGTCCGTCCCCGCAACGAGCGCCGCCTTTTCGTCAACGGTGAGGGTCGATAATACTTTCTCGATCTGCATAGACGATCTCCCGATCTTAATTTCCCTTACAGTATAACAGTCTTTCTCTGCAAAGTCTTGCACATTTGTTATATTTCGCGTACAATTGTTTTATCTTTACGAAAAAAAGAGAGGAGCCGTTTTGACTCCTCCAAATTTAATGCGATCAATCCCGCTTCGGCTTTTTCAAGACTCTGCGCGCGAAAGCGGATGCTCTTCCGTAAAGACGGCGCCCTCCATGCCGCCTTCCTTTGAAACGCCGCTCTCTTCTTCTTTCAAAGTCCTTCGCCGCCCCGTTCGGGCAGTTCCCCCTCTTTTTCCGCGGGCTCTTCATCCTCTTGCAAGGGATCTCCCTCTTCCGAAGGCGCTTCGTCCTCCAACAGTTCGTCTTCGAAGATCTTTAAGAGCATATCTTGTTCCTTTCTGATCTCCTCCATGTCTCGCTCCACGGAATGGAGCTCTTCGGGGTCGAAGCGCAGTTTGTTGCGGCTGCGGCCGTGACCCGAATCGGCAATACGGTACACCTTCTTCACGCTGCGCAGCGACAAAAGCGCCAAACCCGCGACCGCAAACACGAAGATGCTGTTGAGCACGGAAAACAGCGTAGAAAAGACGAAGGAAAGCGGCAGATCGCTCAAAGAGATATCGGGCATCCCCCCGCCCCCGCCGAAGCCGCCGGGCGGCGGCTGCATTCCGATGCGGAAGGAAAAGAACAGGCTGCGCTCCCCCGTCATGAGAGAGCCGAGGTCGGTGAGGATCTCCCGCACCTTGAACCACGTTCCCGACATCCCGCCCGGGAACTTACCGCTCCCGATGAAGTCTTCGAGCTCCTCGTCGGAAAAGCTGCCGAGCATCCCGCCCGCACTCCTTGAAAGGATCTCCGAAAGAACGATGCCGACGACGGTCACCCCGAGCACGATGCCCGCGACGATGAGGTCGCAGCGCGGCATCCTGACATGGCAGTCGCTGCGGTAATTTTCGTTCATCTCCTTCTCCGCATTGGCGTTGAAGATGCAGACGGTGACAAAGTACGCGAGCACGACCAGGATGAGAAGCGGCGAATAGAGAAAGAACATGACAGGGATGAGGACGGCAAAGGCGATCTTGACCGTGCGGTACAGCCTTCGGTCGATGTGCAGATACTCCCTCTTTTTTCGGCTGATGCCGAGCGCGTCCTGCTTCTGCATCCGTCGGATGAGATCTTTCTGACTGTTTTTCATGCCTTACTCCCTCCTCAGCGACTCCACGGGGTCGAGCGCCGCGGCATAGGAAGCGGGCGCGATGCCCGCACATACGCTGAGCAGGATACTCAGAGCAAGCCCCGCGAAATAATACAGCCCGTAGGAATAGGCGACGATGTTGACGCCGAGCGACGCCGTGCTCACATTGACGATGACGGCGATGAGCAGCGAGAGCGCAACGGCGATGCCGCCCGCGATCGCCCCCAGAAAGCCCGCTTCGAAGAGGAAGACGGTCTTGATATTGCCCTTGCTCCCGCCGATGGCGCGCAGCACGCCGATCTCCTTCGTGCGCTCGATGACGCTGATATAGAGGACGATGAAGATCATGATGGCGGAAACGACGAGGGAGATGCCGCCCACAGCGGTCAAAACCATCGTGCCAAGATCGATATAGCTCATGATGTCGCCGAGCGACGCGTTCTCCCCCGTGACGGTATAGCCGAGCGTTTCAAGGTCCTCCCGCACGGCAGAAAGATAGGAAGAGCTCTCCACCGAGACGATGAGGCGGTTGTTTGGCATATCGCGCTCCGCCGAGGCATAGAGCGCTTCCAAAACCCTCTTTTCCGCATAAGCCGAGCAGAACTGAGAATAGGAAGAGCTGTCCTCATACACGCCGCTCACGACAAGCGAAATGCTCTCTCCCTTCCCCATGGAAAGAAGCACCGTCTTCCCCACGGCGTCTTCGGCGCTCTCGCCTTCCAAGCACAGCTCTTCGGCAAGCGCCTCGTTGATATACAGCCCGCCCTCCGAAGGGGTGCTCCCGTACAGCGCTTCGGGGAGCGCTCCCTCGGCGGCAGTGAGCGTCAAAAGCGTGCCGCCGATACTTTCATAGCTGTAAAATACGTTGTTGCGGCTGACGGCGCTCGCTTCCGCAGAACTCACCCCGTCCAGATTTTTGATGTTCCTGATCTCGGCGTTGGAAAAGCCCTCTGTATCCTCCGTCTCGATCTCGAGCCGCAGAGAATCATCGTCGATGAGCACCTCGTTGACATAATCGGTGATGCCCGCCGAAAGGGACAGGATGAGGATGACGGCGGCGATGCCGATGGACATGGCGATGGCGACGAGCAGACTTCGCTGACGGCTGCGCCACAGATTGTTCCAGGAAAGCGCCATGATATTGCCCGTGCGGATGCTTCCCGCACGGACAGGGCGGCGAGGGCGGTACTTGCTCTTGATGGGCGCAGCCTTTTCGTCGTGGGCGATGATGCCGTCGGCGATCCTCACGACGCGGCTGCACTGCGAGGCGACTTTTTCGGAGTGCGTCACGACGATGACTAGCTTCCCGTTTTCGGCGATCTTTTTGAGGATGAGCATGACAAGCTCGGCGGACTCCTTGTCGAGCGCGCCAGTCGGCTCGTCGGCAAGGATGATCTCGGGATTGTTGGCAAGCGCTCGGGCGATGGCGACGCGCTGTTTCTGCCCGCCCGAGAGCTGGTTGGGCATCTTGGCGGCGGCATGATCCATCTTCACGACTTTCAGGAGGTTGACCGCCCGCTCCGTCTGGATGCTTTCGTCCACCCCGCTCATCTTCATGGCGATCCTGACGTTATCGAGCACCGTCATGTTGCTGATGAGGTTATAGCTCTGAAAGATCATGCCCACCCGTTTTTTCCGGTAATCGTCCATCTGCCGTTCGGTGTAGTCTTTCAGGAACTCGCCGTTGAGGATGACGCTCCCCGTGTAGTTGGTGTCGAGCCCGCCTAAAATATTGATGAGCGTCGACTTGCCCGAACCGCTCTCCCCCAACAGCGCGACGAGCTCCCCCTGCTTGAATTCCACGGAGATATCCCGAAGCACTTTCTGCGTCTCCGTCCGCGAAATGTTGTACTCTTTTTTGATGTTTGCCAGCTGCAGATACGCCGCCATACCGTCCTCCCGAAGTTGTTGATAATTCAAGAGTAGCACGGCTTTATGGATATCGCGTGTCGCGCCGTCGTCTGAAATGTGAATATTTTCCGAAAATATTCTGCAATTTTGCAGCTTATACGCAAAATTATGCAAAATATACGGGTAAGAACTTAATATATATTCATTGTTAAACAAAAGGAGCAGCTTTTCGGCTGCTCCTTGCTGTTATTTCACCCAAAAAACGCGGCCCTCATTACGGGGCTTGGGTGCGGGCGGCTCGCCCTCGATGTAGCCGAGCGCGACGTGCCCGATGCCGATATACTCTCCCTCGATGCCGAGCGTAGACAAAAACTCCTTCCCGAAGGGGCGTTCGAGCTCTTCTTTGGCGCGGTGGATCCAGCACGAGCCCAACCCCATCGCCCATGCGGCGTTCAAAAGGTTGTCCATCACGCAGCTGCCGTCATACACGGCGTTAGGGCACGCCTTCGCGGCGATAAGAAGAATGACGGGCGCGCCGTAGAAGGGATCGGAATCTCTCCCCATAATGGCAGCATTCTCTTTTGCGATCTTATCGCGCATCTCCTTGTTCGTCACGGCGATGATGACGGGATCCTGCAATCCCATCCCAGTGGGCGCGTAGAGACCCGCCTCGATGATCTTTTCAATGATCTCCTCGGGCACTGGGTCGCTCTTGTAAGAGCGGATGCTCCTGCGTGTCAGTAACACATTCATCGCGTCTTTCATCATTTTCCTCCTTGGGGGCGCACTTCCAAAGTGCGCTCGTTTTTTTCCATTGTAACAGAAATGCCCCGCGGTTTCAACCCTCGGGGCAAAATTTTTTAGGAAAGCTTTTGCAGTTTTGCGACAAAGAACCCTTCGAAAAGGCCGTCGGGCTCTACACACAGCGTCCCCTCCGCGGAGGGCAGCAACGGCACCCCCTCGGGCGGAGCGAGCGGCACGAGCCGCACCCCCTTCAAGGAAGATATCGCCTCTTCGTTCTCTTCGCGAAGAACCGAACAGGTGGAATAGACGAGCGTGCCGCCCGGTTTTAAGAGTTCGAACGCCTTTTTGAGGAGCGCCCGCTGCAAAGACATACATTTTGCAAGCAGTTTTTCGCTCCAACGGACGGGGTTCGAGGGCGAAAGCGTCCCGCTGCCCGAACAGGGAGCATCCAAAAGCACTTTATCGAAGCGGAAATACGGGCTCAGCGTGCGAGCGTCCTCATTCAGAAGCGTGACGCGGGAAACCCCCTGCTTTTCCACATTATAACGAAGCCGCTCGAAACGGAATTTGTCTCGCTCGCAGGCAGTGATGAGCGCGCCGCCCCCCGAAAGCGCGGAAAGCTGCGTCGTCTTGCCGCCCGGGGCAGCCGTCATATCGAGAATGCTTTCCCCAGCCTCGGGCTCCACAAAGAGCGGCGGAAGCATGGAGGAAAGGCTCTGCAAATAGATGCCGCCCTCCTCGTAGAGCGCCGTTTTCTGCACGTCGCGCTCCGAAGCGTCCACTAAAATGAAGACGTCTTCATAAAACGCAGCGCGGCGGAGCGTCATGCCCGCGAATTCTTGAAGAACGCGCTTTTCGTCCGCTTTCAGGCGGTTGACGCGGAAGGTGACAGGCCGCTCCTTTTCAAACGCCGCCAGGATCTCGCCAAAGCCCTCCCCGTACTGCGCTTCCAATTTTGCCCGCAGCGCTGCGGGAATGCCCCGATCGGGATATGTTATGTCTGACATATTACTATGCTAATCGGCAAAAAGCGCCTCATATTACATAAAAGAGCGGCTTTTCTCCGTGCATTTCGGGAGAAGCCGCCCTTTTCTTATGCTCAGCGGATCTGCCGCTCCATGCGCTTGATGGCGGCGTTGGAGCCGAACACCACAACAGAATCGCCGGGCAGGAAGCGGTCTTCGCCCGTGGGCGTGATGCGCTGCTCCCCTCTGCAGATGAGCAGAACGTTGAGATGATAGCGGTTCCTCAGATCCATCTCCATGAGCTTTTTGGAGGGCTCCTTGCCGCTGTAGACGAGCGTTGCAACGCTCGACTCCGCCGTCACGCGGAAGAATTGCGTGACGCCGTGGTTCAAAAGCCGCCCGCAGAGGTTGTTGACGGCGAGTTCTCTCGCATCGAACACTTCATCCGCGCCGAGACGAAGAAGAACGCGCTTTGCGCTCTCCTCTTCTGCGCGCACGGTGACCCGCCCCACGCCGAGCTCTTTCAAAAGCACCAGGATGAGGATAGTCGCCTCAAAGTTCTTCCCGATCGCCACGATGACGCAGTCGACGTCGTCGAGCTCGAGCTTTTTCAGCGTCTCTTCCTTGGTGCAGTCGCAGCAGTAGGCGAGCGGGATCTGTTCCGCGATGCGGTTGACACGCTCTTCGTCGAGGTCCACGGCGACGACGTTCGCCCCCTGGGCGGCCAGCTCCAAACACAGCTTGCTTCCGAACGAGCCGAGTCCGATGACAGCAAAATCTCTTTTCATATATTCCTCCCCGCTTCTTGCGGTACTTTATCCTACGATGACTTCCGCATCCACATAGCGGATAGATTCGTCCTCGCTGCGGTTCCAATTGCGGCGCAGGACCATGAGAACGGTCATGCAGCCCAGCCTTCCGAAAAACATTGCAAAGATGAGAAGCGCCTTGCTCCCCGTCTCCAGGCCCGTCGTGATGCCCGCCGAGCTCCCTACATTCGCGAACGCGGAGACCGTCTCCAATACGATATGCGAAGTCGGGGTCTGAGGTTCAAGCGCGGCGACGCCCGTCGAGACGGAATACACGCAGATGAGCGTCATCACCGTGATGAGCATGGCGCGGGATACGGTGCGCGCGGGGATCTTGCGCTGGAAGATGACGGGCTGCTTCCCGCGCATGAACGAGACGATGGCAACGACGATGACGACGAGCGTCGTACACTTGATGCCGCCGCCCGTCGAGGCAGGCCCTGCGCCCACGAACATCAAAAAATCATAGAACATGAGCGAGGAATTCTTCCACGTCGAAAGATCGCAGCAGGAGAATCCGCAGGTACGCGCCATCGCGCTCATGAACATGGCGTCGCCGAAGGAGACGCCGCCCCACTCGGAAAGATAGATCCCGAGCCCGCCGCCGAAGAGCAGGATGGGTGTGATGGTCAGAACGATCTTGCTGTGCGTGCTCCAATGCCTCGGGCTCTTACGAATGGTGACGACCTCATTGATGACGATGTACCCGAGCCCGCCGAGGACGGTCAGAAGCGCCGTACTGAAGAGAAGAAGCGGGTTATTATCCCCCGCATACTTCACCATGCTGGTGGAGCCGAACAGATCGAACCCCGCGTTATTGAAGGCGGAGATCGCCTGAAAGAGCGAGACAAAGAACAGCCTTCCGCCCGAATAGTCGGCGCGGAGGGCGATCATGTTGAGGACGACGCCGAACACCTCGATGACGAGGGTGATGAGCAGCGCGCGCCCCAGGAAGGTGCGGACATTGAGGCGGCTTTCGCCGAGCGTTTCGCCCATCAGAAATTTTTCCGAAAGGCCGAGCTTAACGCCGAACAGCGTCAAGACCGCCGTCATGACGGTGACGAACCCAAGCCCGCCGATCTGGATGAGCAGCATCACGACGATCTGCCCGAACAGCGTGAAGGTGTCGATGACGACGACGGAGGAAAGCCCCGTGATGCACACCGCACTCGTCGAAACGAACAGCGCGTCGATAAAGGCGATGCCGTTATGCGTCGCGAAAGGCAGCATCAGAAGGAGCGAGCCGACGAGGATGATCGCCAAAAAGCCCAATAAGATAAAGAGATAAGGAAATTTGAGTTTGAAGGGCGATCGGTTTACTTTTCCGTTTTCCATAGCATCAATAGAAGGTCGCGAGCTCTTCAACGGGCGGCTCGCAGTAGTCAAGGGCGCTCGCTTTCAGAACGGGCCCCTCCTGGCCGTAGATCTTATCGTACTCGATGTCGATGCGTGCGGTGATCTTCACCCAGTCGCGCGTCTTTAAGGGAAGCGTCGATGCGTGCTTTACCACCATGCCGCTGTAAGCGATGTCTGCCTCGCAGCACGTCATGATATGCCGCCCGACGACGATGGTGCCCTGCTTCATCTTGCGGTCGACGGCAACGAGCCCCTTGAAGGAGACCACCTTCCCGTCGTATTTTCCCATCTCTTCCATGAGATCGCGGTAGAAGAAGGCATAGTCCCTGTCCTCTATCTCGATGATCTTAGCGTTGATATCGTACGGGAGCGGATCTTCGATCTCGTCGTATTCCGCCCTGCCGCCCGGATATTCGAAGACGATGCCCGGCCTTCTCGAAGCCCCGCGCACGATCTTGTGGAACTCCTCTTTGGAGAACTTGTCGTCGAAGCGGTTGAAGACGACCATATCGGCATACGGGATCTTGTCAAAGACGAGCTGCCGCATGTTTTTGTTGTAGGCAAGAAAGGTGGTGGAATCAAAGAAGGTCATCACCTGCGCGATGAGCCAGCCGTCGGGCATGGCGTCGAAGAGCTTTTGAAGCTCCCACATGCCGTTGTATTCGAGGACGACGCGGTCAATTCGGTGCTTCTGAACGAGAGAGGCAAGGTTCTTGCCGTTCAGCCCCTCTTCGTCCACTTCCTCGACGGCAAAGTGCTCCACGGCAAAGCGGGAAGGATCGTACTCCTCCACCCCCTCTTCGCAGACAAGAAGGAGGGTGCGCTCTCCGGAATCGAAGCGCTCATCCTCCATCGTTTCCTGAATGAATGTCGTCTTGCCTGCCTCCAAAAAGCCGAGGAACAGGTAGACGGGGATCTCTTTCGGCGCCATGGCTTACCCCAAAAAGAGCGCTTTGAGCTTGTCTTCCGAAAGATGGCAGCCGATGACGCACAGCCTGCCCGTGACGGACGGCTCGCCCGAACGGAGGTCGGGCTCCCCGGGGACATAGTCGAAGTAGATCCAACCCTCTTCGCCGTCTACATAGCCCTTGGCGCGGAGGATGTCGCCGTACTCGCCCGAAGAGAGCGCTTCGAGCGCGCGCTCAAGCTCCTCTTTCGAAAACTTCTTGGCGGTCTCCGTGCCCCAGCTTGCAAACACTTCGTCCGCATGATGGTGGTGATGATGGCATTCACCATGCTCGTGCTCATGCTCGTGGTGGCAGCACTCGTCCTCTTCGTCGTGATGATGATGGCAGCACTCCCCTTCCTCATGCTCATGATGATGGCATTCGCCGTGCTCATGCTCTTCCTCATCATGGTGATGGCAGCACTCGCCTTCCTCATGATGGTGATGATGGCAGCATTCATCATGCTCGGCGTGTTCGTGCTCTTCCGCCTCCTTAGCAAGGCGTTCGAGCTCGGCTCTGAGGCTGTCGCGCTGTTCCATGGCGGCGAGCAGTTCTTTGCCGTCCAGCTTCTCCCACTCGGTGGTGACGATGGTCGCCTGCGTATGCCCGCGGAGGAGCGCGACCGCTTCATCCAGCTTCTCGTGCGGCAGTGCCGTGTGCGAGAGGATGATGCAGCTTGCGTTTTCCACCTGATCAAGGAAGAATTCGCCGAAGTTCTTCAAGTACATTTTGCACTTTTTGGCATCGACGACGGTGCAGAAGGCGTTGAGTTCGGAATGCGCGAGCCCCGCGCGCTGTACGGCGCGGATGACGTCGGAGAGCTTCCCCACGCCCGAAGGCTCGATGACGATGCGGTCGGGAGAGAACTTCTCCTCCACCTCATTCAAAGCCTTGGCAAAGTCGCCCACGAGCGAGCAGCAGATGCAGCCCGAATTCATCTCGGTGATCTCGATGCCCGCGTCTTTGAGGAAGCCGCCGTCCACGCCGATCTCGCCGAACTCGTTCTCGATGAGCACGACCTTCTCGCCCGCGTAGGCTTCCCTGATGAGTTTTTTGATGAGCGTCGTCTTGCCGGCGCCCAAAAACCCGGAAATAATGTCAATTTTCGTCATAGCAGATTGCCGGTCCTTATATTTGCGATCGAGCGCTCAACTGTGCGCCGGTCATTGTCTGAAATCGCCGCAAATAGGCGTCTCAGAACGCCCAGTTGCCGTCCTTGAAGATTTGAACGCGCTCCCCGTTCTTGGTCACGCCGACGATCTCGAGATCCTTCGCGCCGATCATGAAGTCGACGTGGATCATGGAATCGTTGATGCCCTTTTCGTGTATCTCCTCTTTCGTCATGCTCTCGAAGCCCTTCAGCGTATTGTCGAAGCCGCGGCCGAGCGCCAAATGGCAGCTCGCGTTCTCATCGAAGAGGGTGTTGTAGTAGAGGATGCCCTGATTGTTGATGGGCGAATCGTAAGCGATAAGCGCGCATTCGCCGAGCTTCGCCGCACCCTCGTCCATCGCGATCATCTTTTCGAGGAGGTGCTGGTTCTTCTCCGCCTTGACTTCGACGGCTCTGCCGCCTTCAAAGCGCACGGAGAAGTTTTCGATGAGCTCACCCTGATAGGAGAGCGGCTTGGTCGAATAGACAATGCCCTCCGCTTCCCCCGCCTTGGGCGAGATGAAGATCTCCTCCGAAGGGATGTTAGGGTTGAAATAGCGGCCGCCCGTGGTCTCCTCGCCGCCGCCCATGAAGACGGAATCGGGGATGAGCCCCACCTTGAAGTCGGTGCCGTTGGAGGAACGGTATTCGAGCGACACGAGCCCGAGACGGTTGAGATAGTCGCATCTTGCAGCGAGCGCGTCGTTGTGGCGCGCCCATTCGCGCACGGGGTCTGCCCCGTCCGCACGGGAAGCCTTCAGGATGTAGTCCCACAGCGTCTCGACGGCCTTATTGACCATGAGGTCGGGGAACACCTTCTTTGCCCACGCCTTGCCGGGAACGGCGGCGATGCACCACTGGTACTTGCACTCCATGCGGTCGCGGTAAGGCTTGATGACCTTGGTGCGCGCCGTGCGGACTGCCGTGAACTTCTCCTGATCGATGCCCTTGAGCCCGTCGGGATCGGAAGATTCCAGATAAAGCATGGCGGGGAGCTCGTTCGCCTTCCATTCGAGCTTCTCCGTCTCCCACTTCTGAAGCTCGGAGAGCATCTTCTCGTTCGCGTACTTATAGTTGATCTTTTGAAGAGGCTGATGGCTCCATTCGACGATCACCCTGCCCGCACCCGCGCGGTAGAGCTCTTCGACGACCATCTCCACGAATTCGGGCTGATCGAGGTCTGCCTGCACGATGACCCACTGGCCCTTCTTGACGTTGACGCCCACTTTCGCGAGCAGTTTTGCATAGCGTTTGAGCTGCGTTTTATTCATACGTTTCCTCCGTTTGATTGCATTCCGTACTCCGTCTATTATACCCTTTCTTTTTCGTTCCGTCAATCTTTTCGCTTGAAATCGGCGAAAGACGCGGCAAAATTTGCCGCGTCCTCCGCTTAGGTGAGATAAAGAATGACCTTATGACTTTGCAAACTCTTTTGTACGTCGATGACGCGCTGGTTGGAAGAGCCGCGAAAGACGAGGCGGATATCTTTAAGCGCCTCCTCGAACTTCCCGTCCACAAGGACGTCGAGAAGCGAGATGAACTCTCTCGTCACCTCCGTCTTCGCGTGCGGCTCCAGGATATCCCCGTCGTCGTAGGTGTAGCCCGTGAAGCACCAGATGTCCTTTTCGGGGAAGCGCTCTTTCACCTTCTTCACGAAAGGCAGGAGCGCCCTCTGATTTTCGGGCTCGAAGGGATCCCCCCCGAGCAAAGTCAGCCCGCGGATGAACGAGGGCGAAAGCGCCGAAAGCACTTCCTCCGCCGCCGCCTCGTCGAAGGGCTTGCCGTAGGAAAAATCCCAGGCGATCTCGTTGAAGCACCCCTTGCAGTGCCGCCTGCAGCCCGAGACGAAGAGGGAGACACGCACTCCCTCTCCGTTGGCGATATCCGTCTTTTTGAGTTCAGCGTAATTCATTACAGATGCAGCACCCTGTCGCGGATCTCCTGCGTCCTGCCCTGGTTCCAGAACTGCGTTCCGATGTAGCCGCACGTCCTGCGCGCGACGTTCATTTTGCTCTGGTCACGGTTATGGCAGTGCGGGCATTCCCACAGCAGCTTGCCGTCCTCCTCGACGATCCGGATCTCCCCGTCGTAGCCGCACACCTGGCAGTAATCGCTCTTGGTGTTGAGCTCGGCGTACATGATGTTGTCGTAGATATACTGCATCACGGCGAGCACCGCGGGGATGTTGTTCTGCATATTGGGCACTTCGACGTACGAAATGGCGCCGCCCGGCGAGAGCTGCTGGAACTCGCTCTCGAATTTGAGCTTGGTGAAGGCGTCGATGGGCTCGGTGACGTGGACGTGATAGCTGTTGGTGATGTAGTTCTTATCCGTCACGCCCGGGATGATGCCGAAGCGCTTCTGCAAGCACTTGCTGAATTTATACGTCGTGCTCTCGAGCGGGGTGCCGTACAGCGAGAAGTCGATGTTGTGCTCCTGCTTCCACTCCTTGCACTTGTCGTTCATGTGCTGCATGACGGAGAGCGCGAAGGGCTTTGCTTCCTCGTCCGTATGCGATTTGCCCGTCATATACTTGACACACTCGTAAAGACCCGCATAGCCCAAAGAGATGGTCGAATAGCCGCCATAGAGGAGCTTGTCGATGGTCTCCCCCTTTTGGAGCCGCGCGAGCGCGCCGTACTGCCAGAGGATGGGCGCCGCGTCCGAGAGCGTGCCCTTCAAACGGTTGTGGCGGTACATGAGGGCGCGGTGGCAAAGTTCGAGGCGTTCGTCGAAGACTTCCCAGAACTTGTCCTTGTCCCCGCCCGAAGAGAGCGCCACGTCCACGAGGTTGATGGTGACGACGCCCTGATTGAAGCGGCCGTAGTACTTGGGTTTGCCGTTCTCGTCCACATAAGGGGTCAAGAAGCTGCGGCAGCCCATGCAGGTATAGCAGTGCCCCTCGCCGTTCTTGTCGATCTTATACTCGAGCATCTTCTTTTCGGAGATGTAATCGGGCACCATGCGCTTTGCGGTGCATCTTGCGGCGAGCTCGGTGAGATACCAATACCTGCTCCCTTCGCGCACGTTGTCCTCTTCGAGGACGTAGATGAGCTTGGGGAAAGCGGGCGTCACCCACACGCCCGATTCGTTCTTGACGCCCTGGATGCGCTGATTGAGCGTCTCTTCGATGATGAGGGCAAGGTCTGCGCGCTCCTGCTCGCTGCGCGCCTCGCCGAGGTACATGAACACCGTCACGAAGGGCGCCTGCCCGTTGGTGGTGAGCAGCGTCACGACCTGATACTGGATGGTCTGGATGCCCTTCTTGATCTCCTCGCGCAGCCGCTTTTCGGCGATCTTGTTGATAGCGTCCTCATCCTGCGAGCCGACAGCGGCAAGTTCTTCCTTGACCTCCCGCCTGATCTTCTGACGGCTGACGTCCACGAAGGGCGCAAGGTGCGTCAAGGAGATGCTCTGCCCGCCGTATTGGTTGGATGCGACCTGCGCGATGATCTGCGTCGCGATATTGCACGCCGTCGAGAAAGAGTGCGGCTTTTCGATGAACGTCCCCGAAATGACGGTGCCGTTCTGCAGCATATCCTCGAGGTTGACGAGGTCGCAGTTGTGCATATGCTGGGCAAAGTAGTCGGCGTCGTGGAAGTGGATGAGCCCTTCGTCGTGCGCCGCCACGATGTCGGGCGGAAGCAGGATGCGGCGCGTGAGGTCCTTGCTCACTTCGCCCGCCATATAGTCGCGCTGCACCGAATTGACGGTGGGATTCTTGTTGGAATTTTCCTGCTTGACTTCCTCGTTGTTGCATTCGATGAGGGTGAGGATCTGCGCGTCCGTCGTGTTGGCGCGGCGGACGAGCGCACGCGTATAGCGGTAGGTGATGTACTTGCGCGCGACGGCGAACGCCTTCTCGCTCATGATCTGGTTCTCGACGAAGTCCTGGATCTCCTCGACGTTGACCGCACGGTTCAGATCGTTGGCAAGCGCCGTGACTTTCTTGCAGATCTTGTCGATCTGTTCTTCGGTGAGGCGATAGTCCTCACTCACCTCGTTATTCGCTTTCCGGACCGCGTTGGCGATCTTTTCGACGTCGAATGAGACCTCCGTCCCGTTTCTCTTGATGATCTTCATAGCCGCAACCTTCCTTTTTCGTTGATCGATGGTCGATAGATGACAAAAGCGCTCCTCCCTGCGAAGGAACGCTTTTATCATACCACATATTGTGCTCTTTGTCAAGGGTTTCCCACAATATTTATGGAAAATTTTTCCTGCCCACCACAAGATATAGTGGTTCTTCTCGTCCATCCCCTGAACATTGCCCCGTGAAACAGAGGGCGCGCATTGTTCCGCACCGCTTCGCGGCGAAAAGCGTTGTGCGCGATCAGAACTCCGTCACGAGAAGGTTGCGATAGATCTCCTCGTACTTTTCTTTGGTGAAGGAGACGGTGCCGAAGGTGGTGACGGTCGCAGTCCCCGCCGCGACGCCCGCGCGCAAAATTTCGGGAAGCTCCGCCCCCTCCTGCATCTTGACGGCTGCCGCCGCGACCATGCCGTCGCCCGCACCCACCGTGGAATTGATCGCCACATTGATGCTGCGGCAGTAATAGTTCTTGCTTCCGTTTGTGATGACGGCGCCGTCCTTGCCGAGCGAGAGGAGCACTGCTTTGGCGCCGCGGTCCAAGATCTCGCGGCAGCCCGAGAGCATATCCTCCTTGTCCTTGAACTCGCGGCCCAGCGTCTCCTGCAGTTCCTCGAGGTTGGGCTTGACGAGATCGACCTCTGCTTCGAGCGCCGAGAAGAGCTTTGCCCCCTCCGTATCGACGATCTTGAGGGAATTGGGATCGACGGATTTGACGAGGTCGCGGTAATATGTCGCGTCGACGCCGCGGGGCAAGCTGCCCGCGATCACCGTGATGTTGGCGCGCGAGGAGAGGTTGCGCACCATAGACAGAAGTTCGACGAGCTTTTCCGTCGAGACGTGCTCGCCGACGTCGTTGATCTCGGTGAGCATGGAGCGCTTGTCGATGAACTTATAGTTTTCGCGCACGCGCCCGCCGTTCCAGACAAAGGCGAACGGCACGCCCTCCTTATCCAGCGCCTGTTCGAACATGACGCCGTTCTCGTTGTACATGAATCCCGTGGCATATGCCTCCGCGCCGAGGCGGGAGACGCCGATCGCAACGTTGATCGCTTTGCCCGTAAAGGAAAACGTCTTGCTCTTGACGAGATTGACCTTCCCGATGTTGAGCTGATCGAGCTCGATGGTGACGTCAACGCTTGGACTGATGCAAACCGTGAGTATCATAGGACCCCCTTCTTCCGCCCGCGCCCTGAATTGCATACGCCGGCGGCAACGGGAAAATTGCTGCCCTCCCCGTTATGAAGTTATTATAATACATTCCCGCAAAAATTTCAATAGAAAGCGGCAAAATATTTTCCGTCAATTGGTAAAATTTGTAAACAAACCGGCCCGCCTTTTTTCAGACGGGTCGGTTTTATACAAGAATATACAATTTTCGCGCGTCACATGGAGATCATCTGCAGCGTCTCGTACAGTTCGTAGTTGAACTTCTTCTTCATGGAGACCGCCTCGATGATGTCCATATCGATGATCTCGTTGCGGTGGATTCCGACGACGCGGTTGCCGATGCCGTCTTTTAAGAGCCGCACGGCTTTGTTGCCGAACTGTGCCGCGAGCATACGATCCGCCATCGAGGGCGAGCCGCCGCGCTGGATGTGTCCGATGTTGGTGGAGCGCACCGAATAGGTGGTGTTCTCCTGCAGCTGCTTTGCGAATTCGTCCGCGCTGATGGCGCCCTCCGCGACGACGATGATGTTGGAGTGCTTGCCGTTGGCGCGCGAACGGTTGATGCGCATGACGATGTCGTCCATATCGTAGGCGATCTCGGGCACGATGATGATCTCCGCGCCCGACGTGATGCCCGCATAGAGGGCGATGTCGCCGCAGTGGCGGCCCATCACTTCGACGACGGAGATACGCTCGTGCGAGTTCATCGTATCGCGCAGTTTATTGATGACTTCGAGGCAGGTATTCACCGCCGTATCGAAGCCCAGCGTGTAGTCGGTATATTCGAGGTCGTTGTCGATGGTGCCGGGAATGCCGATCGTCGGGATCCCGAAATTTTCCGTGAGCGACTTTGCCCCGCGGAAAGAACCGTCGCCGCCGATGACGACGAGGCCTTCGATGCCGTGGCGCTCGAGCGTCTTCACGGCCTTCTTCTGCCCCTCCTGCGTGAGCATCTCAAGGCATCTTGCCGTGCGCAGTTTGGTGCCGCCGCGCTGGACGATATCCGAAACGCTCCTCATTTCCATGGGCATCATGGTATCTTCGATGAGCCCTGCATAGCCGCGCTCGATGCCGTACACCTCGATGCCGAAATAAATGGCCGTGCGCACAACGGCGCGGATGGCCGCATTCATGCCGGGCGCATCGCCGCCGCTCGTCAAAAGTCCGATCCTCTTCATCTTCCTGTCCTCCGTAAATGGTCCCTCACTCATTCTCCCCGCCGATATTATATCATCAATCTCACGAAAAGAAAAGAATTTTTACACCCTTTTTCGCGCTCTCAGACGAGTTTTATCGCCGATTCCGGCAAAAATGTCCTCAGCTCTGCCATGAGCGCCCGCGTGAGACGCACGGGAAATTCATAACGCCTGCCGCCGTGCAGCACTTTGGAAGGAGTCTCGCCCGCATACCCCGAAAGCGTATCGAGGAGCTCTTCGAAGTCCTCCTCTCCCAACCCTCTCGCATCCAGCCAAAGCACTTGCTCCCCGCTCTTCCGCTCGTTCCGCGCAGGGGCCTCCTGCTTTTCCTCGGGCGGGACGAACTCCTCGATCCTGTCCGCGATGATGACGGGGAGTTTGTCGGGAGAAATATCGATCTTGCCCGAAACCCTCACGACGGCATCCGCCTTCAGAAAGTGCCGCGCGCGTTCATAGATGCGCGGGAAGGCGACGCAGTCGATGCTGCCGTACAAATCCTCCACCGTGACGAACGCCATCGTGGCGCCCGCGCGGGTGTTGATCTTCTTGACGCCCGCGATGAGCCCGCCGAAGACGACCTGCTGCCCGCTCTCGATCTGCGCGTACGTCCTTTCCCCCGTCTCCTCGTCCTCTTCATAGTCGGCGAGCAGCCCGCAGTTGAAATTCGCGTCCTGAAAACAGCGTGCGAACGGCTCAAAGGGATGCCCGCTGACATACACGCCGAGGACGGACTTCTCTTTGGAGAGAAGGTCTTCGGAAGGCCATTCGGGGATGTCGGGATAGTTGGCCTCAGGCGTCTCTTCGGCGATGAGCGTGCCGAAGAGGGAGAGCTGCGCGCCGCTCTTCTGCTTGTCCATGCCCGCGATGCGGTGCATGAGATCCTCGTACACGGCGGTGTACTGCGAGCGGCGGTAGCCGAAGCTGTCGAAGGCGCCGCCTAAGATGAGGCTCTCCATCATGCGCTTGTTGACGTACTTGGTGCAGCGCATCAGAAAGTCGGGGAAGTCCTTGAAGGGCCCGTTCTCGTCACGCTCTTTGATGACCTCCTCCATCGCCCCGATGCCCACGCCGCGCAGGGCGCACAGGCCGAAGCGCAGCCCGTCCCCCTGCACCGAGAAATACGCCTTGGAGCGGTTGACGTCGGGCGGGTACACCGCGATGTGCTTCTCCTTCATGTAGACGACGTACTTTGCGATCTCTTCGATCTTGTCGATGCGGTTATTGAGGACGCCCGCCAGAAACTCTTTGGGGTAGTACGCTTTGAGGTACGCCGTCTCGTAGGTGACGACGGCATACGCCGCCGCGTGCGACTTGTTGAAGGCGTAGGAAGCGAAGCTCTCCATCTTGGCGAAGAGCTCGGCGCTCACTTCGGGCGGGATGCCCTTACTGATGCACCCCGTGATGTTGCCGCCCTTGTCGATGTCGCCGTAGATGAACTTATCCTTCTGCGCCATCAGCTCGGAGCGGTGCTTTTTCGCCATGGCGCGGCGCACGAGATCTGCCTGTCCCAGCGAATAGCCCGCGAGGTTCTGGAAGATCTGCATGACCTGCTCCTGATAGATGATGACGCCGAACGTCTTCTCCAAAATGGGCTTGAGCATGGGCGTTAAGTAGTGGATATTCGCGGGGTCCGACCTGTTCTTCAAATATTCGGGGATAAAGTCCATGGGCCCCGGGCGGTAGAGCGAAATGCCCGCGATGAGATCTTCGAGGCAGGTGGGCTGCAGCTGCTTCATGAACTTCTTCATGCCGCCCTGTTCGAGCTGGAACACGGCGTCCGTATCGCCGTCGGAGATGAGCTGATATGCCTTGGGGTCGTCGCACGCCTGCGTGAATTCCACCGTCTCGCCCGTGTCCTCTTTGATGTAGTCGAGCGTCTTCTTGATGTCGGTGAGCGTGGTGAGCGCCAGAAAGTCCATCTTGAGCATACCGATGGACTCCACTTCCTTCATGTCGAATTGGGTGGTGATGTCCTCGCCGTTGCGCGAAAGCGGCACGTTGTCGGCGATCTTCTTGCGGCAGATGACGACGCCCGCGGCGTGCATGCCCGTCTGACGGGGCATACCCTCGAGCTTCAAGCCCATGTCGATGACGCGTTTCAAGGTCGCGTCGCTCTCGTAAAGGTCGATGAATTCCTGGTTGCGCTTGCTCTCCTGATCGGCAAGCTTCTTCACCGCCTCGTCGTGCTTGTCGGGGTCGTTCTCCGTCTCGATGACCGCCTTCCTGCACTTTTCAAGGTTGAGCCCCAGAAGTTCGCGGATGGTAGACTTGCCGTCCATGAGCTTGGTGACGCGGTCTGTCTCGGCGTAAGGGACGCGCATGACGCGCCCCACGTCCTTGATGACGGCGCGCGAAGCGAGCGTACCGAAGGTAACGATCTGCGCGACGTTCTCGGGATGATAGCGTTTCCTCACATAGGCGATGGTCTCCTCGCGGCGGGCGGTGCAGAAGTCGACGTCGAAGTCGGGCATGGAGACGCGGTCGGGGTTCAGAAAGCGCTCAAAGAGAAGGTCGTAGCGCAGCGGATCGACATTGGTGATGCCGATGGAATAGGCGACGATGCTGCCAACGCCCGATCCGCGCCCGGGGCCGACGGGGATATCGTGCAGCCGCGACCAGTTGATATAGTCCCACACGATGAGGAAGTAGTCGGCAAAGCCCATCTTGATGATGATGGAAAGCTCGTACTCGGCGCGCTTTCTGATCTCCTCGGTGACGACGGGATAGCGCTTGGGAAGCCCCTCCCAGGTGAGCCGCGTCAGATATTCGGGCGAAGGCGTGCCGTCGTCCGCCGTGTAGAGCGGGATGAGCGACTTATCGTACACGGGGTTGCCGTCCGGCTTTAAGTTGAAGGGCGTGTCCGTATCGGAGACCTTGTTCGCAATGACGCGCGTGTTTGAAATGGCTTCGGGAAGGTCGGGGAAGAGCGCCGCCATCTCGTCGCCCGACTTCATGTAAAATTCGTGCGTCTGCATGCGCATGCGGTCGGGGTCGTCGAGCGTCTTCTTCATCTGGATGCACATGAGAACATCCTGCATCTCCCAATCTTCCTTGCGGAGATAGTGTACGTCGTTGGTGGCGACGAGCGGGATGCCCGTCTCCCGCGAGATGCGCACGATGAGCGGCAGAATTTGTTTTTGTTCGGGGATGCCGTGATCCTGGATCTCGAGATAGAAATCTTCCCCGTAAATTTCCTTCATGGAGAGCGCGAACGCCTTCGCCCCCTCGTAGTCCCCCTTCATGAGGAGGCGGGGAAGCCTGCCCGCGAGGCACGCCGAAAGGCAGATGACCCCCTCGGCGTGGTCTTTTAATACGTTGTAGTCGATGCGCGGACGGTAGTAAAAGCCGTCCACGAAGGCGAGCGAGTCCATCTGCACGAGGTTGATGTACCCCGCCTTGTTCTTCGCAAGCAGAATGAGGTGATCGGCGTGCTGATCCTTCTTGACGCGGTAGTCGTCCGTCACATAGAACTCACAGCCGATGATGTATTTGATGCCCTTCTTCTTGCACGCTTCGGCAAAGCGCAGGGAGGTGTACATATTGCCGTGGTCGGTGACGGCGACGGTATCGATGTTGTTCTTGACGCAGTGATCGACGAGCTCCTTCACCTTGACCGCCCCGTCGAGGAGGCTGTACTCGGTATGAAGATGCAGATGGACAAAATCGGTCATGTGTTTTCCTCCGTGCTCCTATAAAGTTCCGTAAGTTTGCGGATGCGGTGATTTAAGCAGCTCTTGCTGATATTCAGCCGCGCCGCAAGTTCGGTGAGCGATTCCGACGGGTGTTCGACGCGCGCCCGCGCCGCCTCTTTGAGGGGCTCGGAAAGGCTTTCGAAGACGCCCTTTTCATACAGCTCGCGGAAGATCTTGAGCTGGTTGACGCTCGCGATCGCCGTGCGGTCGGCATTGCGCGCAACGCAGTTGGAGACGCGGTTGGAGTTGTTCCGCTCCTGCCGCTCGGCGGCAAGCTCGTTGAGTTTCTTCAGCGCTCCCTCCGCCCCCGCGACGGCGCAGAAATCGGAGAGCATATCCCCGCTCTTGAGATAGACGACGGTGCGCTCCCCCCGCCGCGCGAATTTCCCCAAAAGGTCGAATTGAAGCAGCAGCGTTTGGAACGCCTCGGCGTCCGCCGCCCGCGGGAAGACAAATTCGAGGTGATAACCCGTCCTCGTCCCTGCGGCAGGGACGGTGCAGCTCCCGCCGCCCAAAAACGCCGCTTTGAGGCAGGAGAGCGCGCAGCACTCCCGCTTCGCCGCCCACGCGATGCCGCGTCCGCCCGAAAAGCCCGCCTCATGCGCGATGCGCGCCGATTCCCCGCCCGCATAGGAAAACGTCAGCCTGTCCCGCTCGCGCTTGGGGTCGAAGGCGGCTTCCTTGATGTCGAAGCGCACGGAATACACGCTCTCGGCAAGCGCTAAAAAGAGCGCCGAAAGCCGCTCGTTCTCGCTGACGAACTCGATGCGCCCGTCCTGATACGACCCGCCCGTCGCGAGCAGCGCAAACAGCGCCGCTTTCTTGCAGCAGGGCTCCTTGGGGGGAGCCGCAAACAGCTCCCGTTTGACTTCCGAAGTAAAATTCGCCATAATGTCCATTTACGCCGCACCGCCCCACAGACGGCAAGCGGCAGATGTTCTCAGTGCGTCCGTTTATAGTCCCGAAGGCGGAAGGAGGGCGTCCTCCCGTCGATATTGCAGATCTGCGAAAGCGGCACGCCCACGCGGCCGATCTGCGCCTCCGCGAGAGCGATATCCCCGATGCGCCCCGGGGAGTGCGCGTCCGAATTGACGACGAACTTCACGCCCGTCGCCGCGGCCTCTGCAAGCTCCTCGTCGGTAAAGTGCGGTTTTTTGCCGCTGATCTCGAGGTACGTCCCGTAGTCGCGGCAGCACTTGGCAACTTCCTTTACGTCTGCAAAGCAATGATAGTTGACGTGCGTCAGAATGTCAATGGGGTTTTTCTCGACCGCCCGCTGATAGGCGCGCGTCATCTCCCGCACCATGCGATCGGAGGGCTTGATATGCGCGCGATAACGGAAGGTCGTCCATCCCCCCTCCCAGAAGGAAGGGAAGTCTTTGTATTTGACGAGCGGATGAAAGCCCGCAAGATAGACGTCGAAGTCCTCGAAGTCGGCTTCCGTCAGCCCGCAGTCGCCCTCGCGGCTCAGAATGTTCTCCTCAATGCCGCGGAGGACGGGGATGCCCGTTTCCCGCGCCGCCTCGTCGATGTCGGCGAAGTAGCGCTCCTTTTCCCGCCGCTTCACGCCCAGAACGACGTGCGAAAAGCCGTGGTCGGTAACGGCGATGCCACAAAGCCCCGCCTCTTTTCCCGCCAGCGCGTTTTCAAGGGCGGTCGACTTGCCGTCCGAATATTTGGTATGCGTATGATAGTCAAACGTGAGTTTCATGGTATTTCCCGCGGCGCCCGTTTTCAGAGCCGCTGTACTTCTCTGCTTGCCGCGTCTCAGGGGAGCCGCCGCACCTCTTCGCGGAGCACGATCCCCGTCTCCTTCTCCACGCGCGCCTTCACAAGGGCGATGAGCGCCGCAATATCGGAAGCGCTGCCCCCGTCATTCAAAATAAAATTGGCGTGCTCTTCGCTCACGCGCGCCCCGCCCAGCCGCATCCCCTTGAGCCCGCACGCCTCGATGACCGCCCCCGCGCTCTTCCCTTCGGGGTTGACGAACACACAGCCCATGCTCCTTCCTTTGGGGAGCGCCCTGCGCTTCGTCCGAAAATAACAGCGGCGGCGGGCGATCTCTTCGGGAAAGCTGTGTTTGAGCCTGAGTTCCGCGCCGATGACGGCGATATTTTCCCGCAGGAAGATGCTGTCCTTCTCTTCAAAAGCGCATTCCTCTTGGGGAAGGCAGAACGTCCTGCCCGCCGAAGCGCAGACAACGCGCGAGATAAGCTCGCCGATATGCCCTTCCTTCACGCCCGCATTCATGGCGACAGCGCCCCCGACAGTCATGGGGATGCCCGTTAAGAACTCCGCCCCTGCAAGGCACTTCTCCCCCGCAAAGCGCAGGAGCCTTCCCCCCGTCACGCCCGCGCCGACGCACACCCAAGCGCCCTCCGCCGCGAGCGAACAAAAGCCGCAAAAGCGGATGACGACGCCGTCAAAAAATCCGTCCCGCGGCAGCACGTTCGCCCCCGCGCCGAGAAAACAGTACGGGATGCACGTTCCTTCCAGAAAAGCAAGAAGGGAAGAAAGTTCCTCCCCGCTTCGGGGGGATGCCCACGCCGCGGCCGTTCCGCCGCAGCCGATCGAAGTATGACGCGCAAAGTCGAAATATTCCCCCGCGCAAAGGCGCGGAAAGCGTTCCGAAAGCAGACCGTACAGCGTCAAAGCCGTTCTCTCCTTATTCTATCACATTTTGCGTCCGATTTCAAATACTTTTCAGGTATTTTTCGGGGACATCCCCTTCCCGCGCTGCCGCAGCGAGCTGCCCGAGCGCCTCCCTTGATGAGAACACGCTCACCGTGCGCTCCGCATTTTTTACAAGCGGGAACATCCCGATCTCCGAGAGCCGCCCCTGCACTTCGGGGGAGAGCAGCGCTTCCACAAAGGCAAGGGATGCCTCCCGCTTCTCGGAAGAGAGGATGCCGATATACTGATAAAGATCGCAGTACTTTGTGAGCGGGCGCGCCTGCACTTTGGCACCGCGCGCCTGAAAGCGGCACACGTCGCGCTGCGTGCCCAGAAGATAGCGGTATTTCCCGCTCAGAAAGCCCGTGTAGGCGGCGACGCTCTCCGTCTCTTCCCCCGCGATGCCCTCAAGGCGGGCGGCCACAACGGGCAGATTTTCCCCGCCCACGGAAAGAGCCGTCCTTCCCTCTCCTTCAAAATCGGTGAGAGAAAAGAGATAGTACCCGCCCATGCACCACGGATAGGCGAGTGCCTTTCCGCCCAGCTCCCCGCCCGCAAAGGAATACGGGAGAGGCAGGAGCCGTTCCGCGAACTCCGAAAGCCCCACGCCGAAGGAAAGGACGTCGGGCGCATCCCCCTCCGCAAGCGCCGAAAGCGCCCCCTCGAGGGTGTAGCTCGTGACGAGATAGTACGCCTCCCCCTGAAGCCCCCGCGCGACGCTCTTCAAAAACGCGGTGCGTGAGCCCTTCCCGCCCTCAAACGTATCGATATTCCACACCCGAACGACGGTGCGCGCCTCGGCCTCTCCTGATTTTTGCGGCAAGAAGACGAGAACGGCCGCCGCAAGGACAAACAAAAACGGCAGCCCCCGCCAAAGAATACGCCCGACTTTTCCCATCCGCCGCCAAAACGCTTTCATCCTCTCATTGTATGCAGAAGCCCGCCGCAGATATGCCATGCTTCGCCGCCCGCCCTCGTTTTGCCGCACCCATGCCGCCCGCCATGCTTATGCCGCCCGCCGTTTTGCCACCGCTCAGCGGCCAAAAAAACAGGCATCTCCCGAAAAACGAAAGACGCCCCGCCCGAACAAACGGACTCTATCTCAAACAGCTGCGCTGTGACAGCAGTTTGTGCCGCTATCCGAAAACAATACATCGCCCCGTGCCGCGTTTCAGCCGGCGCTGCGCCGCACCTTCTTGGGGTCAGCCATCCGGCTCGCCGAAAAGGCACAAAAAAAGCCCCCAAGCGGGGGCAGACGTCAGTGCCTCTTCTGGAAGCTGTCGCAGCAGGTGCAGTGCTCGCAGTCGCAAGTATTGCCCACATGGATGGTCTCCAATTCACAATGGCAGCCGTCCACATTGAACTTGCATTCCGAAACGCCGCACGAAACGCCGCAGTTGATCATATTGCGATCCATATTTCACCTCCTCACAAGGTCAATATGCGCAAAAGCAGAAAAATTATCAAAAACCCCGTTGACAAAGCCCTCATCCTTTGGTAAAATATGACAAAAGGAGAACCACCATGAAAGTCATTTTGAAAGCAGATGTAAAGGGTACGGGCATGAAGGGCGATCTTGTCGAAGTTTCGGACGGCTACGCAAGGAACTTCCTCCTCAAAAAGGGGCTTGCCGAAGTCGCCACGACGAGCGGCATCAACGAGATCACGCAGCGCCGCATCGCAGACGAATATCACCGCGCCGAGTATGTGAAAGCGCAGAAAGAGCTTGCGGCAAAACTTAACGGTGCGGAAGTCACCGTCGCCATCAAAGCGGGCGAAAACGGCAGAGTATTCGGCTCAGTCACGACGGCGCACATCGCCTCCGCCCTCGAAGCGCAGGGCTATGAGATCGACAAGAAGAAGATCTCTTTGAAGGAAAACATCAAAAACGTCGGCGATTTCGAAGCCGAAGTCCGCCTCATGGAAGGCGTCGTCTCCAAGATCAAAGTCAAAGTCGTCGCAGAATAAGCGCGGCTTATTTCAAAGCGCTCAAAGCGGCAGGAAGTTCCTGCCGCTTTTTTCGTGAAAAAACAGGCGTCTCCGCTCGGGAAACGCCTGATCTTTATTTTTATGTCACGCATAGTACTATGCTAATTGCCGAAAAATGCGTTTTGTTTTAGTACTATCCTGAAATTTTAAGGAAGATGGATCTCGTACAGCTCCTTAGGCGGAAGCTTGTTCGTGGAATCCTGCACAAACTTCTGCACCGCCTGAGCGCCCTTCTCGACGGGGATATTGACGCCCGCACCCGCGACGCAGCCGCCGAAGCACCCCATGCCTTCGATGAGGCAGCCGTTCTTCTTGCCGGCCTTTGCAAGCATGAGCATCTTCTTGCACTCAACGAGCCCTTCCGCGTGTTCGATCTTGACCTCGACCCCGGGGTAGTACTCGCGCACGCACTCTTCGATCGCGTGGGCGACGCCGCCCGCAACGCCGTATCCCCTGCCCGCACCCGAAGCGTCGTGGATGGGATCTTCCTTGGTGTACGTCTCAAAATCGATGCCCGCCGCCTCGAAGATCGCGGCAAGCTCTTCGAACGTGATGACAAAGTCGACGTCCGAACGCACGGTGCGGCGCATCGCTTCGAGCTTTTTCGCCGCGCACGGGCCGACAAAGATGACGCGCGCATCGGGCATCTTCTGTTTGACGGAACGCGCCGTCGCGACCATGGGCGTCAGAGCGCTCGAAACTTTATCCACCATGTCGGGGAACTGCGTCTTTGCGAGCATGCTCCACGCGGGGCAGCAGGAGGTGAGAAGGAAGGGAAGCTTGCCCGTCACGACCTCCGTCGCATAGTGGTGCGCCTCGGTGGAAGCCCCCACGTCCGCGCCGTGCGCGACCTCGAAGACTTCGGTAAAGCCGATGTCTTTGAGGGCGGCCTTGATGCGCCACAGCGTCGCCTTGGGGCCGAACTGCCCCACGATGGCGGGCGCTACGATGGCGACGACCTTATCCCCGCGGCGGATGGCGCGCCCGAGCTGGAAGATCTGCGACTTATCGGCAATGGCGCCGAACGGACAGCTCACCATGCACTGGCCGCAGCCCACGCACTTCTTGGGATCGATGGAAGCCCTGCCCAGAGGATCGCTCGAGATCGCCTTGACGCCGCACGCGTCCGCGCAGGGGCGCACCTTGTGCGCGATGGCGTCGTACGGGCAGGCGGCCTTGCACTTGCCGCACTTGATGCACTTCTCGCGGTCGATGACCGTTCTGCCGTCCTTGCCGATGGAGATGGCGCCCTTGGGGCAGACCGCCATGCACGCGCGCGACACGCAGCCGCGGCACTGGTTGCTCACTTCATAGACGTTGTCCTCGCACTTGTCGCACGCCGAGGGAATGACCTGCATGAGCGGAGGCTCGTAGTACTGGTCGGAAATATTGCTCGCATCCAGCCCTGCCGTGATGTGGACGGGCCTGTCCTGCGGGCGAAGCGACATCCCGAGGGCGAGGCGCACGCGTTCGGAGGCGATGGCGCGCTCGCGGTAGATGCTCTCGCGGTACTGCGGCACCTCCGTCGGGGAGATGGTGTAAGGGATGGCCTCGATGGCGCTGTTGACGTTCTCGTCATCCACAAGATATGCGACCTTGGCGACTTCGACAAAGATCTTTCTTCTCAGTTTGGTGACCGAAGTATTGATACCTCTCATTTCACTGTCTCCTTATTTTTTAGCCGAAGTCGGGGCAGAGGAAATTCCCCTGCCCCGGCGTCCGCGCATTTTTATTACTTTCTGCCGTAGTAAGCGTTGAGATACATCTGCTTGATCTCGCTCATGAGCGGATATCTGGGGTTGGCGCCCGTGCACTGATCGTCGAACGCGTCCTCGGTCATCTGATCGAGACGGTCGAGGAACTGCTCTTCGGTGACCTTGCCTTGAAGCGCTTCCTGAATGGTCTTAGGCTGGCCGATCGCCGCCTGCAGCTCGTGCAGCTTTGCGATAAGCGCTTCGACGAGCTCGTCGTCATTGGCGCCCGTGCAGCCGACATAGCGGGCGACGTCCGCATAGCGCGCCTTGCACTGAGGATAAGCGTACTGAGGGAAGGTACCCATCTTGGCGGGAGCTTCCGAGCTGTTGAAGCGGATGACCTCTTCGAGCATGAGCGAGTTCGCCATGCCGTGAGGGATGTGCCAGTAAGAGCCGAGCTTGTGCGCCATGGAGTGGCAGACGCCGAGGAAGGCATTCGCAAACGCCATACCTGCCATGCAGGAAGCATTTGCCATCCTCTCGCGCGCTTCTGCGTCGTGCGCGCCCTTCTCGTAAGCGCGGGGCAGATACTCGAAGATGATGCGGGCAGCTTCCTTTGCGATGCCGTTCGTGAAGTCGGTCGCCATGACGGAAGCGATCGCTTCGAGCGCATGGCTCATCGCGTCGATACCCGAGCAGGACGTAAGGCCCTTGGGGATGTTCATCATGAGGTCTGCATCGACGATGGCGACGTCGGGCATGAGCTCATAGTCGGCAAGAGGATACTTGGTACCCGTCTTCTCGTCGGTGATGACGGCGAAAGGCGTGACTTCGGAGCCCGTACCTGCCGTCGTGGGGATGGCGACGAAGAGCGCCTTGTCGCCCATGTGAGGGAAGGTGTAAACTCTCTTGCGGATATCGATGAAGCGCATCGCCATATCCTGGAAGTCGACGTCGGGATGCTCATACATCACCCACATGATCTTGGCAGCGTCCATGGGCGAGCCGCCGCCGACCGCGATGATGACGTCGGGAGCGAAGTCGCGCATCTGCTTGACGCCCTCGTTCGCGCAGGCGAGCGTAGGATCGGGCGTGACGTTGAAGAAGGTCGCGTGCGTGATGCCCTCTGCATCGAGGATATCGGTGATCTTCTTGGTGAAGCCGCTCTGATAGAGGAAACCGTCGGTGACGATGAACGCCTTCTTCTTATTGTAGACCTGATGTCCGAGTTCCTTGAGGGCAACTCCGAGGCATCCGCGCTTGAAATAGACCTTTTCGGGAGCTCTGAACCACAGCATATTTTCCTTCCTTTCCGCAACGGTTTTGTAATTGATGAGGTGTTTGACGCCGACGTTCTCCGAGACGGAGTTGCCGCCCCACGAGCCGCAGCCGAGGGTGAGCGAAGGCGTCATCTTGAAGTTGTAAAGATCGCCGATACCGCCGTGCGAAGAAGGCGTGTTGATGACGATACGGCAGGTCTTCATGACGGAGCGGAAACGCTCGATCTTGTCCTGACCCGTCTCGACGTTGACATAGAGCGAGGAGGTGTGACCGAGGCCGCCGTCCTTGATGAGGCGGTCTGCCTTGGCGACGGCGTCTTCGAAGTCCTCCGCCTTATACATTGCAAGCACGGGCGAGAGCTTCTCGTGCGCGAACTCTTCGGAGATGTCGACGGACTCGACTTCACCGACGAGCACTTTGCTGCCCTCGGGCGCCGTGAAGCCCGAAAGCTCTGCGATCTTGCAGGCGCTCTGACCGACGATCTTCGCGTTGAGCGCGCCGTTGATGATGATGGTCTTTCTCACCTTGTCCGTCTCTTCGGGGGTGAGGAAGTATGCGCCGCGGAGCGCCATCTCCTTCTTGAACTCGTCGTAGACGTCTTTGAGGACGATGACTGACTGCTCGGAAGCGCAAATCATGCCGTTATCGAACGTCTTGGAGTGCAGGATGGAGGAAGCCGCGAGCTTGATGTCCGCAGAGGAATCGATGACGGCGGGCGTATTGCCTGCGCCGACGCCGACTGCGGGCTTGCCGGAGGAGTATGCCGCCTTGACCATGCCGGGGCCGCCCGTCGCAAGGATGAGGTCTGCCTCCCTCATGATCATGCCCGAAAGAGGCACGGTAGGCTGATCGATCCAGCCGATGATGTCTTCGGGGGCACCTGCTTTGACTGCCGCCTCGAGGACGACCTTCGCCGCTTCGATCGTGCACTGCTTTGCACGGGGGTGAGGCGAGATGATGAGCGCGTTCCTCGTCTTCAAGCAGATGAGGCACTTGAAGATCGCGGTGGACGTGGGGTTGGTCGTAGGGATGACCGCAGCGACGACGCCGACGGGCTCTGCGACCTTGGTATAGCCGAAGCCCTCGTCGCGTTCCACGACGCCGCAGGTCTTGACGTCCTTATACTGGTTGTAGATGTACTCGGCCGCGTAATTGTTCTTGATGACCTTGTCCTCTACAACGCCCATGCCCGTCTCTTCGACTGCCATCTTCGCGAGAGGAAGGCGCATCTTGTTCGCAGCGAGCGCCGCCGCGAAGAAGATCTTGTCCACCTGCTCCTGCGTGTAGGTGGCGTACTTTGCCTGCGCAGCCCTGACGCGGGAGAGGAGCTTTTCGAGCGATTCCTCATCGTTGACGATAAAGTCTTTCATATGATACCTCCGATATATTTTGCTGATTTCATATTGCCTGTTTTAAGCGCCGCTCTTTTCGGCCTCCGCCGAAAGAGAAGCGAGCGATGCCGCAAGATCCTCGCAGCGCAGCGTCACCCCTTCGGGAACGCGCACATACGCGGGCGCAAAGCTCAGAATTGCCGTGATACCCGCCTCCACCATCGCGTCACACGCCTGCTGCGCCGCTTCACCGGGAACGGTGAGGATGCCGAGCTTGACATTTTCGCGCTCTGCGATCTCTTTGAGCCGCTCCATGGGATAGATGGGCTTGCCCCTGAGCGCCCCCACCTGTGCGGGAGAAATATCGAACGCGGCGACGACGTCGATGCCGTAATGCTCGAAGCCGTCGTAGACGAGGAACGCCCTTCCGAGCCGCCCCGCGCCCACAACGCAGGCGTGCGTCTTTAAGTGATAGCCGAGCGCCCGCTCGAGATCCCCGATGAGGTTTTTCACGGCAAAGCCCAAGCGGGGCTTCCCGGGCTCGGACGCGACGAGCGCTAAGTCCTTCCTCACGCACACGGCGGAAAGGCGCATATCCTCGGCGATCTCCGAAGAAGAGACGTACCCCACTCCCGCCGCCTCTTCCGCCTTCAGATAGCGAAGATAGGCCGGGAAGCGGAGGAACGCCGCTTTGGAAATTTCCGCCGTCTTGCCCTCCACCGTGTCACCTCGAATCGATATTTTTTTATCGATTCACATTCTACCAAATCCCAAAGCGCTTGTCAACTGTTTGAGGGCAGTTTCTTCCGCAAAGTACAAAAAAATACATCTCGCCCCGTCATCGCGTAAACTCCTCTCTTTTTCTGTCACATTGAGTCATTTTTTGCAAAGAGAGGGCGCCGCCCGCGGCTTTGGGCCGCGGGCGGCGCCCGTTATCTGTCTCTTATACACATCTCCGGGCC
>ENA-OYZE01000106-OYZE01000106.1-human-gut-metagenome-genome-assembly--contig:-NODE-106-length-43204-cov-7.543118_pt1 | contig 43204 bp, 37 predicted proteins | sample MGYA00243259_ERZ653469 | MGnify/ENA primary metagenome ERZ653469 (study PRJEB26926, sample SAMN06164913) | human gut metagenome | biome: ENVO:00009003; feature: ENVO:2100002; material: ENVO:00002003...
AAAATATGCTGTATAAATATAAAAATAACTATTGCAATGAAGGTTTAAGTGTGGTATAATTATACTTACAGACAGCAAACGCAGGAGGAAGGCTATGGGTAAAACTTATCAAGCCAAAGATATACAGGTCCTGGAAGGGTTGGACGCGGTTCGTATGCGTCCCGGTATGTACATCGGTACTACCGGCAACAAGGGATTGCATCATTTGTTGTGGGAAATAGTAGACAACGCTGTGGACGAGGCCACCAACGGCTACGCCACCAAGGTAGAGATTGTGTTGCACAAGGATGGCAGCGTTACCGTTTGTGACGACGGAAGAGGCATTCCCGTCGACATCCATCCGCAGTTGAAAATTAGCGGTGTGGAGGTGGTTTACACACAGTTGCACGCCGGCGGTAAGTTTAACAACGAAAACTACGCTTATTCGGGAGGATTGCACGGCGTAGGCGCGTCGGTGACCAATGCTTTGTCCGAATGGCTGACCGTTCAGGTTGCCATGGACGGCAAGTTGTACGAGCAGCATTTTCACAGCCCCAAGGACGAGGCTACGGGCAAGATTTTAAGCGGTATTCCCGTTGCTCCGTTAAAGGAAATAGGCGTCACGGACAAGCACGGTACGAAGGTGACTTTTCTTGCGGATGCAAGAGTGTTTAATCACATACAGATGAGTTACGACGTTATTTCCAAACGCGTCAAGGAACTTGCTTTTTTGAACAAGGGAATAGAGTTTGTTCTGACGGACGAAAGAGGAACGGACGAAGACGGAGGAGTGCTGACCAACACTTACAAGTATGATGGAGGACTGAAAGACTTTGTGCTGTATCTCAACGAAAACAAGGCTCCTCTGCACCTCACTCCCATGTACTGGAAGGGGCAAAACGAAGTGTTGACAATGGAATTTGCCTTGCAGTACACCAGCAATTACACTGAAAACTTTCTTTCCTACGTCAATAACATACCCACCACAGAGGGTGGAATGCACGAGACGGGATTCAAGTCTGCAATGACCAAGGTGTTTAACGACTACGCGCGTCAGAACAATCTTATAAAACCTAAAGAAGACAATCTGTTGGGTGAAGATTTCCGTGAAGGTATTACCGTGGTGATGTCCGTCAAGATGGCAAACGTTCAGTTTGAGGGACAGACCAAGACCAAACTGGGAAATATAGAGGCTAAAACGGCGTGCGAAGCGTTGGCGACGGAAGCGTTTACCACATTGCTCAACGCAGATCCCAAGACAGCCGAAATAATCATCAAGAAATCCATTGCTTCCGCAAAGGTCAGGGAGGCCGCACGAAAAGCAAAGGAAGTCACCCGACAGAAAAACAGCATTTTCAATTCCACGCTGGTAGGAAAACTGGCAAGTTGTACCGGTCGCGATCCCAAGCAAAACGAACTGTTTATCGTGGAAGGCGACAGTGCGGGTGGCAGTGCAAAACAGGGACGTAACAGAAGATTTCAGGCAATACTTCCCCTTAAAGGAAAGCCGTTGAACGTGGAACGCAAGCGTATAGACCAGGTGTTGAGCAATGACGAAATACGTTCTATAATTTCCGCTCTCGACACGGGTATAGGGGAAGAAGATTTCAATATCGAAGATCTCAAATACGACAAAATAATCATATTGTCCGATGCCGACCAGGATGGCGCGCACATCCGTGCAATTTTGCTCACGTTTTTCTTCCGTTACATGAAAGAACTCATTACCGAAGGACACGTCTATATCGGTATGCCTCCGCTTTACAAGGTCAGCAAGAAGGACAAGGTCAGGTATGCCTACGATGATTTCGAATTGCAGCAGGTAGTGCAGGAATTCGGCAAAGGCTACGAATTACAGCGTTACAAGGGGCTGGGTGAAATGAATGCCGAGCAGTTGTGGGAAACTACCCTTAATCCCGAAACACGCACTCTTATGAGAGTTACTATTGAAAATTTCAGCGAAGCGGAAAGAATGGTCACAACGCTTATGGGCGATCAGGTGGACGCGCGCAAGGCTTACATTACTGAAAATGCCGACTTCAACAAAGACAACGACGCTCTGTTCGAAGAGTTGGTATAAAGGAGATACTACCAGATGAAGCAGATGGATATATTTGATTTGCAAAATAAAGACGTAGAGAAGCTGCAGGACGGCAGTAATCTTATTTCCAAGCCTATGGAACTGGTGATGCACGAGTCCATGATGCCTTATGCCGAACACGTAATTTTAGACAGAGCGTTGCCGCGCGTGGAAGACGGTCTGAAACCCGTTCAGCGCCGTATACTTTATTCGATGTACGAACAGGGAGTAACTCCCGACAAGCCTTACCGCAAGTCGGCGCGTATTGTCGGTGACTGTCTGGGCAGATACCATCCTCACGGCGACTCGTCGGTATACGATGCGATGGTAAGAATGGCGCAGGACTTTTCGATGAACTGTCCTCTGATAGAAGGACAGGGAAACTTCGGCAACATTGACGGCGACAGTGCCGCCGCAATGCGTTACACCGAGGCGAGGCTTTCTCCGATTGCTCTCGAACTGTTGAAAGACATCGACAAGGACACCGTTCACTGGTCAAGAAACTTTGACGATACCACCAAGGAACCGGATATGTTGCCGGGAAGATACCCCAATCTTCTGGTAAACGGTGCGAGCGGTATAGCGGTAGGTCTTGCCACAAACATTCCTCCTCACAACCTTGCCGAGGTCATCGACGGCGTTATAGCGTACATCGACAACAAGAACATAACCTTGTCCGCAATGATGAAGATAATCAAAGGACCTGATTTTCCGACGGGCGGTTACGTAATATGCGGCGACGGACTCAGACAGGCTTACGATACGGGTAAAGGCAAAGTGCTTATACGAGCAAAGGTTCACATAGAAGTCGCGCCCAACGACAGACGCAACATCGTCATTACCGAATTGCCTTACAACGTCAATAAGGCCGATCTGCTGATAAAAATCGCCGCCCTCAAAGAGGAGAAGAAAGACCAACTTGCAGGCATTTCGGAAATAGTGGACGAAAGCGACAAGGAGGGAATGCGCGCCGTCATCAAACTGCGCAAGGATTGCGACGCACAGTCTATACTCAACATTTTGTACAAGTACACTTCGTTACAGACTACCTTCGGCATCAATATGGTTGCCATTGCCGACGGCAAACCGCAGTTGATGGGATTGCTGGATATTATTGCCTACTATACCGACTATCAGCGGGAAGTGATTTTGCGTCGCAGCAAGTTCGAACTGGAACAAGCCAAAGCAAGAGCACACATATTAGAGGGATTGGTCATAGCCGTCAAAAACATCGACGAAGTAGTCAAGATAATCAAGGAGGCCAACAGTACCACGGACGCCAAGCAGAAACTGCGTCTTGCGTTCAATCTGTCCGAGCGTCAGGCTCAGGCGATACTGGATCTGCGACTGGCACGCATTACCCGTTTGGAAGTCAGCAAACTGGTCAACGAGTTGAAGGAACTGGAAACTCAGATTGCAAGATTGCTTGTAATAATCAATTCCAAGACCGAACAGATGAACGTAATCAAGTCGGAACTTACCGCCATCAAACGCAACTACAAGACCAAGCGTTTCAGCGAAACCGTGGCGGACGAAATGCAGATAATCGTACACGCGGAAGACGATGAAAAACCGGTGGAAAATGTAGTCGTTGCAATTTCCGCAGGCAATACAGTCAAACGCATACCTATCAAAAACTTCAATCTTTCCAATAAAGACAGCGTCAGTTCCAATCTTACTGATATGCTGACGTGCGCGTGCGAAACGCTCACCAACAGCAATGTTATGCTGTTTACAAATTACGGCAACTGTTATCAGACGGACGCGAGCAACATCCCCGAAACAAAGTACCGTGACAAGGGCAACGCTTTGTCGCAGATATTCAAAGACGTGCAGATGGGCGAATACCCCGTAAAACTTTTCGCCATGAGTCACGACAAGATGCCTCAGGGAGAAATTCTTATATTTACGCGTCAGGGAATGGTAAAGCGTTCGCCGTGGGAAGAATACAACCTGTTGAAGAGTTCCTTCCAAGGTTACAAAGGCAAGGAAGGGGACGAAGTGTTCCGTGTAGAACAGGCTGTGGAAGGTTCGCAGATATTTTACGTTACCAACAAAGGCGGATGCACAAGATTCGACACCGCCGAAATACCGTTGCAGGGACGTGTGGCAGGCGGAGTAAAATGTATTACTCTGGGTGAAGGCGAGTACGTTGTGTTTGCAGGTCAGATTGTTCCCGACAAGGGCGAAGTGCTGATGATTACCAACAAGGGATTCTGCAAACGCCTTCCCGTAAAAGATATAACGCGTCACGCCCGTAACTGCAAGGGGGCAAAGGGTATAGAATTCGGCGCACAGAATGGAAGTTCGGTAGTTTATGCCGAATATGTAAAGGGCAATTCCTTTAACGTCGCTTTGCTTGACAAGGCAAACGCATTTGCCGTAACAAGCACCGAAGTCGCCGTCGAAAGCAAAAACACCAAGGGCAAACTGCCTAAGGGCAGAAAAGCGGTAAACGTAGAAAAGGCGGTGGCCTATCTCACTGCGCCCGACAGCCGTTATCTCGGCGAAGACAATTGACATTGAAATAGTTTAAACGTCACAATCTGCCGATTGTGACGTTTTATTTTACCTTTAAAACACGCCGTTGAGTGCTTTTGGAACAGACAGTGGTTGCTCAGCGGCATTTTTGTTGTCTTTGACGCAGACTGTTTTTGCGGTAGCAGGCATTTTAATGTAATTACCGTTACGTTAAATGCATATGGGTAATATATGCCCGTTTGATTACATATTTTATACTGTCACATATGGTGCAAAAGTAGATATTTTTCGACACAAAACATTGATTTTCAGTATTGCGGTTGAGTTATAATTGCAACCGTGCTGTAAATGGGGAGGAAATATGAAAAAGATTTCTGCCGTTGCGGTATGTCTCGTATGCGTCATTATAGCATGCGTCGCGGGAGGTTACTCTTCCGTTTTTGCCGCTCAGCGCAAGATTCCAGTGTACTGCGTGGACAGACAGGACAACAAAGTTTCCATCAGTTTTGACGCCGCGTGGGGAGCGGACAAGACAAGACAGATAATGGATGTATGCGAACAGTACAACGTCAGGGCAACCTTTTTTCTGGTGGGATTCTGGGTGGACAAATATCCCGAACTGACCAAGGAAATACAGCAACGCGGATTCGAGATAGGCACGCACAGTATGACGCACCCGCAAATGAGCAAGTTGAGCCGTGAAAACGTCATAAAGGAACTGTCGGAAAGCGCGGACAAAATAACTAAATTTACATCAGTCCCAGTTACGCTGTTCCGTCCGCCCTTCGGTGACTACAACAACCAGTTGATAGAGTGCGCCGAGCAGTTGGGACTTTACACCATTCAATGGAGCGTGGACAGCCTTGACTGGAAGGGGCTGGACGCAAGGAGTATTGCCGAGCGTGTACAGAAAATGAAGTCGGGAGATATAATTTTGTGTCACAACAACAGCGACCACATTGTGGAAGCGTTGCCGTTGATATTTTCCGCAGCCGAAAGCAAAGGCCTTACCTTTGTGCCCGTAGGCGAACTTATTTACAAGGAAAATTTTACCGTTGATCATACAGGTAAACAATCTGCACTGTTAAACGGAGAAGGTACATAAAGGAGAAGTATTATGAACAACACACAAGTAACGAGTAATTACGCAACGCTGTCAGGCAAGATCGTAAGTCTGCCGCAATTTTCTCACGAAGTCTACGGCGAAAAATTTTACGAAGTTATGCTTGAAGTAAAGAGATTGTCGCAGTCGGTGGATCTCATTCCCGTGTCGGTGTCCGAGCGTCTTATGACGGAAGGTCTGATTCAGTTGGGCAAGGAAATCACGGTTACGGGACAGTTTCGCAGTTACAACAAAACGGTAGATGACAAAAGCAAACTGATGCTTACTGTATTTGCACGTGACATTACGGAAATATCCAACGAAGTAAATCCCAACTGTATTCAGTTGGAAGGCTATATCTGCAAACTGCCCGTATTTCGTACGACGCCCTTTAACCGCGAGATATGCGACGTATTGCTTGCCGTCAACAGACAGTACAACAAAAGCGACTACATACCCTGCATAGCCTGGGGACGCAATGCAAGATTTGTCAGATGTCTTCCTGTGGGCGAGCATATCAAAATTATAGGAAGAGTGCAGTCAAGACAGTATCAGAAAAAACTCGAAGACGACGTAGTGGTGACGAAAACCGCCTACGAAGTTTCCATCAACAAGATAGTGCTTGCTGACAAGGAAGTGGCGGCAACGGTTTCTCCCGCCGACAGTGCGCATCTATCCCTCGGCGGATACAATGAAAACTGACGGCAAACGTACAAAATGAAATTTAAGTCGGAAATAAACATTAATTAAAAAGCAGGAACGAAAAGTGTTCCTGCTTTTTATTTTTATTATTGTTTTACAGTAAATATATTCAACATATTGAAATCAGATTACTGCTGAGTGTCTTCGGCATTTTCGTCGTTGTGCTTTTTGCGTTTGCTGAACGCTACGGCAAATACGGCAATCAACACTGCGGCTGTTCCGAACAGTATAAGTCCCGCCGTTTCGTTTGTGGTAAGACTGTTTATAGGTATCAGGTATTTGTCTGCCACCCAACCGTAAATCATCGATCCGTCTTCGTAAATCACCTGAATGTATGTTGCTCCGTTGTCTTTGTCGAGAATGTTTACCACGGTGTCCGAAGACAATTCCACAAATATTTCCGTGCCGGGAAATACCGTCTTTTCCTGCTCGTTCAGATCGGACGTCAGATATACGCTTACCTGTTCGAAAAGTGTGGCGTTTATTTTGGATCTTGGTGACTGCGGATCCAGAACGATGTCGTCAGCAAGTCCGGTGGAGTAGATTTTGCCCACTCCGGCAACGGGAACGAATCCCGTTACGGCAGTACCGTCAATGGAATATTGCACAAAGTACCAGTCGACTCCGTCCGTAGTGGTAAACTTCTGCAACAATTTGACGTCTGTGGGATTGTCTATCTGCTGTGTAATGACCTGCTTTTCGAAGAAATCGTTGTTTTTAAGTTCTTCCGCTACGGGAAGATGGTAAACATAGGTGTTTGCCGACATCAGTTTTGCATTGAACTGCGCAACGGAATTAAGCACTGTGTCTGTCACCTGTATTTTTGAATCCGTCTCCGGGGTATCTCCGCTTTTTCTGATCCAGCCGAAACTGTTGTTGACAAATACGTAGTAGTAATCGCATGTGTCGCTGTCGGGGTAGTGCAGTATTATATACTGCGTGTCTTTCAGGTCGTCTATCAGTTGCGGAACGGAATATTGTCCGACGGTGCGGTAGACGATGTTTGCGGGATATCCCAACGAGCGCGCGAGCGTAAATCCGGTCAGCGAAGACAATTCGGGCACTTCGTAATTTACCACGTCGCTGCCTACCACAAATTCACTGTCCCTGACATATTTGCCGTCGGTAAGCGTGTATTTGTAAACCTTGTTGTTGTTTGACAGCACAAACACATCCGCGCCTTGTGTGGCAACGCTCACTATTTTGTCCGCAGTGACGGTGAACAGCGTTGCGCCGTCAACGGTGTACATTCCGTTAGAAGTAAAGTAAGTCAGGGCGTCAGTTACGGCAATTCCGAGAGTGTCGGAGGGAAGTTGCTTCTTCGCGTCGAAAATGCCTGTGGGCTTGACGCCGCTCATGTAGTAAACGCCGTCATCGGTATACGTGTAGCGGATGTAAGTTCCGTCGTACAGTGCGTCGAATGAAGTGTCCCAACTTTCGTTTGTGCGCTTTTCACCGGATATATCGTAAAGAGCGTCCTCTTTCAACAGGTACAGCGAACCTTCCGCTTTGACTATGTCTTTTATGTAGACGGCAGTCTTTTTACCTGTCGTGACCTGGGACTGCTGGACAGTACATTCGGTGTAACCGTCAGACTGCAACACGTAAAGAGTGTTGTCAAACAAACGTATCTTTTCAATGTTTCCTTGGAACTGTACCGAAGTTAGCAATCCGGGCGTTGATGTTATGTCGAATACATGCACAACGCTTTCGCTGTCGGTAATGTTGTCGGCAATAAACAACTTGTTGTCTGCCGACTGTATAAATGTCGGGTTGACAAGATGCACGTTGCTTGACGCCTCACCCACGGCGGAGTAGGGGACAATGCACAGTGCCGTTACCGACAATATTAAAAAGAGCATTAAAAATTTTTTCATTTTTCACCTATTTCTCATACGAAAAGTCGCGTTAAGACAGGGCGACATACGTCGTTAAACAGTAATAATATATATTATATCAAATAATCTGCAATTTTACAAATAAAATCGACATATTTCGTATTGTACGCTGTCGAAGACAAAAAAGTTGCTTTGTTCAATTGTACAGCAGTTTTAAAAAAGAATCAACAGAGAATTTAAAAATTAAAATTTCAGAAATTTTATTGCTTGTGAAATGGCAACGGCGAAAAATGTCGAATTATGCGTTACCGTGTTTTAAACGTTTGTTAATTTAAACTACCTTTCTTTACCATATTGCAAAAGTCAGTTTTTATTTTTAAAAACGCAAGGAAAAACCGAATCGGCGCATTACGCAAACAAAGGCTTTTCGAGCGCGAGCAAAGATGCGGGAATCTTCGATACCGTCGAAAAATACGCCGTATAAAAAATATGAACATATGTTCGAAAAATCTGTCACAAATAACATCAAGTTGACATACAGTTGTCAACTATTCTTTGTTATTATAAGCGTGTAAATATAACGAAGGCCGTTTGTGGCAAGGAGGTTGAGTAAATGGATTACCCACGCATTTTATTGGAACAGTACATACGCATGGGCAAACTGATCAGGTTGATTGAAGCATCCATAGTCAGGTATGCCGTCAGTTCACACTGTGTGTACGGTGTTGAGAGGAGCACGATACAGCAAGCGGAAAAATTGGCAAAACTTGCGCAGAGACGCGACAAATATCTTATGTTCAAGGAGGCAGTGCGCGACACATTAAAAAAACTGCACAAGGAAGAACGTCTGTTGCTCATACTTACTTGCGTAAGAGACGTCGACAAAACGGAGGTGAGCAAGCAACTGGGAATTTCCAGACGTACTCTTTACCGCAGGCTTGATTCGGCATTGAACAGTTTTGCCAAGTTTCTGAGACAGCAGGGATATGACGAGCAGTGGTTCGAAGAAAATTTCGGCTGTTGCGAATGGCTGAAAGAAATTCAGCAAGAGGCATGATCAACTACCTTTGTTCCGTTTGGAGGTTTTTGCGGGGGTAAACACCGCAACTACCAGACCGACGGCAAGAACGACGACAAAAACTATCAGTATCGCTTCCGCAGTGTTGTCTGCAGGCGTTTCGTCGGGAGGCGTCGTGCCTGTGTCCGGAGGTACGACGGAAGGCGTTTCCGGCAAAGGAGTGGGATGCATTGTTATGTTCGGGGCGGTAAAACAGTCCGCCTCTGCGTAACCGAATCTTCCGCAGTAGTAAACATAGTACCATTGCTTGTTTTCCGATGTGATACTTCCGTAGTAACTTACGGATTGCGTGTTAGTCGCGGTTATTACCGTTTCGGCACTTTCCAGCGGTGACAGTTTGAGTGTCGCGCTGTCTGCGCTTACGTAAATTGTTTTTTCGGGATAGTAAGGAGTAACGGGTGCTTCTTCCGACTCGAAAACGTCGGAAATTTTAACATAGCCCACAATCGTGGGAAAAAGAGTTGCGTTACTCATCAGTTCCACACGGTAGTAGCCGTTTACTTCGGCGGAAACTGTAAGGTAGTAGGATTTTTGCAGATTAAAAGTCACCTTGTTTCCGTTTGCGTTGGTGTAAAGAGGCACGTCGTCTTCAACTACGCGCACCCATCGGGGCGTTTCGGCGCAGACTTCGGTTGGCGTGGCGACCGTCGCCGTCAGGCAGATCAACAGCAGAAATATTAGCAATTTGCAATTTAACGACTTAGTCATGATATATCTGTTTTCCCGATTGAAATTTATTAATCAATTATAACGGGAGGGCGGCAGATGATTTTGACGTTTTGTGGCGTTTTACCGTAATAAATGTAAATGTCGGCGTGGGGTTTCCCGAAACACGATGAAGGAAATTATTTTTAGAATCAAACAGATAGAACAGGAACAGAAGAGGCGCAGACAGGAACCGCTTGCACGTTACAACAAGGGGAAAGTTCATCTGAAACAGATGGCGTTTCACAAATGTCTTAAACGTAACCGATGGGTATTCGGCGGTAATCGCAGCGGAAAGACGGAATGCGGAGCGGTGGAGACCGTCTGGCTTGCAAGGGGAATACATCCTTACCGTCCAAACAAAGACAACGTAAGTTGCTGGGTGGTTTCGCTGTCCCAGCAGGTACAGCGTGACGTAGCGCAACAGAAAATACTGTACTATCTTGACAAAAACTGGATAGAGGAAATGGTCATGCTGTCGGGCAGCAAACAAAGCGCGTCCAACGGCGTGATAGACTACATAGTAATAAAAAACGTTTTTGGCGGTACAAGCAGAATAGCATTTAAAAGTTGTGAGGCGGGAAGGGAAAAATTTCAGGGTACGTCCCTCGATTTTGTGTGGTTTGACGAAGAGCCTCCCCGTGACATATACGAAGAATGTCGGATGCGCGTACTGGACAGACGAGGACACATTTTCGGAACTATGACGCCTTTAAAAGGTCTGACGTGGGTATATGACGAAATATATCTCAACAAAAACAAGTCGGACGAGGTGTGGAGCATTTTTATGGAATGGGCTGACAATCCCTACCTGTCTGCGGATGAAGTGGACGCAATGACCGCGTCTATGAGCGAGGAGGGATTGGAGAGCCGCAGGTACGGCAGGTTTCACAGCGGATCTGGATTGGTTTACTGCGAATTCGATCCGGATGTGCATGTGATTGAACCTTTCGACGTACCGGAGCAGTGGCAGGACACAATGTCTATTGACCCGGGATTAAACAATCCCCTGTCCTGTCACTGGTACGCAATAGACGGTGACGGTGTGGTATATGTGGTGGCGGAGCATTACATGGCAGGCAGAGATGTGGCCTATCATGCCGAAGAAATAAAGAAGATTTCCCGTCAGTTAAACTGGAAAAAAGATCGTTTCGGCAGACTTTCCGCGTTGATGGACAGCGCTGCAAATCAACGCACTCTCAGCGGAATGAGAAGTGTTGCGGAACTTTTCGGCGACAACGGAATTACCGTAAACACCCATGTAAACAAGGATTTGTTCAGCGGTATCAACAGGGTAAAGAGTTACTTGAAACCCGTTAACGGCAAACCGAAACTGTACATTTTCAAAAACTGCGTCAACATGATCAGGGAGATCAAGGGGTATTTTTGGGGTAACGACGACGCCCCCGTCAAAAAAGACGACCATGCAATGGACGAACTCCGCTACTATATATCTTCCCGTCCCGTTGCATATAAGGACAAACCGCAGAAGTCCTGGGTACAAAAAGATAAAGAAAGACTGTACCGCAAACTGACGGGCAGGGGGTAAGATGGATTACAGGCAACTTCTGAACAAGGTGCTTTTTAAACGTGCCAAGGGGTACACCGTCAAGGAAAAGGTGGAGGAATACTCTTTCTGCGACGGTGAACCCACTTTGACCAAGCGAAAAGTCACAACCAAACATGTGCAATCCGACATCAACGCTTTAAAAGCGCTGTTGGAAATGGACAAAAATCAACAGGATGTTTCGCAGATGACAGACGAGCAACTGGCAGTGGAAAAATTGCGCCTGCTCAATTTGCTCAATATGTGCAGTCAGCCTTCGGAACAGCAGACAGATAAGGAGAACAAACAGGATGATGATAACTGAAAACAGTTTCAGAGTGACGTGTGACGTCAAAAATTGCAAGAACATTGCAGATTTTACATTGCCGGCGAAAGGCAGAATGGGACATTTTTATATTTGCGAAGAATGTCTGAAAAAACTTGCCAAGGAATATGCCGACAGAACCGTTCCCAAAAGTCCGGAAAACGCGGTGAAAAAAGCAATGAAACTCAAAAGCGCAACTATCAGACAAATGGCGGGTGAAGTATGAAGAAAAACTCATCTGACAGACAGTTGTTCAGCGACGAAATTGTGTCGGATGTCAAAAAGGATTTCGAAGAACGGCAAAAACAACGCCGTCCCTACGAACTGCAATGGCAACTGAACATCAATTTCGTAATGGGCAACCAATATTGCACGGTAAGCGGAAGGGGCGAGATCGAGCAGCAGGACAAGAACTTTTTCTGGCAGGAAAAGCAGGTGTACAACCACATTGCTCCCATCGTCGAAACAAGGGTTGCGCGTCTGTCGCAGGTGCGTCCGCGCCCTGTGGTACGTCCCTTTTCCTCTGAAGACAAGGACGTGAATTCCGCCAAACTTTCCACCAAGATTCTTGATTACGCCACGGAAAAGTTGTCCGTGGACGAGGCTGTGCAAAGCGCCACCATGTGGAGTGAAGTGTGCGGAACGGCATTTTACAAGATAGTTTGGGACAACGGAAATTGCTCTTTCCGTTACAACGGCAAGGATTATCCGGCGATGTCCGATGTGAAACTTGCCGTCTGTCCGCCCTTTGAAATTTACCCAGACAGCAATGTCTGCGGCGGACTGGACGATTGCGTTTCCGTTATACACGCCAAAGCCTATCCCACAAGATGGGTAAAGGATGTGTGGGGAGCAGACGTCGCGGGGGAAGATGTCAGGGTGTTTTCCACGGGCGGAGTAACCGCGGTGGGCGGATTGGGTTACAGTTGCTCTATTCCATCGGTAACGCAGGAAACCAAGAGCAACCATGTAATGGTCATCGAACGTTATACGCGTCCCGATGCGGACAACCCCTACGGCAAACTGGAAATCGTTGCAGGAGACAAGTTGCTGTATTACGGCGAACTTCCCTACCGCATAGGAACGGACGGACAGCGAACCTTTCCCTTTGTCAGACAGGTAGCCTATATGCAGGCGGGATGTTTCTGGGGCGCAAGCGTAGTGGAAAGAGTTATTCCCGTACAGCGAGCCTACAATGCGGTAAAAAACAGAAAACACGAATTTTTAAACAGGTTGTCAATGGGTATTCTGACTGTTGAAGACGGTTCGGTAGACACCGAAAACCTCGAAGAAGAGGGACTGTCCCCCGGCAAAATACTTGTTTACCGTCAGGGCGCAAACCGCCCGTCCATAATGGACAACGGCAACGTGCCTTTGGATTTTACCTACGAGGAAGACAGGTTGCTCAACGAATTTGTGGAAATTTCCGGAGTTTCGGAATTCGCACGCAATACGGTAACTCCCACCAACGTTACCAGTGGCGTGGCATTACAGTTGCTCAGCGAACAGGACGAAATGCGCATTTCCTCAACAGTGGAAAGCATAAGGTCGGCTATAAAGCAAATCGCAAGATTCATACTTCGTTTGTACAAGCAGTTTGCAACGACCAAAAGGCTTATAAAGATTCAGAGCGGAAACGGAGACGTGGAAGTTTATTACTTTAAAAACAGCGATATCGCAAGCGACGACATTGTGTTCGGTACAGACAATCAGCTTACAAACAGTCCCACCGCGCGAAAAAGCATGGTGATGGATTTGCTCAATGCCGGTATATTACATGACCGTGACGGTAAACTTTCCGAAAGCACAAAGGCAAAGATTCTTACGATGTTGGGATTCGGCAACTGGGAAAGCGCTCAGGACCTTACGTCGTTGCACATCAGGCGTGCCGCTCAGGAAAATCTCGATATTGCCAAGTCAACGGTGCTTCCCGTCGACGACCATGCCTTGCACATCGAAGAACACACAAGATTCATTATAAGCGGTGAGGCGGAAAAAACAGGCGGAGAGCAGTACAGAGATCTTATACTGCAACACATTGCGCTTCACAGAAGTTCACAGGAGACAGTATGACAAATTGCAAATTTAAAGATTTTGACGCCTTGTTGAACGGTTACAAGGCTTTGGAAAAACAATTTACCAAAAAGTGTCAGGAGGTATCCGCGCTGCGTGAGCAGTTACAGGCGTCTGCCGATACCTCTGACGAACATGGGTGCGGTACAAGCGCGTACGCGCCACCGCTTGACGAGGAACAGTTTTTCGACAGTTACCCCAATGCCGAAAAATACCGTGATTCGATCGTCCGACAGGTCACAGCCCCGAAGTACGGCAATTGTTACGACGCTTACATTCGCTGTTACCTTGACATTGTCGACGGTCTGAAAGATCCTCGGCAACTACTTGCGGATGACGACTTCGTTCAACAATACGTAGTCACCAACGACGCCGTTGTGGACGCCGTACTGAACAAGGTCTTTTCCGCAGTTACATCCCCCGTGCTTATAGGACGGGGCGGAAACATGTCGGTGGCGATGCCAACACGTCCCGCGACATTGGCGGAAGCGTCGAAGTTGGCGCAAGAATATTTTAAATAAAAGGAGATTTTGCTTTTATGGTAACACTTACAACAGCGGAAAACGCGCTCAAAACGTTGTATCTCGGTGTTGTTGCCAACCAACTCAATACGGGAATCAATCCGTTGCTTGCCAGATTCAACCAGACAACCAGCGACGTCTGGGGTAAAGAAATACGCAAACTTGCGCCTTTCGGTATCAACGGCGGTATCGGAGCGGGAACGGAAGACGGCACATTGCCTACCCCTGCGCAGAACAACTACGCACAGTTCGTTCTGGAACTCAAAAACCTGTACGGTACGATAGAAATTTCCGACAAGGCAATACGTGCAAGTCAGAACAGCAGCGGTGCCTTTGTCAATCTGCTCAACGCGGAAATGGAAGGACTTATCAAGGCAAGTAAATTCAACTTCGGACGTATGCTTTTCGGCGACGGAACAGGTACGCTTACAACCATACAGTTGCAGTCCGACAATACCGTAATAAAGGTAAACGACGTCAGAAATCTGATGGAAGGTATGGTGATAGACATTGTGGACGCTGCAACCGGCGCGATCAATGTGGCAGGTCGTCGCATTACTTACATAGACCGCGCAAACAGACTTGTAGGACTGTCCGGCGCAAATATCGATTCGTCGTCAATAGCCGAATTCGACATAGTGACCGTTCAGGGCAGTTTGATGAAGGAACTTACAGGTCTCGGCGCGTTGTTCGGTAACAGCGAAAAACTGTACGGACTGGTGCGTGCAGACAATCAGTGGCTCAATCCTTACAAGAAGACAAGTGCGGAACTTACAGACGTCGTGATTCAGACGGCAATAGACAATCTTGAAGAAGTTGCGGGAAGCAACGCGGATTTCATTGTGTGCAGCAGCGGTGTCAAACGTGCTTATCAGAACTATCTTGTCACCAACCGCACCAACATCGACGTAATGAACCTGCAAGGCGGTTACAAAGCCATTTCTTACAACGGTATTCCCGTTGTGTCTGACAGATTTGCCCCCAAGGGAACGATGTATATTTTGAATACATCCGATTTCCACCTGCATCAGTTGTGCGACTGGCGTTGGCTGGAAGGCGATGACGGCAGAGTAATCAAACAGGTTGCGGGCAGACCGGTTTACACGGCAACGCTCGTAAAATATGCCGACCTTATCTGCGACCGTCCCATAGGACAAGGAATGATAAGCGGTATTACCGAACAGTAATTACAAACGGCAGGAAAGGGCAGCAATGCCCTTTCCCGAACCTTGCGGAGGGAAGAATGAAAAAGAAATACCTTAAACAAGTTACGCGCGACCTTTACGACATTTCCCGACGCATAAGGGAAATCGACCGCTTTTACCGCATTATGTTTGACTGTCGCAGCGAAAAGTTCGAAGTACACAATCTGCGACAGGCAGGCAACACCTATTGTCTTACCGTACCTTTCGACAGACTGGACGAACGCACGTTGACGCTTGTCAGAAAAACCCGTGTCGCAAGGGCAGAGGATGTGTTTAAAGATATCGAAAAACACAACCACGTGGTAGAAAAATCGTTGCAGGACGATGTCAAAAAAAAGGCGGAAACAATGGTGGAGGAGATATTATGCAAATAAAATCTATTTTAAAAAAATGCTGTGATCACATGGATCTCGATGTGCCTGCCGAATGTTTTTCGGGCAACGAAGAACTGTTGCAGGAACAACTTGCCGAAGGCGGTACGCTCAACATTTTGTTAAAAGGACTCAATTCGGTTGTGCGTGAAATAACTTCGGAATATTTTCCCGAAGTCTGTACGGCAACGGCTGAAACTGTCACGGGGCAAATACCTTTGGATGACCTCGAAGACATGGGAGAAATTCTGTATGCCACGGACGGCAACGGCGTGCGAGTCAGGACATTTTACCGCAACGGGTGCGTAGTGTTGCCTCATCCGGGCAGTTACACGCTTACCTATCTTCACCGTCCGTTGACCGATCTTTCCTTTGAGGACAGTTATTACAGTGCAAATTTCAATCTTACGGAAGACATACTTGCCTACGGTGCGTTGTGCGAATACTGTCTGTACAAGGAAGATTACGACAATATGGCTATATGGGACAAGCGTTATAAGGACGGACTGCAATCGGTGTCACGTCCAAGACGCAATCTCGAAATGCCCCGACGGAGGTGGTTGATATAATTTATCGTAAAGAACTGGATGTCGGCAACACACGAAAAAGCGTAGAAGTGGGTTTCATGGGAGGCACTGACACTGTGACGGAAGAAACGTTGCTCAGTCAGAAGGTCGGTAAAACGAGTTACAACGTTTCCGGAGACAGCGGTGCATTGACTGACACTTACGGTATAGGCGAGGTGTTTGCCGAAGACGGAAGTAAAATGCAGGGAACAATGCCCGTTGACTCCGTTTGGTTTTTCAATCTCGGGGAAAACGGCAACAGATATTTCATGCACGGCGGATCTTACGGCGATCTTATATATTTCGACACGTTGCATCCCACAGGTCCCAAATCCACGTTGCTGTCTTACGACTCACCGCCCGCACTGGTCAAATTCCGCTTGCAGGACGGTGACTCGGTGCTTATTACTCATCCCGACGGCCCCTTCGCAGTGTATCAGAATTTCGGACTGTACAAGTATGAAGAGGGACCCAAGTTCAAGTCGGTTTGCGTGCATTACGAAAGGCTTTTCGGAATAACGGGACAGGACAACATATTATATTTTTCCGCCAATCTGGATCCGTTGAACTGGAACGTTTCCTCGGAAGAGGGCGGTTACATAGAGTTTGCCGACGAAAGGGGCAAACTGTTGCGTATAGTCAGTTTCATGGACTACGTTTATCTTTTTCGTGAAAACGGCATTACAAGACTTTCCGCTTTTGCCGACCAGATGGATTTTTCCGTCAAACACATTTTTACCACAACCGGTAACGTTTATCCCGATACCGTTGCTATATGCGGAGATCGAATGCTGTTTATGTGCAAGGACGGAATTTACGTTTTTAACGGTTCGGACACTGTAAAGATACTGTCCAACCTTGACAATTACTACTGCGACGTCGACAACTTTGACGCATGCGCTGCTTATCACAACGGCAAGTACGTGTTGGCACTGCGTATAGATTTTGCCGACGGTGCCGCAGTACTGTGCGAACAGGGCGATTATGTCAACAACGCATTGATAATTTACGACGTCAGCAACGGCAGTTACACTGTGATGCGCGGAATGGACGTGTGCTGGCTTACGGGTACTGTAAGCCCGTCAAACAAACTGTTGATGTGTTTCAACGGTACGCATTCGAACAAGTTGGGCTGCCTTACCGATGACGGTATGATGTTCGGTGAGCCCTTGCCCAAGAGTTGGGCGGGACCGTTGACGGATCTGGGACAAAGTCTTGCTGTCAAACATCTCAAATACATTGTTCTGTACACTTTGTACGACATTACTCTTACTGTCGAGTCGGACGGCGAAAAACGTGAAATTGAGGTACGTGGCAGTAAAAAATCGCAAAAAATTCCGGTAAGACTGAGCGGAAGACTGTTTCGTGTGTCTTACGGAACAAACTTGCAACATATGAAGGTAGCGCGTCCGAAACTGGTATTTACAACGGGGTCGAGTGAAGTATGATTACGGTTAGAACAGTGGACGACAGCGTCAATACCGTCCGACGCAAAGTGGAGGGAATGTACAGAAATTCCGCCGTGACCACCCGCTCTCAGGTGTGGCAATTACAGCAAGCGCGCACGCTCGACGCTATGGACACTTCGAGATTTGTGTTTTCCTCAAAGGACAAAGCAAGGGTGGATCTGACTGTTAACGGCGCGGTGAGGTGTACGTCGGCGGTTGTGCGACTTACCGTAAACGGCTGTCAGTACAGGGTGCTCGGTTATACCGCAGGAGACGCTTTTGTATTCAGTCACACCATTTCAGTTACATTGACGGACAGCGTAAACATTGCGCAGTTGGTTATAGAGCAAGCGGAAGGAATGCAGTTGCTCAATCTGTGTTTCAGGGTACAGGGTACAAATCTTACGGACACACCCACTCTTGTGGGATGTGCGTCGGGTGTGTACATGGAAGGGCATGTCAACGAACTGCGTATGCGCAATTCGTCCGATGTGCTTGCCGAGTTTGACGCTCCGATAGACACGCTCACATGCGCAGCGTGCAATGACACGGTTTACGCATTCGTCACTGCGGGAAACAACCTTTACTGTTACAATACGGCAACACAGCAGACAACATTGCTTATGGATTCCGTTACGGATTTTGCCTGTTGCAAAGAGATTTACGGACAGCCCCTGTACGCCGTTTCAAGAGGCCGTCTTCTGCGTGCTGTGTGCGGGGCCGAGGCGGAAGATTGCAGTTTTGACGCTCTGGTACTGGACAAGGGCAAGACTGACGGAGTAGTGTGCTCCGATTCGGTCAACGGGCAGCATCTTGTGGCACTGCAAACGGCGTGCGGTTACCGCGTTTATAGGTATGCCGACGGCGAATACGCTTATTGCGGTCTGATAGAAGGCGACCTTGTTGCGATAAGGCGCGAGGAAAACGACAACATTGTCTTTATACGCAAGAACGGCGGTATTGTAATGAGTTATACCGACGACACAATAAATCTTACACAGTCTTTTGACGTCGGACATTGGGACGATGCGGACATCGACAGCAACGGCAATGTGTTTTATTCTGTGGGACGAAGCGTCAACACAACAATGATTTAGGAGGAACAATGGCAATAAAATTTACCGAAAGTGCAGTGCAGACTGCAAGCAATTCGTACGAGCAGTACAAAAAACTTAAAGAACAGTTAAACAAGATAGACAGCCAATACGATACTACCTATCGCGAACCGCAACTTGATCTGCCGGAAAGTCTTAATCTTAAAAAACTCGAGTACACAATGCCTACCGAAGAGCAGATTCTCAGTGCGGCCAAGGGACAAAATCTTGCCGACTACAATAAGAAAACTCAGCAGTTGAACAGCGAAAAGGAAAGTTACAAACTTTCCAACACGCAGAAACAGAAACAGTTGCAAGAGGACGCTGACAGCAAAAAGGAAGAAATAAATCAGTCCCTTTCCGAACAGTTGCGCCGTATAGGAGAGCAGGTCATTAACAGCGGACTGGCACATTCGAGTATATCTTCCTCCGCCAAAGAAGAAGCGGGCAAGCGTTCGGAAGAACAGTCGGCGGCGGTAGAACGGGAAAAAGACGTCGCATTGCAACAACTGGCAGAACAACTGCAGTTGAAACTTGCTCAGTCCGCCCAAGAAATGCAGGCGTTGAAGGAAGCATACGAATCGGATGTTCAAGAAAGCGTCGACAAACTGACCGAAGACGCGCGCAAAAAGTACGACGACGTGTTAAAGTACAATAACACCGTTGAAGAAAAGGAGCAGAAATATCAGGTTCAGCGCGAAGAGGCGCTCGCCGACGCGCGCAAGGACGAAGAACAGAGAATATCCGACCTGATAGAACTGTATGCCACGGTAGGCGAATCGGGTATAGAAGCACGAAAATCAAACGATAAATTGAAGTACGTGACCGAATTTTTCGATTCCGTAGACAAACAGACGGCGCTTGCGATACTCAACAGCGATCCTACGCTCAAGGGTCACCTCGGGGTTTATTACGATTACGTAGTGGACAGAGTCAACAGCAAAAAAGACTGACGGAATGTAAATTTCTTTACTGTCCGAATATTAAAAATCTCTTGTTTTAAAGAGTACTTGCTCGGTGATTGGGGGCGAACGGTTTTTCCGTTCGCCTTTTGCTTTGTTCAAAAGTTTGCAAAAACGATTGTAAAATACCGATAAGTAATGTATAATCAATGTATATACAGTTTATAAAGCCGTTATTTGCGGTCAAAGAGGTGATAAAAAGTGAGAGTACAAAGCAACCGTGCAATTGCGTATATGTTCCGCAATTTTTTTCCGCTGTTGTTTTTTGCAATAGTACCGGCAGTCCTTTTGGGATTGTTTGCAGGCAATGAAGGCGCATTGCGTTTCTTGAATGCGGCGGCAGAGTGGTGGAATCAAGGCGGTGTCATTGCCGAAGTTACCGTCGGCAAAGAAATGCTTTTTGACTTTACGATTGTCAGAATTGCCAATGTCGAAGGACTTATAGTCTTGGTGGGTTTTGTGCTTTACGTGTTTTCAACGGGATTTATTCTGGCAACGGTGGAGCGTCACATGCGACTTGGAGTAAGATTTTCAAGAGGAGCGATACGCAACGCCTTTTCCGTAATGGGAAGAGTCGCTCTGTTTATTCTGTTGCTCGTGGCTATAAACGAACTTTCCATGATGATGGTCGTAGGACTCGTTTCCATAATGGAAGAAATAGGCGCCACAATGCGTTTCGTGATAGTTTTTGCAATGGCATTGCTGGTACTTGCTAAAATACTTTTCTGCTCTATCGTAGGATTGTTGCTGTGTTCGTTGCCCGTTTCGCAGTGCGACGACTACAAACTCAACGTGGCAATGTCCTATTCCGCCCGTCTGATGGGCAAACGCAACAACATCGTGCTGGCTTTGGTAATGCTTTTTCTGTTCAGCAAGGCGCTGACTTTTACCGTGGCGTATCTGCTCAGTCCGCTGAATCTGGATTTTATTGCCTATTGCCTGTACTATCTGTTCTGGATCATGTATCTTCCCTGCCTTGCCGTAAAGGTGTATTTCGATGTGGCAGGCGAACCTCGCAAAGATCTTGAAAAGCAAATTTTTTGACGTTGTAAGAGGTGAATATGCAGTTTGTTAAAGCATTGGGCGTATCCGTGCACAACTGGAAAGTTATGGTCAAAGCACTGTTCTGTCAGTTGCTGATCATTGCTTTGGTGATCACGTGCGCAAATCTTTTATTTTCCGACCTGTCGCAGCAGGTCAGTCAGATAATGGAATCGTTGCAACTGGGCGAATTTTTCCGTACGGTAATTACCGACATTTCCGAAGGCAGTTTCAACAGCAGCGAATTTGCCGTACAACTTCAGGACATGATAGACCGCATAACACAGTCCATTCAGTCACTGCCGAATTTTCTCAACAGGGTTGAGTTGTCCTATATAATCGCGATTATCATCGTTTGTATTTACCGCATGCTTGTTTCCGCAACCGACGTTACTGTGGCTTACCAGTTGAACGAGTTTATGACATCCAACGCGCGCAGACCGTTTACATGGTACTTCTTCAAAAAGTTCGGCAAGTCGTTGCGTTTTACGCTGTTGCAGTTTGTGATTTCCGGTCCGATGGATCTGCTTATTATTTTCGGTGTGGCGGGATTTTACGTAATGTTCCTTGTGGCGTTCAAGTGGTGGGCAATAATTCCCGCATTGCTGCTTGGGTTGGTACTTTACACTATAAGACATGTGTTCCTTGCATTCTGGTTGCCGACAATTGCGGCCACCGACGCGGTCAGCGTTTACAACGCTTTGCGTGACGGCATAGCCAAGTTGATGTACTGCTTCTGGAAAGTATTCTGGAAAAACTTCGTCATTCTGCTTACCGTGGTTCTGCTGTCGGTGGGCGTGGTTATACTGACGCGTAACCTTCCCGAAACGTTAAACACGTCGATGGTAACTTTGGTTGCGACTTCGATAATAAGCCTTGTCGGATTTTTCACAATGAAGTGCGTCAATATGGCAGAGTACTTCAAAGCCAACAACAGGCCGTTTTTCTACAAACGATTCAATGTTTACGGCACTGAGATTGTGCGCAAGAAGGCCGTTAAGTGATTTTGCGGGCGACTGATGTCGCCCGTTATTTTTGTGCGGAGGCACGTTTTTAGTTGTCAATCGGTGAGTTTAATTGTATAATTTTATCATAGTAGCGGTTTGTTTGCGCTACTTTTGACAACGGCGTGTAAAGACAGGTTGCAAAGACAACAATTATATTACACGGTTATTAAAATTAACCTGTGCGCAGGCTGATGCGCCGGGCAGACATATATAGAGGTAATATGAGAAACGACAGACAAAAAGGTAAAAAGACCGGTGCGGACAGAGCGATCCGCGCCGACAACGCCTTCCGTCCGAAGGGCAAACTGAAAGTTATGTTCCTCGGCGGTGTGGGCGAAATAGGTAAGAATATGACTGCATTCGAATACAATGACAGTCTTGTGGTAATCGATGCGGGGGTATCTTTTCCCGGTAACGATATGCCGGGCGTGGACGTAGTAATTCCCGACATATCCTACATTGTAGAAAACAAACACAAGTTGAAGGCTGTGCTGCTCACTCACGGTCATGAGGACCATATAGGAGCATTGCCTTTCTTCATAGAAAAATTGGGATGTAAAGTGGATCTTTACGGTACCAAACTGACTTTGGCACTTGCGGAAAACAAACTTGTGGAACATGATTTGCAAAACAAAGCCAATTATATCACTGTTGCCGACAAGAGCGTGGTGACGCTCGGCGACTTTACGGCGGAATTTATACACGTGTCGCACAGCGTTGCAGGATCATTGGCAATATGCCTGCGTACTCCCGTAGGAACGGTGTTGCACACAGGCGACTTCAAGATAGACTACACTCCGCTGGGCAACGAGATAATGAATCTCAACCGCATTGCGGAAATAGGCAAACAGGGTGTATTGCTGCTGATGAGCGAATCCACCAACGTGGAAAAGCCCGGCTATACCCTCAGCGAATCGGTTGTGGAAAACACAATGAACAAACTGTTTGCCGAAGCCAAGGGCAGACGAATCATAATCGCTACGTTTGCGTCCAATATAGACCGTGTGGGAATGATAATGGATCTTGCGCGTCAATACAAACGTAAAATAGTGGTTACGGGAAGAAGCATGCTCAATTACATCGAAACCGCTTGCCGTGTAGGACACATTTCCGTGGACAAAAATCTTATCGTCGAGACGGACCAACTGGCAAATCTCGAAGACGGCAAGGTGGTCGTACTGTGTACAGGCAGTCAGGGCGAACCGATGTCTGCACTGACTCGTATGGCAAACGGCGAATTCAACAAGATAAAGATAGGTTCCAACGACACCATAATAATTTCCGCAAATCCCATTCCCGGCAACGAAAGAGACGTTTACAACGTCATTAACAATCTCTACCGTCTGGGCGCGCTGGTGGTCTATTCGCGTCTTGCGGAGGTGCATGTTTCGGGACACGCCTGTCAGGAAGAACTCAAACTGATTTACACTTTGGTAAAACCCAAGTACTTTATACCCGTTCACGGCGAATACAGGCATCTTAAAAGACATTCGATGCTCGTTCAGCAACTGGGACACAAGCAAAGCAACGTAATCATTCCCGAACTGGGAGATTGCGTGGAACTGGATCGCAACACCTTCGAAGTCACAGGCAAGGTTGCTTACGGCAACGTTATGGTAGACGGATTGGGCGTGGGCGACGTGGGCAACATCGTATTGAAAGACAGACTGACGCTTGCCGAAGACGGTGTGCTGGTAGCCGTAGTGTGCGTCGGCAAGAGCGACGGCAAATTGCTGTGTCCTCCTCAGGTAGTGAGTCGCGGCTGTTTCTTTTCGGGAGACGTCAACTCTTTCGAAACGATAGAGGACGTCAAACGTATAATCGCCGCCGAAGTCCCCAAATACGTGTTCAACAGAATACTGGAAGTGGATTCGCTCAAACAGTCGATACAGCGCACAGTCAAACAGTATTTCAAGCACAAACTCAAACGTAACCCCATTGTGTTGTCTGTAGTGACGGAGATCTGATACTATGGCGCAATTGGAAAAAATGCTGTCCTTTGCCAGAGAGAACTATATTCCGGTAATGCTGGACGAAACGAGAAATCTGCTTCAACGTCTTGCGGAGGAAAACAAACCCAAATGTATACTGGAAATCGGTACCGCAATAGGTTACAGCGGTATAATAATGCTGACAAGCAGCCCCGAAGCGCATCTCAACACAATAGAGATAGACGAAAAAAATGCCGAAACGGCACGCGCTAATTTTATCGAAGCGGGCGTGTACGACAGGGTGAACATCTTTGTCGGCGACGCAAGAGAAATCGTAACGCAATTGACGGGCAGGTACGACTTTATATTTCTTGACGGTCCCAAGGGACAGTACGACAGTTTTTTGCCTTACCTTACCGATGTGCTTGAAGTGGGCGGTCTTCTTGTGTGCGACAACGTTTTGTACAAGGGGCTGGTGGAACACGTTCCCGAACATCGTCACAAGCACATCACCATTGCACGTAATTTAAACAAATTTTTAAACGATCTGAACAGAGACAAAAGATTTAGCACACGTCTTTACCGCATAGGAGACGGTGTAACTGTGTCCAGACGTACAGGAGAATAATGACGGACGTTTTGACAGAGACAGAACTGCTTGCTCCGGCGGGCAATACGGAAAAGATGCTTACAGCGTTTCACTTCGGTGCTGACGCTGTTTATCTTGCGGGGCAAAGTTTCGGACTGCGTGCCTATGCCGGAAATTTCACCGACGAGCAGATGGCGGAGGCAGTGCGATACGCACATTCAATCGGAAAAAAAGTATATGTCACTATAAATATTTTTGCCTTCAACAGCGACTTCGACGGACTTGCGGATTACCTGAAAAGGGTGGAAAGCGCGGGCGCGGACGCTGTGTTGGTAACCGACGTCGGCGTGTTCGATTTTGTAAGGAAAAACACTTCTTTAAAAATACATATTTCCACACAGGCAAATACCACAAACAAATACGCCGTAAAATTCTGGTATGAACACGGTGCGGAAAGGGTGGTTCTTGCACGTGAACTGTCTCTTGACGACATAGCGGAAATTCATTCGTTTGTACCCGAATGTCAGTTGGAAACCTTCGTGCACGGCGCTATGTGTATAGGTTATTCGGGCAGATGTCTTATGAGTAACTATCTGACAGGCCGTGACGGCAACAGAGGTCAGTGCGTGCAGGCTTGCCGTTGGGAATGGGAAATAAACGAAATAGGCGACAAGAACCGCAAACTGAGACTTACCGAGGACGGAAGGGGAACCTATATATTCAATTCCAAAGATCTCAACATGATTAAACACCTTGACGAGTTGAAAAAGGCAGGCGTTTACAGTTTTAAAATAGAAGGCCGAATGAAGTCCGCCTTTTACGTCGCAACGGTAGTAAACGCTTACAGGCGTGCGTTAAACGGTGAAAATACCGATATTCTGAACGGCGAACTGGAAAAAGCGTCCCACAGAACATACACAACGGGATTTTTCCTTGACGAACAGCAACGTCAGTATTATCCGTTCAGCAAAGCGGTGGAACAAAGTAAGTTTATAGCCAAGGTTCTTGACTGGCAAGATGGCGTTGCCACAATCGAGCAGCGAAACAAGTTTGTCAGCGGACAGACGCTGGAAATACTTTCTTCGGGAGAAAGTCAGTGCAAAACTTTTGTTGCCGACGACATCCGTGACGCCGACGGTAATCCCGTAGAAGTTGCCAATGTGGTGCAGCAGCGTCTGACGGTAAAGTGTCCCTATCCGTTGACTGCGGGAGATATATTGCGTTTGCCCGTCGTTACAGGCTCTTCAGAAAACTGAAACTACCACTGCGGTGGGCGGTTTAATAAAAATTTATAATTCAGGCAGGTTCAGTCGTATGTTCAAAACCTGTTTAAGTGCACATTCCTTTAAGCGGTAATGTGCATTTTTTTTTGTTCTTTCTGCCCGAACTACGGCGTATTCTACTTTTAGTAGATATGCGGTTTGTTACTCTACTTACAGTTTTTTATCAGTATAGTTTCTTAAAGGTAAAATCGGTTGTAACACGGCGCACTGTGCTGTAAAATAATACAGTGATTTTTAAAAAAGGGAGTGACGGAATGAAGAATATAATTGTATCAACGGAAAACACCTGCGACCTTACGCCTGAAATACTCAACGCGCGTAACATTCCGGTCGTCAGCATGCATTACTTTCTCAACGACAAGGAATTCGACTGCACCCAGCCTTTTGACGCTTCGGAATTTTACGGAGCGATGAGAGACGGAGCGATGACTCGTACAAGCATGATCAACGAGTACGACGCGGAAAAATATCTTCGTTCGCTTATGGAGCAGGGCAAAGATGTAGTGCACGTCAGTTTTGCAAGCGCTTGCAGCGGAACGGTCAACAATTTCCTGCGTGTTGCGGAAAAACTCAACAAAGAATATTCCAACAAAGTTTACGTAGTGGATTCCATGGCTGAATCGGGCGGACAGGGATTGCTGGTTGTGCTTACCGACAACTTTGCCGAAACGGGCAAATCGGCAAAAGAAGTGTACGACTACGCGATGGAAATGCGCAATCACGTCTGTCATTATTTCTGCGTGGACAGTATCAAATATCTTGCGCGCGGCGGCAGAGTGTCAAAGGTTGCCGGTTTTATCGGTTCGCTCATCAACATCAAGCCCGTTCTTTACACAGATCCCGAAGGCAAACTTACCGCGCTCCACAAGGAGATTACCAGAAAAAGATCTTTGAACCGTCTTGTGGATTATATGCAAAAGAAGTACGACAAGGCGAGCGATCTTGTATATATCACTTACGCCGATTGCCTTGGCGACGCACAGTTCGTTGCCGCACAGATAGAGGAAAAGTTCGGAGTAACACCCGTTTTAATGCCTTTGGGTCCTGTAATAGGCAGTCACTCGGGTCCCGGAACGGTTGCTTTGTTCTTTACCTCTCAGGATCGTGTAAACAGATAATGTAAAGCGTTGTTCCGAACTACCAATGAGGAACAATCCCATAAAAGAAGACAAGGTTTCATCTTACCCCGAAACCTTGTCTTTTTTATATTCTGTGAGCGATTTGATTTTAACTGTCTCTTGCCGCACCGTAAAGAAATTCGAACAACGGGCTTTGACAAGTTTTAACCTATTTTGCTTTGTGCTGTTGAGAGATCCGATATGTATTGTACGTCATGACTTTTTGCGTCAGCCGTTCGAGTTTGCCGTCTGTACCATTTGAACGGCGCATCTGAGTGCTCCCGACGCAAATGCGGTTGAATTTTCCGTGCGGTATTGCATTGTTACGCTTTCGCTTCCTTTAGCAAATATAACCGAATGCATTCCGCTCATTTCACCGAGTCGGGCGGACAGCACTTCGATTTTTTTATTTATTCCCATGCAGTGCAATTTGCTTTCTATTGCCGACTGTATTACAAGTGCGGTACCGCTCGGACGGTCCTTTTTGTTTTTCTTGTGCGCTTCGTAAATAACGCAGTCCCAGTCGGGCAAAAGTTCCGCTGTTTGCACAACGCATTTTTTAAACGCTTCAAACGCCTCCCCGAAATTTTGTCGGTATACCGTGGGCAGACGCTCTGAATGTTGCCGTAAAAGTTCCTTTTGCTTTTCGTTCAGTCCCGTAACCGCATATACAAGAGGACAGCCTTTTTGCGTGCAGTAGTCAAGAACATCGTCTAATGCCTCGGGAACGGAAAAGTCTATAACGACGTCGCACGGGCGGGAAAAGTTTGCCGTCTGATCTTTGTCAATGCCGTACACGCAGTGCCCGAGTTGTCTTGCTCTTTCCGAAAGAAGCGTACCCATTCTTCCTTTTGAGCCGAATACGGTTATATTCACATCACACCTCCCGAAAGGGCAATAAATTCGTCCGCCTCTTTTTGCTGTTTTTCATCGGGAAGTGTAAGAGGCAGTCGCACTTCGGGACTCGATATCAATCCTGCCTTGTACAGCAGGTATTTAATCATTGTGGGATTTACCTCTTTTGCAAGCAGATTTACGCAATTTTGATAGACGTCACTGTGTTTTCCGTTCATTACCTGTGCCGTAAGAGTGGGAAACAAATTGGAAATCACGGAAATTGCACCTTTTGCCGACAAACTCTCGATATATTGAGGCAACAGAGCGTCGTCACCGCACAGCACATCGATACCGTCGACCGACAGTTGCTTTGCTTTTTCGACGGTCACGCATTGCTTTACGTGAGTGACGTTCGGAAATTTCCGACACCCGCCGATCTGTCGCAACGTCAGACAGTAACCGCTTCTCGAAGGCACGTTGTACAGTATCACGGGCAAAGACGTGCATTTGCAGATGCTTTCTATATGCCGTACGTAGCCCTCTTCCGTGCATTTGCTGTAATAAGGGGGCGAAACCAGCAGTGCGTCTGCCCCTTCCGCCGTGGCGTACACAGCCTGTTTTACCGCCTGATCCGTGGACGGCGAACTTATGCCCGCTATAAGCGTACATCCGTCGAGACGGTTTCGGCAGAATCTTAAAAGGTTTATTTTTTCTCTGTGTGACAGTAACGTGCTTTCGCCCGTCGTGCCTGCTACCACAAAGGAAGTCACATCGTGAAGTATTTGAAAATCAAGCAGTTTTTCGAGGGATCTGTAACATATTTTTCCGTTAACGAATGGCGTTGCAAGTGCGGTAGTCAACCCGTTCATTGTTGTCTTCTCCTTAAAACGTTTATAAGTATTTCGTAAGCGTTGTACGCCGCGCCTCTCAAAAGGTTGTCGGCGGTAATAAAGCAGTTGAAACAGTCGTCGCGATACAGGTCTCTGACAATGCGTCCTACACTTACAAAGGGTGTTCCTCTTACCGAAATAGGCATCGGGTAAAGATTGTTTTCGGTGTCATCGGTAAGAAGTATGTTGCGTGTGGAAATAAAATCACGTCGTAACGTTTCGATATCGGGCATTTTGTCCAGTTGTATGTTTGCGCTGATGCAATGTCCCACGCTGACAGGTACCCTGACGGCAATGCAACTTATTTCAATTTTGCTGTCGAGTATTTTCTGCGTTTCATTTACCACCTTCATTTCTTCGTTGGTGTAACCGTTGGCGTTGAAACGGTCTATATGAGGTATTACATTGTCGTAAATGGGGTGTACAAAACTTTTCAGTTTGCCGTAACCGTGTTTTTGCGTCAGGTCTTCGAGTGCCTCTCTGCCCGCTCCGCTGACAGCCTGGTAGGTGCTTGCCACAACGCGTCTGATTCCGTATTTCTTTACGGCGTTTAGCGCGGTGACCAACTGTATGGTAGTGCAGTTGGGATTTGCGATTATGTTGTCGGTTGCTCTGACGCTGTCGCCGTTGACGTCCCACACGACAAGGGGAACTTTGTCGTTCATTCGGTAGGCTTTGCTGTTGTCGATACACAGCGTGCCGTTTGCGGACAGTTGCGGAATGTATTTCAACGCCGTTTCTTCGTTGGCAGTAAATATTGCCGCGTCGGGACGATGTTGCAAAAGTTGAGTTACCGGCAACACTCTGACTTTTCGGTGCTGTATGGTGATTGTAGTTCCTGCCGATTTGTCGGCGAATGCAAGAAACTTCGCGTTGAAATCGGAAGCGCTGAACACATCGGCAAGTTTATTTCCCACAAGACCTGTTGCTCCTACAATGGCTATTGTTTTCAATAAATTCTCCTTTTTTACTTTGTAATATAAAATACTACGAAAAATTTATTCTCAACACACGCTTGCGATTTATTTTGTGAAAGTTTTTTGTTCAAACAGTGCAAATTTATTTGTATTATATTCTTTTTTTTGTTATACTGTTACGGTAAATAAGGTTTATTTAAGAAATGATATTTATTATATACACGTTAAATCAGGTTTACCGTGCGTTTCTGTCGGTTAAACCGCTTTAAGGAGTTGGAAATGAAGTTTAAGGACGTATTGCTTGACAACGAACGAAACGGACATCTTACCAAAAGACTCAACCGTTTGTCCGGCTGGAAATTTTTCCTTGTGCTGTGGCGCAACAATATGGGCAGAGTGCTTTTGCTCAATTTTTTGGTGCTGATTTTTGCATTGCCTGTCATAGGGTTAAACCTGTGGGGTAATGTGCTTATATCCGAATTGCAGGTCACTTTGCCTTACTACGGATCGTTCGGAATGGGTACAGGCGTTTGGACGGGCGTAATAGACGTTTACAATTCACGGGTAATGGAGATAAATCACCAGACCGCATTGCTGTGTCTTGCGGGAGCGTTGTTGCTCTGCCTTGTGCTCAGCGGCGTGTTCGCGGTTTTACGCGATTCCTTCTGGATAGGTCAGTTGCGTATAATCAAGCCCTTTATGATGGGCGTCAAGGCTAATTTCCTGTACGCGTTTGTGTCTACCTGTCTGATAGCGGGCAGCGTGTACGGATTGTTTGAATTTTACTGGTGGACAAGTTCGGTGTTGGCTCAGTGGCTGTCTATAGTGCTTACGGTGTTGCTGTCGCTGGTGGCTCTTTTGCTTGCCATGTATCTGTTTATACTGTGCTCCGTCACCGTTACCTACAAACAGTCGGTCAGACAGAACCTCAAGGACAGTTGGTTGCTCATGTGGCTCAATCCGATTCCCAACCTGTTCCATTTCGTGGCTTGTCTGTTGCCTGTCATTCTCGTGGTACTGGTCGGATTTAACTTTACCGGATTGTTCGGTATGGTTGTTCTGATGTTTATATTTATGGTGGGAGCATTCTACATTCCATTTGTATGGCAGACATTTATGATGCGTACGTTTGCTTTGTTCCACCCTGTTGCTGTCAACAAGAAGGGCGAAACGATCGTCAAGAAAACGTCAGAACAGGGGGCTTGACATGAACGCCTATTCCGCTCTTGCGGACTACTACGAAATATTTTCCGACAAAGATTGCGACTACGAAAGTTGGTCGCAATATTTGTATTTATTGCTCAGACGTCACGGTTGTGCAAAGGGTGCGGACGTAGCCTGCGGCACAGGCAAAATGACACGTCTGCTTGCCGCTAAGGGGTTTAAAGTCGTCGGAATAGACAACAGCGAAGAAATGCTTGCTCAGGCAATGTCGGCGGGCAGAGCGACTTACGTCCGTCAGGATATGACGGAACTGCTACTGCCGCACAAAGCGGACTTCATCACCTGCGTAAACGACGGAACAAATTATTTAAACGCTAAGAAGACGGAAATTTTCTTTAAAAGAGTTGCAGACAATCTGAGAACGGGCGGTGTTTTTGTATTTGACATTTCCACTCCCTACAAATTCAGCAACAAGATTGCCGACAACGTCTTTTACATCGACAACGACGACGTAACCTGCCTTTGGTGTAACCGCACGGAAAAAGACAAGGTGACAATGGATCTTACGTTTTTCGTACGAGAAGGGGATTTGTACAGGCGCAGTGACGAAAGACATGTGCAGTATATACACGGCGTAAAGGACTTGTCCAAGCGATTGGACAAATGCGGATTCGATGTGTTGAGCGTAACGGACAGTTACAGCGACCGACCGCTCAAAGAAGACAGCCTCAGGGCTACATTTGCGGCGGTAAAGAGATAAGAGGTGCTATATGCCTGATATTTTACAAAAAGCGATAATAGACAATCAGATTACGGTACTGGCGTTGAACAGTACGTCATCGGTAAACAAAGCCATCAAACTACATGACCTGTCGCCCGTGGCAGCAGCGGCTTTGGGACGTACGCTGACGGTTACGGCGTTGATGGCAAGCGGATTTAAAAATCCGACGGATTACGTGACGGCGGTGGTTAAAGGCAACGGACCGATAGGCAGTATCACGGCCTGCGCCGACGGTAAAGGAAACGTTAAAGGATGCGTGGACAACAATGCCGTGGAAACAACACTGCGCGAAGACGGACACCTCGATGTGGGCGGTGCGGTAGGCAAGACAGGCAAAATCACCGTTATAAAAAACATCGGACTGAAACAGCCTTACATCGGTACAAGTAACCTGATTACAGGGGAAATTGCGGAGGATTTTGCCAATTACTTTGCCGTTTCCGAACAGCAGCCGTGCGCGGTGTCTTTGGGCGTGAAACTTGCCAAGGGAAAGTGCGTCGCGGCAGGCGGACTGCTTATACAGGTACTGCCTCAGTGCGGCGAAGAACTGCTGTCCGAGGTGGAAAAACGTGCAGGAATGATAAAGGAAATAAGCAACAGTTTTTATACCACTCCCGACCCGAGACAGGTCATTGACAACATTTTCGGCGATTTGCCCGATGTGGTGTACGCCCTGCCTTCTTCCGTGCGGTACAAGTGCGACTGCAACATTTCGCGCATACGCCGACTTGTGCTGTCGCTGGGCAGACAGGAAGCATTCGACATAGTCAAAGAGCAAGGTTGCATAGAAGTGCAGTGCCATTTCTGCGGCAAGAAATACAGACTGGAACAGCAGGACGTGGAACAACTTTTTGACAAAAAATCCAAGTAATCCGCAACAATGCTCCCGAAAACGGGGGCTGTTGTTTTAAAGGTGACTGATGATAGTTTTAGAGGAAAAAACTTACATAAAACTTGCAATGAAATTCGCGTCGGAAAGTAAGTGGCGCACTTCCTTGCTGTATTTTTCCAAATGTGACTGTTACGAGAGTTACCTCAACCGACTGTTGCTGTTGATGAACGCAAGAGAGTCGTGGCTGTTTCTGAAGTTGCTGAACACGGCACGCTGCAAATTTCAGCAAACGCACAATCTGTTTGGCGATCTCAATCTTTATTCGACGGAGTTGTGGAGAGCGATAATCAGAAAAATCGTGCCCGACAAATCCCTGTACGCAATGGACAAGAGCAAGGTTTCCGCAAATCCGTCGCTGATTTTGGACAGACAACTGTTTGAATTTATTGACGATGACGAAGGCTTTTCCTTCCGTGAAATGCTGGATATTTTGCAATCGGAAGACAACGGAACAATGTTTGCGGTCAATTCTCCCGAGCATTACGCATTTCTGCACAGAAAAATTGCCTACTATTCCATAAACGGCGAGTTTGAAAAGGCGGAAAAGGTCAAGGACGAAGTGTTACAACTCAAAACCGACTATCTGCCCGCTACGGAAATGAAACTGCTGATATATTTTCAGCGAAGACAGTTTGACAAAGCGCTTGAAATTGCGGAAAAGATCTGGCAAAACGAAGACATTTCCGAAAGCACGGCAATATTCTGTATGGTCACGTTCATAACTGCGGGAAGCAGGGTGTCCGAGGTGAAGCGTATGCTCGCTTGGCTGTTGCAACGAGAAAACCTGTCGGTCAACACCGTGGAAGAGTGTATGAAGTTTGCCAACGACGCAACGGAAGATCCCGAAACGGCAATGGATTTTTTTGACAGACTGAGCGACGATTTTCTGGAAACCTACGGAATGACGGCAATGCAACAGTATGCGCTTATGTGCGCCAACAGCAAAGACACCGAGACGGCTTGCGACACATTGATAGACCTGATACGCATGCTGCCTGAACATTTCATCAACAGACTGTATTTAAATCTGTTGCGTGAAGGAAATGCCGAGTATCTGACCGTCAGCAATCCGTACGGTATAAATGCCGTGTTGCGCAGATACTGCGTAAAAACGCTTACGCAGTTTATCGCCGGCGCAGACAAACCTTTTCAACTCGTTTCCGACTGTGTGCTGGCGTTGATGTACTGCGTCAACAGCGAAAACGCCGAAAAAACTCTTGCGGAAGACAGCGAATATTTCCGTATAGTGATGCGCGACAAAGTGTCACCCGCAAGTCGCGTCGAATACACGAGGTTGTGTGACAATGCGCTGGAAAAATTGTGTGACGTGGCAACAAAAACGCAACTTGAAGAACTGTGCGAACAAGTGTTGTCGGACAGCAATACGCTGATTTCCTGTGCCGCTGAAATAATTGCGGGCTGTATCGGAAAGGGACAAACGGACAGCAAATTTATTGGATTTGCTTCGCTTATGCTGGACCTTTCCCCGTTTGCGTGGGCAGCGGGAGACAAAAACGCAAGCAGATTTCTTGCCATGCTCAACTGCGACGGCAACAGAGCGTCGGAGTACGGCAGAAAGGCAATGCTGTTTTATAAACTTGCGTCACAGCGTCTTGAAGGTATTCCCCCTCACAGCGCATTGTTTGCTTTTGCGCACCTGTTCAACGTCAGAGTAAGCAAACGCATCGTCGAAACTTTTGTAAAGGGAAATGACGAGTTTCTGACTGAACAAGCGTGGGAAACTCTGAGAAATATTGCCGATGAAGTAACGTCCCTGTGTTCCGAGGAAAAGGACGGCAGTGTCTGAATTTAAAATTGTTTTTTACAGTCTGCGTTTTTATTGCGGACTGTTTTTTTTTACCGTCAGTTTTATTCCGCAACATATAAGCACAAACAGTCCGAGCAGTGCTATAAACGGGTAGCAGTATCTTACTATTGCGTCGTAACCGCCGACAGACAGAATTGCCGCAACGCAAAGTATTGCCATTGTTGAAAAGTTGCCGTCGTGCGTTAGTGCGGTCAACTCCTGACAAAGAGGGTATAAATTGGCAAGTGCGGAAGTTATAATCGCAAGATATAACGAGACTGTTCCCCATATCGAAAGCAGACCGTTGTCGCTTATCATCCACAGCAACGGCAAAGGTTGAGTGCGTGACAGTGCGTACAGTCGCGAGGAAATAAAGGCTATAAGCAGTGTTACGAGAAAAGTCACCGCAATACCTACCGTGTAACCCTTTGTGTTGCGTGTGCAACTTCCCAGCACCGCAAGACACATTACAAAGTTGAACAGAGCGTAAACAAGCGGTTTGTCCGGTCTTGTCACGGTAACCCTGTCGGTCTGAGGGGGTAAAACAGTAACAGCGACAAGCAAGAATATCACAATGAACGGAACGGCAAGGTTGCTGAATTTCTGTATGCCTTTTTCTCCGAAGCGCATTATCGTCACGCATACAAAGCAGGTTACCACCGCCCCGACGGGCAGGTCGAGAGCACCCGTAAACATTTCGAAACAGTCGTTTGCCGCGGCAAGCATCGTAGTGAGGGAAACGAGGTAGCACGCCGCGAAAAGCCATCTTGTAAATGACGGAGTGTCTGCATTTAAAATGTCTGTCATCGTGTATGCGCCTGTCTGTCTGCAACGGGCGGTAACGACCGTACAGCATATTGCAAATACCACCGCGAAAATAAGATATTCCGTTACGGAAGAAGAGGGGAAAAACAGTGCGATTTCCTTTCCTCCTACAAAACCTGCGCCGATTACCGCTCCGCACAGCAGTGTTATTCCGTTGAGATCGTGTTTGTTCATAATAACTATTTTATTTACGCTCCCCGTCAATTACCACTTTGTTACGGCACAAAAAGAAATAAAGTCGTCGCAGGGCAACAATGTGCCCTGCGACGTATATTACGACAGCGTAAAAAATACGTTGTCGGGATTGTCAATACTTATTTTTCAGCAGTAATTTTTCCGCTACTGCGACTATTGCGTACATTACTCCGGCAAGCGCGCACAGCAGAACGGTGCAACTCATTACCAGATCCAGGCGGAACGTCTGCGAGCCGTATACGAGCAGGTAACCCAGTCCTTCACGGCTGACGAGATATTCACCCATTATCGATCCCACCCAACTCATTCCTACGTTTATTTTCAGTGTGGCGGTAAGTGTGGGCAGGTTTGCCGGTGCGACCAACTTGGTAAACGTCTGCAATTTCGTTGCGTGCATTGACTGCATCAGCAATATTTTGTTTTTGTCCGTTTCGCAAAATCCGTTCATCAGTGAAATGGCGGTTATTACCACGGATATAAGTACTGTCATCACTATAATGGAGTTTTTGCCCGTGCCCGCCCACAGAATAATCAGCGGACCGAGAGCGATTTTAGGCAGGCTGTTTATCACCACGAGGTAAGGTTCGAACACCTTTCTGACGTGAACGTTCCACCACAGCGCAACGGCGATGAGGTAACCGGCAACCGTTCCTATCACGTAACCTGCCACCGTTTCGTAAAGGCTTGCCCAGACGTGTTTCAGCAACTGACCGTCTGCGGTCATTGTTACTATCGTTTCCAAAACTCTTGAAGGACTGCTTGTCAGAAATACATCGATTGCTCCCGTTACGGCAAGCAGTTCCCACACTCCCAAAAACACCACAAGCAATCCGAGGCGCGCAACATGCACTGCAATTGCGGCTTTCTTTTTGTTTTTAAGATATTTGAGATGCTGTGGCGACAGCGCGGTGTTATTTTTCATTTGTTGCCTCCGTTCAGGTAGTTGTACAGTATCTGGAACTGCGCGGAAAAGTCCTTGCTTTCACGACGTTTAAGGGGGGAAGGAATGTCCTGAAGTCCCGTGACGTGAGTGGCACGCAACGTTGATGGACGTGCGGTAAGTACGAAAATGACGTCCGCAAGCGAAATCGCTTCGGAAATGTCGTGCGTCACCAGTATTGCGGTTTTGTTTTCCTTACGGATTATGGAGTAGACATCCTCACACACGTTGAGCCTCGTCTGGTAGTCGAGTGCGGAAAAAGGTTCATCCAACAGCAGAATATCGGGACGTGTAGCCAGCGTGCGTATAAGAGCGGTGCGCTGTCTCATTCCTCCCGACAGTTGATTGGGGTAGTGTGTTTTAAATTCGCCCAGTCCGTATTTTTCCATCAGAGTGTTGGCGTAGAGGTAATCCTCCTTGGATTTTTTGCCCAGTATTTCCAGTCCCAGAGTGATGTTTTTTTCTATTGTGCGCCACCCGAAAAGGTGGTCGTGCTGTAACATATATCCCACGGCGTTGGGATTGTCTGAAAGTATTTTGATTTGTCCGGACGTCGGTTTTATCAGTCGGCTTATGAGGGACAGAACTGTGGTTTTACCGCAGCCGGACGGACCGAGTATTGCGGCAAACTGCCCTTTTTTGACAGCGAATGACAAATCTTCTATTGCAACGGTTTCCTGCGTGTCGGTGTAAAACACCTGTCGCACGTTTTCGAATATCAGTATATCTTGCATGTTTTTCTCCTGTCTGATTCCGTGCCGCAGATTAATCTGCGGCACGGCTGTGTCTGTCAGATTGCCGATGCAACCGTGGTGTCTATTATTGTTTCGTAATCAACGCGTTTTTCCAGTTCGCCTGCGTTTTCCATTATGTCCTGAATACGGGTAAACGCTTCGCGGTCAACGACGGGAGTTTCCGTCCAGACGTCCCCCTCGAGATAGTTTTTAAGGGAACTTTCTATAATTTCCACATCCGTGTCGGGGAACAGCGGTTCAAGCAATTCCGCCACGGTTTTCAAGGGAGTGTTGAGTATATAGTCGTAGCCTTTCCAGACGGCGCGAAGGAATTTTTCCACCTTTTCGCCGTTCTTTTCAAGATATTCGGGAGTGGCGGTGTAGCAGGTGTAGGGTATTTCTCCGCTGTCCTTGCCTATAGAAGACACAATATATCCCGTTTGCTGTTGTTCGAGCAGGCTTGCGTTGGGTTCGAACAGCGGAACGTAATCTCCCGTACCTCCCGCAAAAGCCTGGGTAAGCAACGCAAACTGTATCGAGTAATCCATTGTGACGTTTACTCCGTCGTACAACCCGTTGTTGTTGAGCACGTATTGCAGTATCATCGCAGGCATTCCGCCCTTTCTTCCCATAAGTACCGTTTTACCTTCGAGCATCGAGTAATCGAATTCGCCTCCCGTGCGTCCGACCAGGAAACTGCCGTCCCGTTTGGTCAGTTGGGCAAATACCTTGGGGTAATCTTTTTTGCCTTGCAGGTAAACGTAAATGCTTGCCTCGCATCCCATAAGACCTATATCCGCTTCGCCCGTAAGCAGTGCGGTCATCACGTTGTCCGCGCCTGCGCCGTCGGCAAGTTGCACGTCCAATCCTTCTTCTTCGAAGTAGCCCATCTGTAACGCAACGTATTGCGGAGCGTAGAATATGCTGTGCGTAACTTCGCTTAATCTTATAACATTGTCTGCCGCAGGGTTGCACGCCACGGCAAATGTGCCTACCGTCAGCAAGATGACCGACAAAGTAAGAGCCAGAAATTTTTTCATGTATTACCTCCCGGATGTTGTTTGTATATGTTATTGTATTTATTACTTTTGAAAAGTGTTAAAAGGGAAACAATATCAATGTGTTAAAAAACAGTTGTCAAGAACAAAAAATTTTGTTAAAATATCTAACGATATATAACACGTCAGAGACAGAAGGAGTAGAAGAGTCAACGCACTTTTCAGAGAGCCGACTACGGTGAAAATTCGGTATTTGCGTCACTTCGAAGTAGTTTGTCGAGTGGGTTTCGCCAAAATTGCAGTAACGAAACACGGTTGACCCCGTTACAGGTCGAGAGGCAACTTTTGTTGCGAAATTCGGGTGGTACCACGCAGTGCGCGTCCTGTTTACGGGACGGCGCATTTTTATTTTACACGATTCAAGGAGAAGACATATGCTGGAAAAAACTTATCAGCCTCAGCAATTCGAAAAGGACATCTACGGCAAATGGTTGGAAAAGGGCTATTTCAAGCCCGATCCGGACAGCGACAAACCTTATTTTTCAATGGTTACGCCGCCTCCCAACATCACGGGACAGTTGCATCTGGGACATGCGCTTGACAGTGCAATTCAGGACAGTCTCATACGTTTCAAACGTATGCAGGGCTACAACACACTGTGGCTTCCCGGTACAGACCATGCGAGCATTGCCACCGAACTCAAAATAGTGGAAATGCTCAAATCTATGGGGATAGACAAGCACAGCATAGGCCGTGAAGAGTTTTTAAAATATGCCTGGCAATGGAAGGAAAAGTACGGCGGCAGAATAGTTGAACAGTTGAAGTATCTTTCCTGCAGTTGCGATTGGAGCAGACTTGCGTTCACTATGGACGAAAAGTGCAGCAAGGCAGTACGCAAGGCATTTGTTTCGATGTACAAAAAAGGACTTATTTACCGCGGAGACAGAATAATCAACCGTTGCCCGGTGTGCAACACGGCATTGTCTGACGCCGAAGTAGAGTATTCCGAGCAGGACGGTTATTTCTGGCATTACAGTTACTACACACCCGACGGAAAGGAAAAGGTAACATTTGCCACCACACGTCCCGAAACGATGTTGGGCGACACAGCCGTAGCGGTAAACCCCAACGACGCCCGCTATACGCATCTTGTAGGCAAGACGGTAATCGTTCCTTTCGTAAACCGTGAAATACCCGTAATAGCCGACGATTATGTAGACATGAATTTCGGAACGGGCGTAGTGAAGATTACTCCCGCTCACGACCCCAACGACTTCGAAGTGGGATTGCGTCACAATCTGCCCGTCATCAGAGTAATGAACTACGACGGCACGATGAACGAAAACGCAGGCGAATTCTGCGGTATGGACAGATATGAAGCCCGTCGCGCCATTGTGGAAAAACTCAAACAGATGGGCAACATGGTTAAGATAGAACCGCACAAACACAATGTCGGTTCCTGCTACCGTTGCCACACTACGGTAGAACCCATTGTTTCGAAACAGTGGTTTGTAAAGATGGAACCGCTTGCCCGTCCCGCAATAGACGCGGTGCGCAACGGCGAAATCAAGTTCCACCCCGAAAGATTCGAAAAAATTTACTACAACTGGATGGAAAATATCAAAGACTGGTGTATATCCCGTCAGTTGTGGTGGGGACACCGTATTCCCGTCTGGTATTGCGAAGACTGCGGTCACATGACTTGCAGCGAGACGGATGCGGTCAAGTGCGAAAAATGCGGAAGCACACACATTCATCAGGACGAAGACGTTCTCGACACCTGGTTCAGTAGCGCTCTGTGGCCCTTCTCGACGTTGGGCTTTACGGAAAACGCGCCCGACTACCGCAAGTTCTTCCCCACAAGCGTATTGTCATGCGGATACGATATAATTTTCTTCTGGGTGGCAAGAATGATTTTCTCGTCGCTGTACAATACAGGCAAGGTGCCCTTTAAACACGTATTGTTGCACGGCATCGTGCGTGACAATCAGGGCAGAAAAATGAGCAAATCTCTGGGCAACGGAATAGAGCCGGTAGAATATATCGAAAAATTCGGTTCGGACACATTGCGCTTTACATTGCTCAACGGCGTGGCTAACGGAAGCGACCAGCGTTTCTCTCAGGACAAGATAGACGGCACACGCAACTTCATGAACAAGATCTGGAACGCTACGCGTTTCGTGCTTATGAATTGTGAAAACAAGCACCTCAAAGACATTTCCGAATGCAGTCTGTCCGTCGCCGACAAGTGGATACTGTGCAAACTCAACAACGTGACGGCAACGGTGACGGATCTTGTGGAAAAATTCGAATTGGGCATGGCTTGTCAGACGCTTTATGACTTCGTGTGGAGCGAATTCTGCGACTGGTACATCGAATTTTCCAAGCCCGTACTGTACGGAACGGACGATGCCGCCCGTACCGAATGTCTGACCGTGCTGACATACGTGCTGGACAAAATATTGAAATTATTGCATCCCTTTGCGCCCTGTATCACCGAAAAACTGTATCAGGAACTGCCCGTACACGGCAAAAGCATAATGATCGAGCGTTTCCCCGAAGTAAACGCCAAATACGACTTCCGTAGTGAAATGGAACTTGTGGAAAGCGTAAAAGACCTTATCACACGCATCAGAAACATTCGTGCCGAATACGGGGTTATTCCTTCCAAGCGCATACACATCAATATCGTCGCCGCAAACGAAGGAGTACGTCAGTGCAGCCTGTACATCGAAAAACTTGCAGGATGCGACAAAATCAACTTTACCGACAAACTGAACACACCCAAGTGCGTAAAAGTCGTTACACCCATTGCCGAAGCGGAAATACCCTTAGGCGATCTCGTGGACGCCGCAAAGGAAACGGAGAAGTTGACAAAGCAACTTGCCGAAACGGACGAGGAAATACGTCGCGCCGAAGGCAAACTCAACAACCAAGGATTTGTTGCCAAAGCGCCCGCTCAACTTGTCGAGAAAGAAAAGGAAAAACTGGAAAAATACCGTCAGATGCGTGTACAGTTGCTCAACCGTATAGAGGAGTTAAAGTGACGCGACAAATAGTGTGCGTTAAAAACTTTTGCGTTTTAATGTGCGGTAATACAAACATTTTTAAAAGTCAGCGTTTTACCGCTCTTCCCATAGGGATTTTTTGGACATTACAAAAGGATAGCAAAATTTTTGCTATCCTTTTCTTTTTCTTTGCAAAACACACGACTTAACAGAGTTAAGTATAGTGTGCTACACTTTTAAATTTTATAAGTTTGATTTTCTTCTATTATGCTCTTTACATAACATTTGACAGTTTTCGATATTTGTTTTACCACCTTCGCTCCACGGCGTTATGTGGTCGGCCTCCATTTCTTCAAGTTCATACTGCGTTTTTTCTCTATGCTCCGCAACACAATGGGGGCAAATGCCTTTTTGACGTTCGTAAACCTGCCTTTTTTCATTATCCGTAAAAACCCTAATATTCAAGTGCTTTTCGTTACCCGATAACAAATATTCGTATATTCCCGAACGTTTGGTTATATCATCATCTTGCATTAAAGCAACTATTTTTGTTTCTAATTCTTGCGGATTATAAACCTTGTCGCCGTATGTATTGTAAAGAGTACCCCACGCAAGGCCTTTCATTTCCTTGCGATATTTCGGGAATATCGTTTGCACCCAAGATATAACCGATTGAAAATACTGCCACAAAGGCGTTGCGTGGCTGTCGTGTTGATGGATAGACATATAATCTTCAAGTTTAATATTTTCCCTTGCAGAAATCCACGCTAATACGGTTTCTAAATAATCTTGTCTATTGACTTCGCCGTTAAGATATTTATTTGCTAAAAGGTAAGCGACACAACCATTTTTAGAAAAATATCTTTTAGCATCTGAAAGCCACTCTCCCGCATAAATGGCGTTGCGCAATTCTTGCTCTTTTAACTGCACGCCTGCGATATTGATAATCTTAAACCAATCAAGTTTTTCTTTATCGTTACCCTTACAAATATAAATCATAAGGGGATAATCTAAAATTTGCTTTTTTTCCGTTTCGGTTAGATTATGGAAAGCACGACTATTAAGTGAAAAATCACCGTTTACATATTGACAAATAGAAATTGTGCGCTGTTGTCCGTCTAACAGTTCAAAATTGTCGTTTTCATCTTCTACCCAATACATAACGTTAAGGGGAAAACCTTTTACAACCGTTTCGATAACTGCATTACGTTGTTTTTCCTTATACACAAATTCTCGCTGAAAAGCAGGGCGAATATTCAATTTGCCTCCATAACCCACAACGCCGTTCTCTTGACTATCCACATAACCATTGACAATATCTCTTATTTGTATTTTATGTAATTCTATATCCATACTATTTTTTTCTCCTAATGAGCAATCTTTGATAAACCTTAATACCATTTACCACACCAGCAGCATTTAAGTCATAAACGCCATTTTTACCAAACAATTCAAAATAACGTTTTTTACACTCTTCGCTTGTATATACACGTGTTTTTAAACCGTATAAATCTAAATTTTCGCACATACCAACAATTTCATATTCTTCGGGGTTGTATTTATGTAGAAAGGTTATAGGAACGCCCATTACCCCATAATAATCTTTGGGTATATCAGTTACTTTACTAACTTCTATGGCATCATAATTATCATATCTTGGATAATCAGTTTCGTTATATTCTTTATAAGGGATTACTTTATCCCTAAATGCGTAAATATTAAAATTAGTAAACCAAACTACACTTTTAACAAAAGCATATTTTTTCCCATCAACAATTTTCCCCGTTTTTTCAGTTAAAGGATAATCGTCGGGAACTTGAAAATAACGATTACTACCGTTCATTGTTAAACCTAAAAATAGTTGATTATTTTTAATCAAAGGGAAGATTTCTTTATATGTTATAGCATTTTGATTTCCTATGATAATAAATTTTTTCTTATATTCTACAAGTTGGGCAACATATTCACGGAATAACGAAAACGGGGGATTAGTTACTACTATATCGGCTTCTTTCAAAAATTCTATACACTCTGCGGAACGAAAATCACCGTCACTTTGTAAAATAGATAGAGTGTTTTTCTTATTTTTCAAAAGATATTTCACATCTGACAAATCAACCGCCCCGTCGCCGTTATAATCAAGAACTTCGGTTATTTCTATTTTATACGGC
>ENA-OYZE01000111-OYZE01000111.1-human-gut-metagenome-genome-assembly--contig:-NODE-111-length-41611-cov-8.074454_pt1 | contig 41611 bp, 39 predicted proteins | sample MGYA00243259_ERZ653469 | MGnify/ENA primary metagenome ERZ653469 (study PRJEB26926, sample SAMN06164913) | human gut metagenome | biome: ENVO:00009003; feature: ENVO:2100002; material: ENVO:00002003...
CTTCCGTTACCGTGGCTACTACTTCGACGAAGACATGAAGTTGTACTACCTGCAATCCAGATACTACGACCCGGAAACAGGACGTTTCATCAACGCCGACGACGTAAGCTACCTTGACCCCGAAACAATCCACGGCCTCAACCTCTACGCCTACTGTCTGAATAATCCGATTAATTATTTGGATGATTGTGGATTTAAGCCGAAAAGACCAAATTTTATGCCTAGAAAGCCCAAAAGAAAAGGTGCCTTAAATAGAGGCCCCACAGGAGCTAGAGAAAGAAATGTTAAGCATCCTAACGGTGAAGAACATAGCCGAGTGCCTAAAGGAAATAGGGGAATAAGGCATAGTTCATTTATACAACATAGCTTATATGAGTTTTATACACTGTCCGAAAATAATTTATATGCAAATTTTACGCCAAGCAATACACGTACAAACCCGTTAATAATACAAGAGGAAGATAGTTTGTTAAATACAAGTCAACAAATTTTTAACAATGGAATCTCTAATTCAAGCGAAGATGTAATTTGGACTGCGGTAGGAATAGCTATTTTGTTGATAATTGCACTTTGTTTAGTCCCTACAACGGGAGGACAAAGCCTGTTGCTAATTTTTGGAGTTTAACTTTAGAGGATACTATGCCGTTTATTAAAATACAAAAAAAACATTGTCAATCAATACATTTTGCGATAGTTTTTCCGATTGGGTCACTTGATGACCCTGTCGGAAAATGTGGAGTAGCACATATTGTTGAACACATGGCATTTAGGAAAGCCGGTAAATTAACGCAAGAAGACATTTATGACAAATGCGAAAGTCTTGGAGTGAAAATCGACGCAAAAACAGGCAAAAATTTTATTTCTTTTCAATTTGCTTGCAGAAAAAGCATTTTTAAAACTGTACTAAGTCTTTTATACGAGATGTTAAAAGAGCAAAATTACTCACAAAAAGATTTACAAGAAGAAAAATCTGTTGTGTTGGCTGAAATTGTACAAAAAGAACCAACAAATATGCAGTTAATATTTGACAGTAGATGGACAAACACGGCTTTTTCAAACAGTATCTTAGGCACGGAAACTTCTATTGCGAATATATCGTTGACTGACATAATTAAATATAAAAATAAATTGTTTTTAACGGATTTTTCCATTGTTCTCGTTGGAAACTTTGACGAAACAGACTTGAACTGAATTAACAATTTATTTACGAAAAATCCAACTAAAACAGACAATTTAAGTTGTGATTTTGAACAAAATATCAAAAGCAATCAAAGTAATTTGCAATTTATTCATGACAAGGGGGAAATCATAGACATCTACTATTCATATCACTCTAAAATTGAATCGGACAGCGATGCTTTGTGTCTGTTTGTGTTGGACAATATTTTTTTCAGAGGTTACAAATCTTTTATTACAGAATATTTGCGAGAAAAACAAGGTTTTGTTTATGAGATAGACAGTGACTTCGCAGTATATTCCGATGAGCTAAATTGGATCTTTCAACTGACTGTGAAAAAATCTAATTTGACAGAAACAATTAAAAGCCTGGAAAGCTTATTACATTCATTTGTTTTAAACGAACAGTATTTCCAATATGTAAAAGCGTTTTGTTGTGATAATCTTCCAATGTTATATGACGATATGGACTATTTGTGTAGTAATACAATTTGGAATTATATTAACCTTGGCATGTTACTAACTCCAGAAGAATTTGCACAAAAAATACTGAATATTCCGATCTGTCAATACAATGATTTTTTCAAACGCATCGGTAGTTTTAAGAACGTTTATATCTTTGGTAAAACTTCTAACAAAATGCGCAAAGAGATTAAATCAATTCTATCATTATAAAGTTTACTTGGGGTTTTTCGGAATCAAAAGGGAAACGGAACAAGTTTTGTCGTGGCAAACCTTTTTACGTTTTGCGCTGTGCAAGTAACAAAAAAAACTCTGACGTGTGGTGACGATGGGGAAATTGTGAACATTTTAATGCTGTTTTATTGCTTGTCATTTGACACAATCTCTTTATTGAATTAAAATTTCAATAAGTAACGATGTTGAGGGAAATGACGATGGAAAACACAGAAGTTTTGCGCAAAGAATTGTACGAGATGTACCGCAATTGGAACCAAAAAATATTTGCAAGTGACATACTTACACAAAAGGACATTTCCTTGCCATACTATATTTATTTGCCAGACAACTGGACCACAAGCAAAACACGCATTCTTGTAGTGGGAGAAGAAGGCTACGGCTATAAAGGGGGAAGCAGGGACAGAAGCGTTGTTACGGAAAATATAATCGAAACGGTAGAGCAATTCAATAAAAACTGTATGTTTGAATGGAAAATGAACAATCGACCGTTTTGGAGAAGATTTAACAAATTGAGGGAAAACCTGCAAGACGCAAGTTTTTGTTGGACGGACCTTGACAAGGTGCATCGACTGATTGACCCTTCAAGCGGAATTAAAAGTTGCCGTCTTACTGACTTACAAAGTAACGAGTTGCACAAATATCCCGTACTGCAGGCGGAAATAGATATCATAAAACCTACTCATATCGTTTTTTTCGGATGGTACGGATATTCATTGCGGTGCGAACTGCCCGAAATCTATTGTAAATTATATAAAGCAGGCAAAGAGCAATGGATCGAGGACGGATTTTGCACGACTATAACTGCCGACAACGACATCAGGTATATTTACCTATCACCCGAACTGGTGTACAAGAAACGGGCATGAAGAATCCGTCATCAAAAAAATTACAAGTATTTGTAACACGGTTGAAACGCCTGCAGAAAGTTGAAACTAATTGCATCGCGACAATTTGCATATTTTTATCAACCTATGCAACACAAACCGTAAAATACATTTACTTGTTCGTCCGAAATAAAAAAGAGGAAGCACCCGTGTGTTTCCTCTTTTTCTTCGCTGTTTTACTTGCAGATCGACATTAAATAGTATTGGTATTTCAAACTGCCTCACACGAAATTTCGCAAAACAAATGTCGGCGAGCCTTTTAAATCGTGCTCACGCGTTTAAATCAGATGTCCAGTTCGGGCGGAACATCGATTTCCTGACCTACATACTTGCCGTCTTTCTTGCGCTGTCTTACACATTCGGACAGCAGGTATTCTATCTGACCGTTGATTGAACGAAAATCGTCCTCTGCCCATGCGGCAATCGCGTTGTACAGTTTGGGCGAGAGTCTCAACGGTATTTGTTTCTTGCTGTCTTTATCCATGATTTACCTTTTTCAATACAGACTTCCGCTGTTTACAATGGGCTGAGCGTCCTTGTTTCCGCACAGCACTACCAGAAGATTACTTACCATTGCCGCCTTTCTCTCTTCGTCAAGCGTCACCATTCCGCCGTTGTTGAGACGTTCGAGAGCCATTTCTACCATTCCCACGGCACCGTCTACAATCATTTTTCTTGCGTCGATAATTGCAAATGCCTGTTGTCTCTGCAACATCACCGCGGCTATTTCCGGCGAATAAGCAAGATAAGTTATACGCGCTTCCAGAATTTCCAATCCCGCGTCGATAACCTTGCACTGTATCTTGTCCCTTATTCTTTCAGCGACCAGTTCGCTGCTGCCGCGAAGACTTCCTTCGTCCGGCTTGCCGTCACCTGTGGTGTCCACGCCTTCCGCGACGTCGTAAGGATAAATACGCACGATGTCTCTTACCGCGCTGTCGCATTGCAATGAAAGATATTCCTTGTAGTTGTCTACGGTAAATACAGCCTTGGCGGTGTCAACCACTCTCCACATTACGGCTATACCTATTTCAATGGGATTGCCCAGACAGTCGTTTATCTTCTGTCTGCTGTTGCTGAGCGTCATTATCTTCAACGAAATACGCTTGCCGTCAGACAGTTCGAGACTGCCCGATTCGCCGTTCTTGGAACCTTTAAACAAGCCGTTCACATGGCTCACGTCACCGCTTTGGTTGAGTTTCGTCTGCGAGGCAGGATTGATGGCGACGCAAAACGGATTTACCCAATAAAAACCTTCCCCCTTCAACGTGCCGTAGTACTTTCCGAACAGCGTAAGCACATAGGCTTCCTGAGGCCTCAAAACTTTAAGTCCCGACAATGGTATCCACAAAAAACAAAACAACACGGAGCAAACTACTCCCAGAATAAACAGAGGCTGATTGACAACTTGGTCATTTGCGCCTATTCCGTTGACAAACCCGAATATCATACCTGCCAAAGCAGCAATAAACAGCACTATTTCCAACAGCAATACTGCAAGACCGTGCTTTTTGCCGGTGATTATTTTTTCCTGCATAAATTATCCTCCGATATTTATTTGATATCAAAATAATATCATACACAACTTTACACGTCAACCATATTTCAAATTTTTTTAAAAATTGTCTCACAAAATTAGGGGGAATGCCTTTACAATTATGTTTAACCCGTAACGAACGGCAATACATCGGCGCAACCCGTACCCGTACAGACGCACTGAATATACAAACCCGATAAGTTTTGACATTGCGCTTGAACAACAAAGGACGTTTCACGTACAAACCGCAAAGCGGAGCAGTAAAATTTAATTGAACAAACTCTTCGGTTTGGCGCACCGCAACGCAAACACACCTTTTGTAATACAAAAAAGACACGGCAGGCATTTGCCCGCCGTGTCAGAAGAATGTTTATATAAATTTCTATAATTATTTTGAATACAACTGTTCGGCTTTTTGCACCAGTTGCAAGAACTCCGCTTTAAACTGATCTGTCTGTACGCAGTCGAGAGCAGACAAACGCTGTATCACATTTTCGAAACTTGCATCGCCTTTATATTGCGACTCACGCAAAAGCAATCCGTATTCGACCACGCAACCTATAAACACACTGTCTTCGTCGGGTGTTTGGGTATAATCGTCCGTTGTGTATGTCTTTGAAACGCTGTCGCTTTCATCGGTTTCGGGGTGTTTGTATTTCACTTCCGCAGTTGCGATGTTTCCCGTAGCGTTCTCTTTGAGTTTGATTTCGTAAACGGCGGTAACCGTATGTCCCGAACCGATTTCACCCGCGTCCTTGTTTACATCTTCAAACTCCTCTTCCGACATCATCTTGCTTTCGTATCCTATCAGTCTGAACGTTTCAACTACCTCGCTGTTGAATTCGACACCTATTTTAGCGTCTTTCGCAACAACGTTGAATGTGCCGTTGATTTCTTCCACCAACACTTTTCGTGCCTCGGCAACGCTGTCCAGATAAGCGTAATTGCCGTTGCCGTTTTCGGCGAGGGTCTTCATCGTGGTGTCGTTGGTGTTGAACATTCCGACGCCCAGAACGGACAAATAAATTCCGCTGTTGCGTTTTTCGGAAATAAAGGATTTCAATTGATTTTTATCCCTGATTCCCACGTTGAAGTCGCCGTCGGTAGCAAGAATCACTCGGTTGTTGCCCCCTTCGACAAAGTACTTTTCCGCTTCGGCATATGCTTTTTCAATACCGCCCTGTCCGTTTGTAACGCCTTCAGCCGTAAGGTCTTGCAAAACATTGGCTATTTGTGTTTTTTCGGTGCCTCTTGCTCCGTCCAACGCCACCCTGCTGTCGCCCGCGTAGGTGACTATAGAAATGTAATCGTCATCGCCGAGATATTCCAGCAACATCGTAAAGGACTGCTGAATAAGTCCCAGTCTGTCCGAACCGTACATAGAGCCGGAGGTGTCTATAAGAAACACAATGTTGTTTTGTACGGCATTCTCAAAGGAAATTTCCTCTGCCGCAACTCCTATGGTAAACAGTTTGTTCTGACTGTTCCAAGGGCAGTCAAACACGCTTCCCGACAGCGCAAGCGCATCGTTTTCCGGGCGGATGTAGTCGTAATTGAAGTAATTGACGTATTCTTCCAGTCTTACGGAACCGGGAGCAATGGTCAGTCCGCTGTTTATCTGACGGCGCATCAGAGAATAAGACGCCGTGTTTCTGTCCAGCGAAAAATAGGATGTGGTCTGATCGGTTGTACTGATAAACCCGTTTTCCACTATTTCTTCGTACTGAAAATTCCCGTCGCTGTCAGGCACTACCAAAATACCTTCATCAACGCTCGGAAACGAACCGGAAGGACTGCAAGCACACAGCATCGCAACCGCCAGAGTAAGCGTCAGAATTAAATAAAGTGTACGTTTCATAAACCCGTTCTCCTTTTTGCTTGTTTACCTTTTAAACACAAGCAAAAATCATTTTGTCCCACTTTAATAAAAAATTTCCAGAATTTTCTCGACATCGTATGCCGTGGAAGGATTGCTTTGCGTGGCGACATAAAAATGCATACCGTTTGCCTTGAAATAAGCGGCGGTTACGTATTCGCCTCTGTTCGTCTCAAGGTTTTCAAATGTAACGGGACTGTTGTTGCCGGCGATATAACGTCTGTATTCGCTGACAAGATCCATTCGTACAAATTGATCTTTTTCCGCAATAAGAGTCACTTCCACAATTCCGTTTTCGGTGGAAATTCCTATAAACGCCTTCATATAGGCAAGTTCGTCGCTGTCTTTAAAATAGTAGGCGTAGTAATTTTCGCTGACAACGGTGTAATTTTCGTTGCCGTCAAAGCCCTTTATGTTTATATAATCCTTTGCCAACGTAAGGTCTGCTCTCTTACCCGTGACGTCGGAATTTGTGTACAGACTGTAATTTTGTTGCGGTCTTACCTGCGGAATGAGTTTGCCCAAAACGCCCAACGACAGCACGAGTACCGCAATCAGCACTCCGCAAACGGCGACGAACGGCACCCACCACCGCGTTTTTTTGCGGGAGCGTGACAAAGCAATTCCACGCGCTTTTTCCGCTAAATGCGGTTGCTCGGGAAGACTGTCGGCGTAATTGTCAAACAATTTTTCGATTTGCTTGTCTTTGTCTTGCATCGTCCTTTCCTTTTAAGTGTTTTTGGGGGAGGAGTCATTTAAAAACTTCCTCATTTTCTCTTCTGCCTGCACTATCGTGCGCTGTACCGACGAGCGTGACCTGCCCGTACTGGCTGCGCTGTCACGCACCGTATAATCCATGAAATACTTTTCGTATATCAGCCACTTTTCCAAAGTGTTGAGCACGGACATTGCCTCTGCGACGGCTACCGCGTTGACCGACTGCACGTCCACAAACACATCGGCGGAAATATTGAAAAAGTCGTCGATATTTGCCATTTTAAACCGTTTTTCACGTCGCAGAGTGTTTAAAGCAGTATTCTGGACAATTTTACATATCCATGCGTAACCGTTTGTTCCCGCCTTGAATTTCGGGGCATTGTCGAGTATTCTGACAAAACTGTCCTGCACTACGTCTTCGGCTACGGAACGGTTTTTTACTATAGCGCAGGCAACGGACAACATTCTTCCGGATACAAGGCGCGCCAAACCATCCAAGGCAATGTCACAGTCACCTTGGGCTATCATCGTTATGTACCTGTTTATCTGTTGTCTGTCCTGATCAGTCATGATCTAATTATAACCTGTCAGACGGCTTTTGACAACCCCAAACTGACCTGTTCTTGTTTTTCCCTGCCTTTACAACAATCGGACGAACGTGTTTGTCCCGTAACCCGAACAAAATTTTACAATTCAGTCGTACATTCCCGATTGTTAAGTCACCAACAAAAACATCTCCGAACGGTAAACGCTTTTTCAAACGGAATCTGCTTTATACAAAATCTTTCTTTTACAAATACCGTACAAAGCATTTCTTTCCAAACACAACGTCACGTTGATTTCGTCGTGTAAACAAACCATTGCGTCAGTCCGCAAGGGCAATATTTCGCAAAAAAAGACACGCTCCTTGCGTGTTTCGGAACGTGTCTTAATACTTAAAATTTTTATTGTCTGTTAAATCTGTTTAATATTGCGTAACGCGCAAAATGTCAGCCTTTCGGCACAATCAGTTCCATGTCGCTGTCGGGATAGGAACAGCAGGGATGAATATAACCGAATTTTGCGTCGGCAAGACGGCGTTTGTCCGCTCCCGCAAGAGAAAACTTACCGCTTACCAATTTGCTGTGACAGAATCCGCAACCGCCCGCTCTGCACTTGGAAGGTACAGACAGACCTGCCCTTTCCATTGCAACGAGAATGGTTTCCCTGTTGCTTGCCTTGACGGTATATTTCTTGTCTCTGATATGCACCGTCAAAGTAAATGTCTTATTTTCTACGTCACGCAACCCCACGCAGTTGGGTTCGTGCTTGACCTTGGAAATGTTTACGCCGAAGTCCTTCAACTGCTGATCCACAAACTTGTACATTCCGTTGCTTCCGCACAGCATTGTCGTGTAACAGTTCTGCGTATACTTGGCAAGCAATTCCTTAGTGATAAACCCGTATTCGCATCCGTCGGCTTTTTCGTCGCTAAGAACGTATACAACGTTGAATTTGTCGCTTACCAACTCGTCGAGTTGTTGTTTGAAAACCAGGTCGGACAGCGTTTTTGCGCCGTAAATCAAGGTCATTGTGCAATCTTCGGTGCCGTCGTGTATACTTTGCGCAAGAGAATAGAAGGGAGTTATACCGCTTCCGCCCGCAATTGCAAGTATGTGTTTGGTGTCCGTCAGACTTTCGTAATAAAACTCTCCCGACGGATCGCCTATTTCCATTCTGTCACCTACTTTTGCATTGTCGTAAAGGTAATCGCTGAAAAATCCCGCCTTCTTTACCGTTACCGACAACTTTTTGCGCAATCCCATTTCAGGAGAGGAAGAAATCGCGTAAGGACGAGCCACAAGACTTTCTCCCACTTTAGCGCGCACGGTTACGTATTGACCGGCACGGAAAAACACAGGCAAAGTCAGTTGGAAAGTATATGTTTTGGTGTCGCCGTTGTGAGTAGTAATTTCCTCCAACGTTGCCCACTGCGTTCCGGGATGAAGCACTTTGGCAGTTTCGTTTACCCGATAAGTGGTGGGCAGAGGAGCGAAAGATCCTTCCTGCAATTTCGCTCTGCGGACATCCGTCATGTGCTTGAATCTCAACAGATCCATAAATCCGAACAACTTTCTTTTAAAACGATATGCCATTGTTACTTGCCCTCCCTTTTAAAGCTCCGACTGTCTGTCTTCCGGAAATATCTCCCGAAAAATATGCGCTGGAATAGCCGGACAAACGCATCGCGTATCCGCCCGCGAATCTCAGACCGGGCACCTTGTGATCTTCTTTCATCATCATCAGTCTCGGAGTCAGACCGTCCCAGTATTGCGATTCGTAACCGTATATTACGCCTTGAGGATGTCCGCAGTATCTTGCGTACGTCATGGGGGTTGCAATGCTGATTTCTTCGATGTACGGACTTATGCTTGCGCCCGTGTCTCTTTCAAATCTTTCTATCATACGCTTTGCAACCTGATTTTTTACCCTGAAATAATCTTTGGGCTGTACGTTTCCCCAGTCATCGGACATATACAACGTTGTAAAGTACATCATTGTAGTTCCCTTGGGCGAACATTCGGGATAAGCACGGTTGAGACATACCGTTGCCTGTCCTTCGTTTGTGGCTATCTTTTCCATACGTTTGTATTGCTTTACCGTATCGGAAGTGTCGTACAGGAAATAGTTGTGGTTTTCGATACCCAATTCGTCGCAACTTTTGTTGAGACCCAAAAACATCGACCAGCCTCGACCTGCGAATTTGCGTGCGTTTGTTGCCCTGATTACTTCCTGCGGAACGTTGTCCATCATTTTGCCGAACACCAGGTGAGGCGCGCAATTTGCAACAACGTGACGTGTTTCTATTTCCGTTCCGCCGTCAAGCACCACTCCGCACACAGCGCCGCTGTCGTCCGTTTTGATCTTTTTGGCTTCGGTATTCATCCAGACGTCGCCGCCCAGTTCGCGTATGCGCTCCACCAGTGCAAGAGATATTTCGTGCGAACGCATTTTCGGCATGGACGCACCCTTGGTGATATATCTGTAAACCATAGAAGCGTAATGTACAAAACTGAGATTGTCTCCGTCCGCGCCGAGATAACACCAGTAGGCGTTAAGTATGTCCTGTGCTTTTTGAGGCATTTTCAGCGTTTGCAAAACTTCGTTTACGCAGTACGACCCTACGCGTACAAAGTTGTCGTGCTCGGCAAGCATAACCTTGGAATCGGTGTTGCCGTTGACGGAATTTGTATATGCCTGCGCCGAATGTATGTCCTTACAGAGTTGGAAAAACTTTTCCATTGACGGTCTGCTGCCCGGAACATATTTTTCCATTGCGTTGATAAAGTTTTCCACACCGAAAGGCATTGTGGCGTCAAGGTTTTCCGACTTGACGATTACACGGTACGCTTCGGGGATCTCTACCCAATCGATCTTGTCCGTAACGCCCAGACTGTCAAAAAGCGCGCGTACGTCCCCTGCATTGTCCGCCGTGCCAAAGTCGTTGAGTTCGTGCAAGGACGCTTCGAATTCAAATCTGCCGCGTCTGAAACTTGTAGCAAATCCGCCGGGCAGATTGTGCTTTTCTACAAGCAAGGTTTTTGCTCCGCCCTGTAACAGACGTATAGCGGCAACAAGTCCGCCGTTACCGCCGCCGATTACGACAGCATCGTATTTTGTCATAAATTACCTCCGTAACAATTTATTTATTTTCATCGGAATAGTAAATCAGTAATCCGCGAAATATACTTGATATCATACGCGACACTTCCTCTTCGGGAATTTCCGCCGTACCCGTGGCAAACATCGTCGCTATTCCGTGGGAAAAAATCCACATCTGTCTGACAATTTCCCCGGCAACCGCATCCGTAAGACTGTGTTCTTTCTGCAATGTTTCAAGAATAAAAGGCAGGTTGGGATTACTGTTCAAAATGTCCTGCCCCACCTTGTTGCTCATAAGCAACAAACGGAACAGTTGCTTGTGTTCTTTGGCAAATCTTACGTAATTGATACCTATTGCCTTGTACGCCGACATGTCGGCAATGTTTTGCCTGAGGTAATGCGCAAAAAGTTGTTCCGCGTATTCTTCCACTTCCCTTTTTATGTCGCCGAGCGAATCGTAATACCAGAACAACGGCTGAGTGCTGCAATTGAGTTGCTTTGCAAGAGTTTTCGCAGACAAGTAATCTGCTCCGTATTGTTCGGTCAGTTGCACTGCGCCATTAAGTATCATTTCTTTTGTTATTTTCTGCCTTGGTGCCATTCCCTTATACCTTTAAACATTAAACAGTCTTGCGATTTTTAAACGCCTTGTATCTTTACCAGATACATAATACACGTTATGTATCAATCGGTCAACTGCTTGAGCAACAGAAAGCGTTTTGAAATCAGACAAATATTTTATGTCATTATAAATGCAGATTTATAATTATACCGCAGTCGTTACTTGAATTTTTGGTCGAAATTAAAAAGGTATCGAACATTAAAATTGTTCAATACCTTAACGTCTTTTGCCGTACATTGAATTGATTTGTCGGATTTTTCAGCACAGTCGCATTGTGATTGATGCTTGTTTAACATTTTTCAAAATATTTAGTTAAAAATATCTAAGAAATCGCTGAAATCCTACGCTCAACAAACAAAATAAATAATATTTAGTTTTGTTGTAAAAAACTCGTTTGTTGAAAGTTTTTGCTGACTTTGACAAAATATGCAGACAAAGAAAAATGATTGGTATTTAAAGTCATTGGTTTTCCAATCCCAATAAATAATCTACAGTTACGTCAAAGTATCTTGCCAAAACAATCAGTTGAGAACCTTTTACATCTGCCTGACCGTTTTCCCAACGGCAAAGCGAAGATGAACCGATCTTAACTTCTTTTGCTAAAGCCTGTATTGAAAGTCCCCGTTCCTGTCGTAATTCTTTTAACCTTTCTGCAAATATATCCATACTGATCACCTTGTTTTCAGTATATTCCAAATAAGGGACAAATTGTTGACAATCCCTGTTTAGGGATGGTATAATTATCCCGAAAAAGGGATGTGAGTACTATGAAAAACACAATAAAAACCGAATTGATATACAACTTTATAAAGCAAAACAATTTGTCCAAGCGACAGTTCAGCAAACTTTGCAAAATAAGTCCAAACACTTTAAATAAAATAATGTCTAATTGTAAAAATTTCAACATTGTTTCTTTGTTTAAAATTGCAAGGATTTTAAAAGTTCAAATTTACCAAATGTTTGAGTAAACAATTAGTTCATATAAATCGGAAAATTAAATAAATAACAATCTGCATTTAGATTTGTCGACCTTAAAGGTATTTTGAAACATTTTTCCATGACGCACTTGATTACTGCCAGATATGGCAATGGCGAGCAAAACCCGAGTTAAGAAATACTTACAACCTGACAAACAAGACAAAAACCACACTGTATCTGACAGAGGATGAGTTGCAAAAGTTTCTTGCTCAATACGTTGTAACAGCGTTCAAAGACAATGAAAAATTACCGTTTACCGTAATTTCAACTTTGACAAAACGCCCGGAAATACCCCTGTTTCCGAACGTTTGGAAAGATAGCCGATTTTTGACAAAAAACCGTGTTTTTAGTGTCAGTAAAAATTGCCGAAAATGCCCTTAATACGGGCGGTTTACTTACAAAAAAGTGTAAAATTTAGTGTCAGAATTTAGTGTCAAAATCTGTTCGACATTAAAACAGAACATAAGAAAAGCCCCGAAAACCTACGTTTTCAGGGCTTTTTTGGCGGAGAGAACAGGATTTGTAAGGAGCGTAGCAACGGAATAGTGAAAGCAACTTGTTGCTTGAGCGTCACACCATTTCATTGTTCTGTTCTCGGAGCGGAAAAGACAAGCGAATGCCACGGAAGAAACGAAAAAGGGAAACACAAATGTGTTTCCCTTTTTCGTTGCGACCTAAATGCGTCGCTTGTCTGCATGGCGGAGAGAACAGGATTTGAACCTGCGGAGGCTGTTAACCTCGCACGCTTTCCAAGCGTGTGCCTTAAACCGCTCGACCATCTCTCCATAGATTTGCTGCCCAAATATAATACCAAAATTACACAAAATAGTCAATTGTTTTCTTTATTTTAATACAATTTGTTTTTTGCAGCGTGCACCGCGAAACAATGGGCACTTTTGTTCGGTTAAATCAAGTGAGTGTAAATAAAATTTACTTGTTTTACGGACGTTCGGTCAATTCTTTACTTCTTGTCTGTACTGCCCAATCCGCCCTGTCTTGTCTGAGTGACGTTGTCGTCCTCGGTTGTTCCGTAAGTAACAAACACTCCCTGTGCAAACGCCTTGCCCTTTTCCACGCACATACTCTTTTTCCCTTCGTTGGTAATGCGTATGAAAATGTGCCCTTCGTTGTCGCTGTTGCTGTAATCGGCGTCAATTACTCCTACGGTGTTGTCAAGGCGCAACCTGTACTTAAATCCCAATCCGCTGCGCGGAAAAATAAGCAAAACCCAACTGTCGGGCATCAGACATCTTATACCTGTGGGGACCGTAAGCGTTTGCCCCGACTCAAGAACAATGTCAAAGGGTGCAAAGAAGTCGTAGCCTGCCGAACATACGGTTGCGCGAACGGGAAGAGTTATTTGATTGTATTCGTCTATACAATTGTTAGTGTTACGGGCATTTTCGTACTGTTGTTGAGAAACTTTCAAAAACTTAGCCTTTTGCATAAATTCATCCTCGACACAAATCATATAAACAATGTTACCAACATCGGCGAAAAAAAGCAAGGCTTTACGGAAAAAAAACGTATTTCAGCATGCATTTACGCAAATTGACGGATTGATGTAGACGGACGCCCTGTAACCGTACACGCTTTTTACTATTTTATTTCCGTTACGCAACACGGCCTGTATCATCAGCGGGCCGCTGCACTCAGTCATACGGTTGTCCAAGACAAATACGGTCTGCAACACGTTGCCTTTTTTGTAAGGTTTTAACCATCGTGACGCAAACACTTTGCCGTCGGAACGGCGAAAAAGCAATCTTACTTTGTCATTTGCAAAGGACACGGGCAATTTCAGTCGCACAAGCGAACTGAACGCCTCACCTTGATTTACCGCGACGTCCGAGGCTTCAAACGACAATTGTTTGTCCGATTGTAACACAGCATTCAAAACAGTCATAACGCACCTCCGCAATAATTATACACCTGCAAAGTTACTCCGCAAAACAACTGTGCCGTTTTAAACTTTTGTCAACTGAGCATAATAAAAAGTAATAAAAGGAGGAAAGCACAATGAACTGTCCCACCTGTCACAATCCCATACAGCAGGATAATTATTGTATATGTACTAAATGCCGTACTAAAATGTGTCCCAGATGTGCGGAAAAACAAGGCTACGTCTGCGATTGCGGAGGAGACATAGCATATTTGTCATAAAAAAAGACGGGAGGCTGAACATTCAGTCTCCCGTACTTTTAAATATTATTATTTAATTTTTAAACTGCCGAAAGCAATACGGTTTGTGGTGTTCTTGTCAAACAAAATGATTTTGTTGCCGTTGAAATTTATATTCAACGGAGTGTTTACCGCATAGTCGACGCTTCCGAATACAACACCGGTAATTACGTCATCGTTAAGACGCAGTTTCACGGTTGTTTCCATACCTGCAGGCAATGTCGAATAAACCGTTGTGGGAATGCCCTGTTCATCAATGGACAGATATTCGGGACGTATGCCTACCACCACTTCTCTTCCCGTAAGGTCGGTAACTTCCTTTGTCTCTTTAGAAACAGTGCCGTCCTCTGCCGTTTTGTCAACGGTTTCTTGAGGCAGAATAACTTCGCCGTTGACCTCGAATGTCGCATCCAGACCTGCAAAGTTTATGTCAAATGACTTTTTCTTTGCGGATACGATCTTGCCCTTAATAAAGTTCATTGGCGGATTTCCCATAAAGTCGGCGACAAACAGGTTTACCGGTTCGTTGTAAATAGTAAGGGGAGGGGCATACTGTTGCAAATGGCCTGCCTTCATACGGCAAAGATTACCTTCGGGGAGGACAAAAAAGGCATTAAATTGATAAAAACAACGGTTTTTACTATAAACCGACGATACCGATCCGTACAAAGAATGTCGGGAATATTTTCGTACGACTGCAAGCAAAAAAGATTTTGTTATACCTTCATAAGTAATCTGAAAATTTTTTATTCGGTGCATGCAAAGTATTGAGACAGTCCAACCGCATAAAGCAAGTTTAAAACAAGCATCGCCACATGTCGGAGGAAATTTACTGTTTTACGCAAATAAACCGGTAATGCCTGAAACGTCACAAACGAGTAAATATCACAAAAAAAAGGCACGGCGTCTGTTGATACCGTGCCTGAACGTCACAATTGACACAAAACCTGCTCTGCGTGGCCGTCTGCCTTGACTTTTTCGTAGACGTTTGTAATATATCCGTTTTCGTCTATTACATAAGTAGTGCGCACCACTCCCATAAAAGGCTTGCCGTAAAGTTTCTTTTCCTGCCAAACTCCGTACATTTCGATGACGGTTTTGTCCGTGTCGGCAAGTAAAGTAAACTGCAACCGATATTTATCCGCAAAATTGCGGTGAGACTGTACGCTGTCTTTACTTATGCCCACTATCACAGCGTTTTTATCATTGAACTGTTGCGACAATTGCTGAAATTGTTGCGCTTCTTTGGTACATCCCGAAGTGTTGTCCTTAGGATAGAAATAAAGGACTACCTTTTTGCCCGCCTGGCTTGCCAACGAAAACTCTTTGCCGTCCTGGTCGGGTAATGTGAACAAAGGTGCTTTTTGTCCCGGTTGAAGCATAAAATTAACCTCCTTTATAATACAGCATTGCTGACATTTTAAATTTAACGGAACGTCCGTTATTACCGATGAAATAATTTAACACCATTGCAAAAAATACGTCAACCTTTAAACAGGCCTATTGTTACTGCGTCACAAAATCGGCTTTTGCTACTTGCCGATTTCTTCGAAAACCACCGTTCCGCACTCATAAGGGTGATCGCAATACAGCGTTTTTTTCTTGCTTTTAAACGCAAACAGCCTGAAAACAACGTAAAAGTCGCCTCCGCCGCCTAATATCAACGTCACAGCCGTAATCAGCAGCCACAGTCGTGAGGTGATGACGGCAAGCGCGGTAAGGCCTACGCCCAGCAGCAATGTAGGCATTGCCGCACCCGCAATGTATTGCCACTTTTTTAAAGGTCGGGCGCAGGTGCAGTAGGGAGTCAGCGTCCGAACGGTAATGCCGAAGGAAATTGCTTTAAAGGATCTGCAACAAATTGCCCACACCAACCCGTGTATTCCCTCGTGCACAAATACACACGCTACGGTTACGGCAACAAACAACAGCAATTCTTTAAACGACCCGTTTAACCCTTGCGCTCCGTTAACCGCAAAATACAACGCAACCGCAACACCGACAAAAGGCAGCATAACCGCCAATGCTATAAAACTGACCTTTACTATATCCACCGTCAGGTCATAACGTTTATAGCCGTCGGCAACAAGTCGGGCGGACAGTTTGTCAAATTGCAATTTGCGTTTTTGTTCAGAGGCGGTAAGTTTTCTTTGTTCCCGTTCCATTTCACACCATTCTACCGTGTAGATCACTTAATATAATTTTCCGTTGCAGTTTAATGTTTGTACTGTCAAAAGCCTACCACAACGTTGCGGTAACTGTCAACTACCGTTTTTAAAGCGGAAACAGAAAAAGGGAACACACAAATATACGTCAATCGGACGGCACTCCGTAAAACTGCCGTCCGACAAGGAAATAAAATTGATTTTCACAACAGTGTTAAAAAAAACACATCACGTATTACTTTTTTCTGTTCTTAAATACTACATACAACACGGCGACCGCCGTTAATACGCCAAGAGTAACCAACCACGCAACCGCCCTTTCTTTGATAAGATCCGTTTCCTCTTCGCTTGGCGGCTGAGGCTCCGGATCGAGGGGCGGTTGTACGGACACGCCGTTCATTTCGTCGGTACTCCGTTCGACAATCAGTCTGACGGCGTCGGTATCGGAAGCCCCCTCCACCGCAGACACTCCTGCGCTGAATATTCCCGTCAGTTTTTCCCATTGATCGGGGTGGTACTGACTGCTGTCGTAATTTTTAAAAAGATTTTCCAGTTGCTCGACGGACTCTTTCTTGATGTTTGAAAGTTCCAGCCTTTCCGTAAGCAATTCGAGAAAGCGACCTTCCGCGTATTGCTTCTGCAAATTGGTAAACCCGTCAAAACGATCTGTCAGCGATACATACTGAGACTGTTTGTCGGACGTTACCTGACTTAAAGGCGTTTTTGAAAAAGGATAGGCGTCCGCAGTCCAGATCGCAACGGGAATGACCTCATTCAAAAGCGTCTCGGTATGTTGCAGCCGTTCTTTGGCAAGTCGTGCCACCTCGGAAAGACTTGCCTCATCGGTAAGGGAGGAATAATCTTTCAGTTTGTCGGTATTCAATTCTTCCGAAGCCCGATTCAACAAAGAAACGACGTTTGCCGCATCTACTGCGTCAATGGGCTTGTAGTTCAGCTTTTCGAGGGCGGTTGCGTGTTTATTTTCCCACGACGTTACCGCCTCGTCTACTCGCATCCGGCGGGTAGGTACTTGCGAAAAGTCCGTTTCGGCGTTGGAGACAGCCTGTTTCATAAGCGTCTCCGATTTGCCAGCGTCAACAAGTTTCTGCGACCAGTAACCGAAACGGGAATCTATCGACTCTGCGTCTTCAGCGAAATAATTGCCTTTGTCTATTCTGTCGTACGTCTGCCGTAATTGCTGTTCGTACGGCTGACGCACCGACTGCGCGTCGCGTTCCCACACTGCGTACAAGATAACGACATCCCCGTCGTTGTAACTTAAATCCGACACGGTCTGTCCGTCGCCATACACCGCATATCCGTCCGCAACTGTCGCCCAACCCGCAAAATCGTATCCGCTTTTTACAAACTTATTGCCTTCAAGCGCGATTGTCTGACCGTATTTAACCGTCATTTCGGGCATTTCGCCGTTACCCCCTGCTCCGTCGAAAATTATTTTGTAGGTAACGGGTGACCACTGTGCGTAAAGCGTAACTTTTTCGCCGTTATATTTTTTCCCGCCGAGATTAGATACGCTTTCGGACGGCTGATACAGTAACGAGGCACCTGTCTTCTCTTTCGCCCAACCTTTGAAAATATAGCCTCGTCGCACCGGTTCGTCCTGCGGTAAGGAAAAGTTTTCGTTATACACCGCGTTTACCGAAGAGGGCACGCCCAACGCTCCGTTGCCGTCGAAACTTACTGTATACGCATTGGGGATACGCTTGCCGTACAAGGTCTGCCCCTCGGCAAGTACGTCGGACGTTATTTCGACGTTAAAATCGGCGTCCGCATACCACTTTAACTGCTCGTAACCTTCGATGGGGTTTTGCTCGGCGAAATCGTCGTAATAAACGGTAAAGTCTTCGATGACGGGAAGTCTGAGTTCTCGGATGTCGTTGTTTCGCACTACAAAACCGCCCCCCTTCAACGCCGTGTTGCGGGACATATCCAACGCTGTCAGTTTGTTGTGATCGATGTGCAGAAATTCCAGCTTGGAAAGCATCGAAACGTCTATTGTTTCCAGCAAATTGTCAAAAGTTTCTATAAAAACCAATTCCGTGTTGTCGCTTAGATCCAGATTGCTCAAAAGATTGTGTCTGCAATACAGCGTTTTTAAAGCCGAATCCCCCGACAGATCCAATTCCTTCAAATAATTGTATTCACAGAACAACGTTTCAAGGTGGACAAGTCCGCTGACGTACAGATTCTGCAACCTGTTGTACATGCAATTTACATACTGCAACTTTGTGTTTTGCCTCAAGTCAAGGCTTACAAGTCCGTTGTCTTTGACCGCAAGTTCTTCGAGGTTGACGAAATATTCTATTCCGCCGAGATCCGTAATCGCATCTCCGTTGTTGCGGTCGATGTATATTTGAGTGACGCCCTGTATTTCGTCAGGCGTAAGTATTCCGTCGGCACCTGCACCGTTGAGGTTTTGCGGAGACAGCAACCAATTTCTGAAAACGATGTCGGGAAAGTTGTCGCTGTCGATATAAATGTCGCCCGAATACGCTTGCTTACGCACGTCCGCCGTGTCGTTACAGCAAGACAGAAGAACGGCGACCGTCACAAGCAGTACTGCCGTAAATATTACCGAAAGTCTGTTGCGCTTGAAATTTTTCATAACACCGCCTTTTTCTTTAAGTGATTTAAAGTTAGTATCTGCAACATACCTTTACTTATTCGGCAAATAAGAAACATTACGTCAAACTGCGGTTGACAACAAACGACACTCACTGATATAATATTACGGCAAATAACCCTGCTACGGGAACAATGTCAATAGGCATTTATAAGCGCAAAAACTATTTGCCAATGCATGCATGGATGTCTTTTAAAGTTAAACGGAGTCGGAAATTAAAAATGTTCAAGACCTTTTCACTGTTCGAAAAACTGCTGTTTGCACTGTCCACAGTAATAATAATCGCCGTGTTTGTCATATTTGACCGCAACAATTATCTTGCGCTTACGGCGTCTCTGATAGGAGTTTCCTCATTGATATTAAACGCAAAAGGAAACCCGCTCGGACAGGTACTGATGATAATTTTCAGTATCCTTTACGGAATTATTTCCTTCGGCTACGCCTACTACGGCGAAATGATCACCTATCTCGGAATGACTGCACCGATGGCGGCGGTCGCGCTGATTGCATGGCTTAAACACCCTTACAAAGACAACAAACGAGAAGTTGCCGTAGCAAAAATAACTTCAAAAGATCTGTGGCTGATGTCCGTGCTCACCGTAGCGGTGACAGTAGCGTTTTACTTTATACTTTCCGCGTTCAACACCGCCAACTTGTTTTTCAGTACGCTTTCCGTGGCAACAAGTTTTGCCGCTGCCTACCTCACATACAAGCGCAGCCCGTACTTTGCCGCCGCCTACGCTCTGAACGACATCGTACTTATAGTTTTGTGGAGTATGGCAACGGCGGAAAATATTTCCTATCTGTCAGTGCTGTGTTGCTTTGCCGTATTTCTGGCAAACGATATTTACGCGTTTTTCAACTGGCTGAGAATGCGCCGAAGACAGGAAGAGGGCACTGTAGGTTAAACTATTGTAAACAGGCACCTGTCACGAAAACAAGCAACAAACGTCACAACCGTTTTCAGGCACGTATGCGCCCGAAATTTAATGGTTTTCTTTTGCCGAATTAAAAAGCAAAACGCCCGCAATTTTGCGGGCGTTTTATTGTATTTACGCTGTACGACGACAATTACTGATGCAAGCATTATTTGCGTCGGTTCATTGCCTTTCAGTCGTGATCGTCATTTTCTTCCTTCGAAGATTTATATCCGCCTGCCAGTTCGACTATACCGGCAACGACTGCATAAAATACAGCCGCGACAGGCCACACAATCCAACTTTTACCCCAATTGCCGGAAATAAAACTGTAACCCAGATAAATTGTCAATATCAACGGCCAATATATGCCTGAAATTTTTTCCGCAAGACGGTTGGCTTTTTTCCCTTCGGAAGTATATTCTCCTTCGCTGAGCAGTTTTTGCAATGAATTCCAACGTGTTCCGCTGTAAACAGACAGCGACGACGCCACGCAAATAAGTACTACAGTGGCCACGATTCCCCACATTACGTATTCTTCGAACGCCACAGACACCACAATCACCGGAATGACGGACAAAATACACAGTACCACACTTATAATTACATTACGGGCAAATATCGGCAAGTAACTTTTTTTGCGTTCTTCCAATATTCCTTTAACTCCGTATTGCAGTTCGAAAACGGTATTATCCAGAAACTTGTAGTTCTCGTTTTTAAAACTGCTGTATATAAATGTGCCCACTCCGAGCGATATAACCGTAAACATCAGTATGATGCCTGCAAGAAGCGCGATTCCCTGTCCTATAACTTCCGTTACCTGTTTGCTTAAACACGCCAGCAACGGCACTACCGAAAATATACACAAACCGGTTGCAATACCGTACCTCTTTGCCGTAGCCGCGGCATGTGCAAGATAACCGTTTGTTTCTTCGATGCTGACTTTCCTGCAATAGGATTTCGGTTCGGCAGACTGAGGATTTTCCTCGTCGAGTTGCAGTTCGTCTTTAAGTAAAACGTCGGTCGAAACGCCGAAAAGTTCACTCAGTTGCAATACTTTCTGCAAATCGGGTACGCTTTGTGCTCCTTCCCACTTGGATATAGATTGGCGGGTGACATTGAGTTTGTCCGCAAGTTCTTCCTGCGACATATTGTGTCTTTTTCTTAAAATAATCAGTTTGTCCGCAAAAATCATCGGGCACCTCCTTAACTTGACGGAACAAGTATACCACAATTTGCGGTTGCACGCCACCAACCGCCGCCGTACAATTTGTCAACCGTCGGTTGCTTTTTGTCAAAAACGCGTAAATACCCTTGTTTTTTATCGCCCGACTGCGACTTTGTATTAAATTTTTCGGGAAAACAATGGGGTGTTTACCTTGCGTGTTAAATTAACCTACACAAACGCGACTAAGTCAGATTTACGCATTTGTTTGCGACGGCACTGCTGAAAGCACTGTCATGTTCTACGAAAATAATGGTAATGTCGCTTTGTACAAGTAACTGTTCTATCTGTAACCTCGAATACAGGTCAATGTAATTAAGCGGTTCGTCCCACAAGTACAGATTGGCTTTCTGGCACAGGCTTCTTGCCAGCATCACCTTCTTCTTTTGACCGAGCGAGTAGTCCTGCATTTTTTTGTCAAACTGCCCTCTGTCAAAATCCAATTTGCGCAGAACGGTAAGAAACAATGTTTTGTCCACCCCGTTGTCGGAAATAAACTCGTCCAGACTGCCTTTTAAAAAAGATGTGTCTTGAGGTACGTAAGATACCGTCAGGTCGGATGCAATATGCACCTTGCCCGTATATGAAATGTCTTTACCCGCAATAAGTTTAAGCAATGTACTCTTACCGCTTCCGTTTCTTCCCTGTAACGCAATACGGTCGCCGTTGTTTACCTCAAAGGAAACGCCCGAGCACACTCGCCTTGTTCCGTAAAAAAGAGCAACGTCCTTAAATTCCGCCAGTCTGTTGTTACGGTACCGCAATCCGCTGATTTTCAGTTGTTCCGTTTCTTCGACATCTTTCAGCAATGCTGTTTTTTCCTCTATCGCACGCTGTCTTCGGCTTTCGGCCGCCTTGGCTCTTTTCGCCATTCGCGCCGCCATGTGTCCGACGTAACCTCTGTCGCACGCGCCGTTTCCTATTTTCGACGCCTCGATTTTGTCTGCCCATTGCTGTTTGCGCAAAAAATCTTGTTTCATTTTGTCAATTTCTTTGCCCAACTTCTCATTCATCGTCCGCTCGTTGGACTGTCTGTAATCGAAATTGCGCTTCCACGACGTGTAATTACCCTTTTGCACCTCGATAGTGTGTCTGTTGAGCGACAGTATATGATCGACGCAACTGTCCAAAAAATTTCTGTCATGCGACACTACAATGAATCCTTTTTTGCCCTTTAAATACCTTGCCACCGTTTCTCTCGAGGCACGGTCGAGATGATTTGTCGGTTCGTCGATGAGATGAAAATAGCCCTCTTTCAGGAAAAAGCCAACAAGTAAAACCTTTGTTTGTTCTCCTTCCGACAAACAACAAAAAGGACGCGTCAAAACGTCTCTGTCGACATTTAACAGCGACAATTCCTTTTCAAATTGCCAGTTTTCGGCATTGACCGCTATTTTTCTTAGAATTTCTGCCGTGCCGACCTGCTTGTCTCCGACGTCATAGGGAAAGTAATCGAACTTTACCGACGATATGATTTGTCCGTCATAAGCGTACTCGCCCTGCAGAAGTTTTAAAAAAGTGGTTTTGCCCTTGCCGTTTCTTCCGATAAATCCCAACTTCCAATCAGTGTCCAGCACAAACGACGTTTTTTCGAAAATGTTGTCGTAGATGTAGGGGTAATGAAATGTAAGATTGTCTACTTTTATGATAGCCATATTGTCCTCCTGTTAATTGCCCCAAACAACAGAAAATGCCACAAGAACAACCTTGTGACTGCACGACAAAATCAGCACCGTAAAAGTACTATATTTATAAAAGAGCATAATAAGGGTTTTCCTGCAAAATTTACCGCTGCTTGAAGGCAGAACGTTATTAAATTATCTGCAAGAAATTATGCTCATTGATTACCTCCTGTTTTGTTTCAATCATAATAACATACACCACGATGTTTTGTCAATACCCGACTTGCACACTCTGTACAAACATTTACGACGCCGATTATCACGGTAAAGTTTTATTTACAATAAAATTAACAAACGTTATTGCGTCACGCAACGCATTAGTTTGTTTATGTCAATTCGCCGTTGCTTTTTTGTATTTTTATTTGTATAATGAAAAAAAAGGAGCGGAAACACCATGACAATTAAAGAAATTAAAGAATTTATGAAAATTAACAAAATTACCCAAGTAGAATTAGCAGAAAAATCAAATATACCTTTAAGTACATTAAGACGGATTTTTTCGGGGGCAAGGAAAAACCCACGCATTGACACAATGCAGGCCATTGAAAAGGCTCTCGGTTTTGTTTCGCCGACTGCCGTCACGCAATACACCGAAAAGGAAAACGACCTTGTGCGCCTTTACAGGGCGTTACCGAACGAACAGTTGAAAGCACGCGTTTTTGCATACGTCATCGGCTTACTCGAAGGTGCGGGCGTTGACACAAAACGGCTGATATAAAGCGGTATTGATTGTGACATAAAGCGGTTGTAAAATTGTTGTACCCGAAATTTACAAAAGAGAGGTTCAACAATGAAAAACAAACTTTTGCAACGGATAACTGAATACGTGGAAAACGTGGAAAAAACGCTTGAAGAACTGTCTTTAAAAACGCAATTTATTAAAGACTTTTTGACAGACTGCACCGATACAGGCGGAATATCGGGGAAGGAAGTAACGGCATTGACTTTTACAAATAAGGAGTTAAAATCAATGCCCAAAACATTTAAAAACGAATTTCGGGCGGACGGTTGCACCGCCCACATCACAAAACGGAAAAGCGGAAAAAACAATTATTGCTACGAAATACGATACCGCCGAAACAGCGCATCGTCCACAAACCTTACAACGGCAAAGGAGCGGTTTATTCAGTCACTGAACTGCGCACAGCCTCACCAACTGAACGCCGTTCCCGATACGTTCAACGCATTTGCGGAGTACTATTTTACAAACTTTTACGCCGAAAAGGTCAAGGCGAACACTTACGCCAACGTTAAAAGGGTGTACAATCTGCACATTAAACCGCATTTCGGGGAAATAAAGATAAAAAAATAATGCCTGCATTGTGCAAGGCATTAGTAGACAAATTCCGAGCAGACGGGCGCGGGAGAACCGCACAGGAAGTTTATTCGATTATGTCAATCATTTTCCGTTCGGCAGTTGCCCACGGACTAATAGACAGGGCACCGCTTGCCATTGTTCCTGCCCCTAAACATCAACGTGTAAACGGTACGGTGTTGACGGCGGACGAAGAACGTTTGTTGTTATCCGCGGACAGGGCGGACAAACGGCAATCTTTTGCCATTCTGCTGTACACCGGTCTACGTCCGAACGAACTCGCCACCGCCAAACTTGACGGTAAATTTATTGTAGCACTTAACAGCAAGCAGAAAAACGGCGTCGTTGCTTATAAGAAGATACCAATCACGCCGATGCTCGCCCCGTACATCACGGGTGATAAACTGTTGCTGTGTTCCTACAAAATTTTGTACCCCCACATAAAACGTCTACTGCCCAACCACACGCTAAAAGACACACGGACAACTTTTGCCACTCGCTGTCAGCAGTGCGGAATACCTGCCGATGTCGTGCGTGTATATATGGGGCACTCCCTCGGCGGTGTGCTTGGTAAATCGTACACAAAATTTACCGATAGTTACTTATACGAACAGGGGCAAAAACTGTTGTATACCTGATTCTATTTTCACAAACGCCCCCCCCGAATTGCGGTAAGTGTAAAAAATTTGCACTTGAAACGAAGCGTTTCCCCTAAAAATTGTACAAAAAAAACGGCGAATCCGTTTTTACAGACTTGCCACCTGTAATTTTGGGAGTACAGGTCTCGCAAGGAGCGTCACGTTATTTCCAATTACTGACGAGATACAAATAAGACGGCGAAGCAAACGGAGCAACAGTAAAGAAAAGAGAGTGCCTCTAAGCACTCTCTTTAATGTTGCTACTACTAAACGAGCCGTCTTCTTAGTGGGAAGTACCGGGCTCGTAAGGAGCAACTTCGTTGCGACGGAATAGCGAAAGCAACTTGTTGCTTGAGCGTCACATCATTTCGACTTCCTGCACTCCTAAAAGAACAAAAAACAGCGACATCAAAGGAGCAATGGTAAAAAAAAACACGAACTAACGTCGTGTTCTTTACCGTTGCGACCAAATCGTCGCTGTTTTTGATTGGTGGGGAGTACAGGGCTCGAACCTGTGACCCCCTGCTTGTAAGGCAGATGCTCTCCCAACTGAGCTAACTCCCCGCTTGGTGACTCCTACGGGAATCGAACCCGTGTTACCGCCGTGAAAGGGCGATGTCTTGACCGCTTGACCAAGGAGCCGTATGTGGTAGCGGCGGTCGGACTCGAACCAACGACCTGCCGGGTATGAACCGGCCGCTATAACCAACTAAGCTACGCCGCCATATTCAAAAATTTGCGTAAACAAACGTCTTATATACCCGAAACATTTATTCAACAGCTTGATTATTATAGCAAACATATTTGCGGTTGTCAACAAAAAATCTGTAATTTTTGAAAGAAAATGTACCGCATTTCCCGCCGCCAACCGCACTTGTTCCGCGTCGAAATCAATCTTCGTACTGTTGCAAAACAATCACTTTTTGCCCTTCTTCCGACAAAACATTGTCTGTTTCGACAGTGTCCGAATCAAGGACAAAGACCTGTCCCGCGTCAAACAGCGATGTAAACTTGTCTACCCCGCCTATATCTATCGTGCCTTTTTCCACGGCGTAATGCATGGGAATCACAAGTTTCGCCTTTGTTGCGTCGGCGTATTTCTTTGCACCCGCGGCATCTATTGTGTAATTGCCGCCTACGGGTACCAGCAACACGTCGTAACCTTGAACTTTTTCCGCAATGCCGATGTCGAAAAATCCGATGTCGCCCAAATGCGCTATTTTTATTCCGTCGATCAAAAATGTAAACACCAGATTTTTGCCGCGTTTGGCTCCCTTGACGTCGTCGTGAAAGGTAGGATAGGATTTAATGCAAATGTCGTCTGCCGTACCTTCGCATTCGGTGTCCAAAACGGCAGGTTGTCCGCCCACCCCTTCAATATAGTCGTGGTCGTCGTGATGATGGCTGACCGTCACTATATCGCAATTTACAAACGGCATGTCGTATCCTGTAAGTTTGCCGCTGTACGGATCGGTCACGACGCTGTTTCCCATCTGACTGATAAGTCTGAATGACGAATGTCCGAGATACTGTATTTTCATTTTAACACGCTCCTTTGTAGCAACTGTTCGCTCGTTTACATAAGTATATAAGAGACGTCAAAATATGTCAACACAGTCAGCAAAGATTTGAATTTAGGTATAGATTTTAACCGTATATTGTGGTATAATATACGTAATCCCTATATTATTGACAAAACGCACAATTTGCTGTATATTTTAGCAATACACCGCTTAGCGGCGTCAACGCAGTTTTTGCGATAAGGAGCGACAATGAAATACTGGAGACTGGAAGCGCCCGCCACCCTTGAATTACATACCGATGAGCCGACGCAACTGACACAGCAAAACAACGTCAAAGTAAAAATAGAGCAGATACTGTTCAGCACATCCGATTACGATACCTATATACACGGCAGCAGTACGGGCAAACCTATCGTTCCCGGCAAAAACGCCGTGGGCGTGGTGTCCGAAGTTCTGGACAAAGAACGTTCTATGCTTAAAAAAATGGACAGAGTGGCTATAGAACCGTTTGTTCCATGCGGTAAGTGCGACGAATGCCGTAACAAAAATTTCCGTCAATGCGAGCAAATGCAGGAATTGGGACTGACCGCAGACGGACTGTTGCAAAACTTCGTGGATCTTCCCTCAAGCACTCTGCACAAACTGCCCGACGTGCTGTCCAATGAAAAAGCGCTTTATATTTCCTACGTCGCGCTGGGACTCAACATTACGGACGCTCTTACGTTTGACAGAGGCGAACACGTAGCGGTATTTGCAAATACAAAGGCCGGTATTATACTGTGCCAGTTGCTCAGTTACTACAAGGCAGTACCCATATTCATCACGCAAAACAGCGCATTGCTCAAAACCGCTTCCGAAACGGGAATATTTTACGCATTTGACGGAAACAACCTCATCGACCGCGTGCGTACCGTAACGGGCGGAAGAATGTGCAAACAGATAGTTTTCTTCAGCAACAGCAATTTCGACATCGAACAGGCCTACTCCATCGCTTCTTTCAATGCCGAAGTGTGCATCGCCGGCTATGGCGAAAAAGACACTTCGTTGTCCATCAAAAAAATAGCGCAAAAACACCTCAAAGTTTTCGGCGTGTTTAACGGATACGGCAATTTTCCCAGCGCCATAAATCTGCTTGTAACAAACACCGTCAACGTCGATTGCTTCATAGGCGAAAAAATGCAGTTTGACAACCTCAAACAGCAACTGGAAACGGTAACGGGCGAAGACCTTGCCGTCAAAGGTAAAATAATCGTTGTGGATTAAAAATGCAGCCACTTTTGTGGCTGTTTTTTGATACACGTAACAAGAAAAACACACTCGTAAACCCTACAAAAACGTGTCGGCACGTCATCTCGCAGCAATAGCGACGCACACGTTTAACCGACAGCACGCATGCTTGGTTAACTAAAAGGAGAAAATACTTTTGCGCAAAAAGACTGTAATTACTTCACTACTTTTTTCCATATTCGGGCTGATATTTATTGCCGTTGCAGTGTTTTACACCGTTTATACTCTCACGGCGTTTGACAACGGAATAAAAACCGAGGCTACCATACTGCGCATAGACAAGACATATGACGCAGAGGGAGAACCGGACCACAGAGTATACGTTTCCTATTGGGTGGACGGTCAACGGTACGAAGGATATCTCAACGCTTACCGAATGGGAATGAAAGAGGGGCAACAGATAGACATCTACTATTCCGCCGAAAATCCGTCGCAGTTTGTTTACGGAAATTTTATGTACATATTTCCCGTTGTTTTCGGACTGTTCGGCATTGCGACAACGGCATGCGGAATTTACATCGGCGCACACTTTATAAAAGAGAATAAAAAATACAGACGGCTGAAAGAACACGGCACAAAAGTCGAGGCAATAGTTACCGACGTTACCGTCAAATCGAACATAAAAATATTGGGAAAAAATCCCGTCGTAATCTGTTGCGCGGACGAAAGCGGAAGAACGTACAGGCAGAAAATACTTGCAACCCCCGATATGTTTTTTCGAAAAGGCGACCGGATTGACGTTTATACGGACGGTTGTTTTCCCGACGACTACGTAATAGACATCGATCGTTACTGCGCCACATGCGCTCCTCTTACCGAAGAGGAACGATTCCGACACCTGAACGACGACGCATCACACTGATCAGCACAGTAAAACGCGAATATATGAGGTCGCAAATTACATTTATTTAATAATATAATATTTTTACCTTTAAAACCGCATTGCAGTCAGACCTACAATGCAAATTTTAAAAGTCTGCCCGACAAATAGACAAACACTTAACACAAGCAAGAACAAAACAAGACCGCCCTAACAAATTTGTTAGGGCGGTCTTTATGTCGCTAAAAAATTCGTGAACGGTGTTCTCACTCGACAAAACCGCAAAAGTCAACGCTTGTCTTAACGATACAATGGATTTTACATTGCGGCGGTTTTACAAAAATAGTAATACGTATCGTTTTCACCGCAAGGTTGCATTCCTACCGAACGCAATGTATAAGCGGAAATCGTGTTCGCTTTAAAGCATTTTGCTTCTATTTTTTCCAGATTCAATTTGGAAAAACCGTAATCCATCATGTATTTAAGCGCTTCTTTCGCGATACCCTTTCCCTGATATTCGGGCAGCACGCGCATTCCTATTTCCGCCTCCGCGCGGTAGCCGAAATTGTGCAACACCACCTCGCCCACGAGCAAGCCGTTGTAATAAATACCGAGAGGAAGTTCGTTTTTCTGTTTAAAATCGTTTCTGACGTCCTGCAAAAACCACGAATCTGCGGGCGAACCGTCTGGGGCATTTTGTTTCCAGTCGTATCCCCAGTATCTGTTCAACTGTTCGTCGCGGGCAAGACGTGCAAACTGTTGTACGTCCGAATCCTGTATTTCCTTCAATTGCAGACGGGCGGTATTGATAATGGGATAGGCGGAAAGCGAATCAATGCTTCTGTGCACGGCAATGTTGTATTTGTCCACAAGTTGCACGGGCAGATACTGCAATTTGGATTTACGCAGTCCCATATCCCCTGCGTCGTCTTCACGGTTGATATATCTGACATTGTCGGTGCAGAAATGTACGGCAAACATCTGCGCCATTGCAGGATATGCACCCGCAACTTCACGCAACGCTTTTTCTATGTGCACTATGAGCGTATCTCCGCAAATCTCACCTGCGGAAAAAGCGACCACTTTTCCTCCGGCACGCAACACGCCGCCAAACATATTGAGGCTGTCGAGATCGGGCAAAATGTCAAAAACGCCGTGAATTTCTTCATTTGCCATCACGGTGCCTTTTTGCAACTGCACTCCTTCCACCTCGTGTAAAAATGCCTCAACCTCACTTCTTTGTTCCGCCGTGTATACTTCGAAAGCAAAGTCGGGATTGTTCTTTTTGAACTTGTTGACGTGATTGCGCTGCCCGCTGTACCTTTTACCGGGATATTCTTTAAAATCGTCGGCATTGTACAGATAGTCACGCCATCTTCGTATATTGGAAACATGTGCGTCTGCACCGTACATGAGCATCAGATCGTACAGCCGTTCCTTGGGAATGGCTGTAAAATGCAGTCTTATACAATTGCTGCGACAAAACCGTTCTATCTTACTTACAACTTGTTTTTCCGCTTCAGTATCGCCACTTTCCGACAACGGCCAATAGAAATATCTCGAACCGAAATATCTGTCGCACAACACCAGACAGTCATCCACTTCCGCAAAATGCGTGTCTAACTGTTTACTCCATATATACAACATGCCCGCGGAGTAATTGGACATATGCCTGTCCTGATTTTTAAAGTATTTGATTAATTTAGGGAGATGTTCCCTTTCCAACTTCTGTAATTGCATAATATCGTACCGTGTAATCATTATACCAACATACGCTGTTAAAGGCAACAAAAAAAGGCGTAAAGTATGACCGAGTCACAATTTGCCTTACTCGCCTATATGCGGGTGTTATCGCACATTTGTTGCAAAAACCTATTGAAATTGCTCTTGCATTTGTATATAATTATAAAAAAAACTCCTCTTGCGAGGAGTTCTCCGCCAATGCGAAATGTGATTAGAATAAATTTTTATTTGAACTCGTTTGTTATTCTGTAATAAGAATAAAACATTTAAATACAAAAGTCAATACTTACGGAGGAAAAACATGCAAAAATTTTTTATCGGATTGGACATCGGAACGGAATCGGTAGGAATCGTTGCCACAGACGAGAACTACAACATCCTACGCTCTCACGGCAAAGACATGTGGGCGGTCAGATTGTTTGACGAAGCGCAACCCGCACTGGAAAGAAGAACGCAACGGGCGGCGCGCAGACGGCTTGCAAGAAGGACTCAGCGTATAGATTTTTTACAGGAACTTTTTGCGCCTTACATGGATGACAAATTGTTTTTCATCCGACTGAACAACAGCGGATTTTATGCGGAAGACAAAGACTCCCGACTGGAATCGGCAGATTCGCTTTTTGCGGACGACAACTACAAGGACCGAGATTTTCACCGCAAGTATCCCACCGTTTTCCATCTTCGCAAAGCACTCATAGAGGGCAAGGATTCTGCCGATCTGCGTTTTTACTATCTTGCATTGCACCATATTGTCAAATACCGCGGTCATTTCCTGTTCGAAGGGCAAGAAACGGGGGAAATACGAAACCTTGGCAAACTGTTTGAAAATCTGTCTCTCAGTTGGGAAAATACATTCGACTGCCCCTTCGTTACCGACAAAAACGCCGTGGAAGATTTTGGAAAAATCGCCTTGGACGACACGTTAAAACTCAACGACAAAAAACGCAGATGTTGCGAATTGTTAAATGCCGACAGCGCCTCTAAAAAGGAAGCGGTAACAATGATGCTGGGCGGCAAAATAAAACTTGCCGTGCTGTTGGATGACGATAAATACAAGGAAGAAAAAAGTTTTCAACTGAAAGACATGCCGGAAGAAACCTTCATGGAATTGCAGTCGGTAACCGGTCAGGATTTCGAATTGTTGCAGAATATCAGGTCAATATACAACTTTATACTGTTTGAAAAAATCCTGAACGGAAACGAGTGGATATCTCAATCGATGGTTGATCTTTACAACAAGCATAAATTCGACCTCGATCTGCTGAAAAAGTTTGTGAAAAAAAATTGCGACAAGCAAACTTACAGTAATGTGTTCCGAAGCACTTCTCAGCCCGGAAATTATCCGTCGTATATAGGGCATAACGTAGCAACGGCAAAAAAATAAAAGTTAAAAAGGTAAAAGGCACTGAGGAATTTTATAAGTTTATAAGCAAAACGGTAAAAATCCCCCTTTCCGACGCAGATTCGGAACAAGCGCAAAAGTACATCTTGTCCGAAATAGAAAAAGGCACGTTTTTGCCCAAAATTCTCAACGCGGACAACGGGCTGTTTCCCTATCAGGTCAACCTTGCCGAATTACAGGCTATACTGAAAAATCTGTGCAGAGATTTCCCTCAATTTAACCAAAAGCAAGACGGTCTGAGCATAGCGGACAAAATAGTCAAAATATTTCTTTTCCGTATCCCCTACTACGTCGGACCGCTCAACACCTCGCATCAGAACAGTTGGGCTGTGCGCAAATCGGGCAAGATCACACCGTGGAACTTCGACGAAATGGTGGACAAATTTGCCTCAAACGAGAAATTTATTCGTCGGATGACCAATAAATGTTCATTGCTTTACGGCAAAGACGTGTTGCCTAAATGCTCGGTATTGTACCAGAAGTTTGACGTGCTCAACCAGCTTAACAAACTAAGACTCAACGAAAAACCTATAGACGTGCAACTAAAAAAAGATTTGTACAACGATCTGTTTTTAAATTTCCCCAAAGTAACCGACAAAAAAATACGCGATTACCTTGTGCAGAGGGGCATCCTCAGCAAAGAAGAGGCGTCGACGCTTACAATATCGGGAAAAGACGGAGATTTTAAAGCAAGTATGAGTTCTTATATTTTGCTCAAAAAAATTCTCGGAGAAAATGCCATCGCCGACCATCAACTTGCTGAAGACATCATACTGTGGCACACCATCAACACGGACAAAAACATTGTCGAATCGCTTATTTTGAAAAAGTACGGCCATTTGCCCGTTGTCAAAGAAAAAATCAAACAATTAAAGGGAATAAGTTCGTTTAAAGATTTCGGCAGACTGTCAAAGGAGTTGCTTACAGAAGTATACGGTTCGGTAAACCCCGCAACGGGAGAAGCCTACTCGATTATAGACCTGCTCTACGAAACAAATCAAAACCTGAACGAGATAATAAACAACGACGAATACACGTTCAAGGCGGAAATTCAACGCTTAAATAACGAAAGTCCCCTTAAAACGGACTACGAGGGACTGGAAGACATGTACCTTTCTCCTCAGGTAAAAAGAGGGGTGTGGCAGGCGTTGCAAATGACTGACGAATACATAAACGCAATAGGCAAAACCCCCGACAAAATATTCGTGGAAGTGACAAGGGCTGAGGATAAAGAAAAGAAACGCACGCAGTCACGCAAGCAGAAACTGCTTGACATTTACAAAAATTGCGATGACGTCCAACATCTAATAAACGAACTCAATCAGCCTGACATGACAGATCTGCGGTTGCGCTCGGAACGACTGTATCTGTACTACCTGCAATTCGGCAGATGCGCCTATACGGGCAAAGTAATATCTCTTGACGAAATTAACACCGACCTGTACGACGTGGATCACATTTTACCGCGATCGTTTACAAAAGACGACAGCATAGACAACAAAGTACTTGTACTGCGCGCGAAAAATCAGGAAAAAACCGATAAATACCCGTTACCTCAAGGCTTTACATCCATGCAGCCTTTCTGGAAAATACTGCACGACAAGGGAACAATGAGCGACAAAAAATATTCGTTGCTTACTCGCACCGCACCTTTGACGCCGGAAGATTACAACGGATTTATAAACAGACAGATTGTTGTGACAGGTCAATCCGCCAAAGCAGTTGCCGAACTGTTGTCTCGCAAATATTCTGCGCAAAAGACACGAATCGTCTACAGCAAAGCGCAAAACGTAAGCGACTTCCGTCAGAAATTCGATATAGTCAAGTGTCGCGAGACAAACGACCTGCACCACGCGCGTGACGCCTATCTGAACGTTGTGGTAGGCAATGTTTACGACAGCGTATTTACAAGACCTTACGACTACTTCTACCCCAAAGACGAAGGCTGGAGAGAATACAACCTTGCAACTCTGTTTTACAGAAACATAGACAACGTGTGGAAAAAGAACGAATCCATTGCAAAAGTCAAATCTGTTCTTGCCAAAAACAGTATGACGGTAACTCGTTACAGTTACATCGAAAAAGGGCAGTTTTACAATCAGACGGTTTACGGCAAGAAAGACAAAGGCATCCGTGTTCCGCGAAAGGAATGTTTCCCATACAATCAGACGGAAAAGTACGGCGGATACAAATCACTTTCTGTCGCTTGCTTTGTAATCGTCAAATCCGAAGACAAAAAAGGCAATGCAATAAAGACAATAGAGGCGGTTCCCGTAATTACATACTACAAAACAAAGGGCAACGTTCAGATGTTGGAACGGTATTTTACCGAGCAAGGACTTAAAAATGCAAAAATTGAATCTTCGTTAATTAAAATTGATACTATGCTTAAATATAACAATACTCCAATATATATATCAGGACAGTCTGACAATGCAGTAGACATAAAGCACGCTATTGAATGGTTTACAAACGAAAAAACAGATAGGTATGTAAAAGCTTTATCTATTCTAAATGAATGGAACCAGAAGCAACTGATTGCAACTGCAGATAGGGAAAAACTCAATTCGTAATGCACACGAACAGATTCAAGACCAACAAACTGACGATCGACAAAGAACACAATGCCGAACTGTACGACACGATAATCGCCCAATTGCAGAAAGTAGCATATAATTCAATACCTATTGTCAAAACATTAACGAATAAATTAATATCAAAAAAACATGTGTTTACTGATCTGACCGTTTTACAGCAATGTAAGGTTCTTTTAAATTGCATTACTTTTCTTAGAAAGTCTACAGCAGTGGATTTGTCTCTTTTAGGTGAAAAGACGTGCGGACGCACGAGAATAAATAATAATATTACAAATTGCAATGTAGAATTAATATACCGCTCAGCGACAGGGTTGTCAGAGCGCATCAGGAAGGTTTAGAAATGGCATTTCGCACAGTAATAATTTCTTCAAGAGCGAAACTGGAAACAAGACTCAATTACCTTGTAATACGCGGAGAAAAGGAAACAAAAATTTTCCTAAACGAAATAGAAACTCTGATTGTGCAAAGCACCGCCGTCTCACTGACGGCGGCGCTGCTGAAAGACCTTGCCAACAACAATGTAAAGGTCATTTTCTGTGACGAAAAGGGAAACCCTTCGTCCGAACTGTTGCCCTACTACGGCGCGCACAACACAGCACGCCGTTACAGACAACAATTCGAATGGAAAGAAGATACTAAACAAAAAATCTGGCAACGTATCGTACAAAAGAAAATTTCCGAACAGGCAAAACATCTGTACGACCTTGACTACCCGACACAGGCGCAACTGCTGGAAAGTTACGCCTGCGCCGTTCTGCCGAACGACTCTTCCAACAGGGAGGGACATGCCGCCAAAGTTTACTTCAACTGTCTGTTTGACGGTAACGGCAACAGACATTCGGGAGGATACTTCAACGGTTGCCTTAATTACGGTTACGCAATACTGCTGTCTGCGTTTAACCGTGAAATAGTTGCTGCCGGCTACCTTACTCAACTGGGTATCTGGCACAACAACGAGTTTAACTCTTTTAACCTTGCGTGCGATCTCATGGAACCCTTGCGAATAACGGTAGACCGAATTGCTTTAGGCGTTGATACCGAAAAGCAGTCTTTTAAAAAAGTACTTTCGGCAATACTTGCACGCCCTGCATTTTTTAACGGCAAACAAACGACCCTTGACGTGGCGATAGGCTGGTATACGCGCAGTGTGTTAAATGCGCTGGAACAGAACGATCCGTCATCGGTGACGTTTATAGACAAAACAGTAACAGAAAATGAATTATAGATTTATGAGATTGATTGTATTTTTCGATTTACCCACGTTGACCAACGAAGACAAGAGAAACTACACGCGTTTTCACAAATACCTGCTCAAAAGCGGGTTTGTAATGATGCAAAAGTCAGTGTACAGCAAACTGGCGGTAAACAATGTGACTTCACAGGCGTTGCGCAACAAAATTGCGCAAAACGTCCCTCCGTCAGGTGTTGTGGAACTGCTGGAAATAACTGAAAATCAGTTTGCTCGTATCGAATATCTTGTAGGAGAACATCAAAGCGAAGTCGTAGACAGCGCCGATAAAGTAATTGAAATATGACCGACAAAAATACAGTAAAACTTGTACACTACCGAATTGAAACGCCGTTGATACTGTCACCGCTTCATCCGCAGTTGCTCATTGCAGAAAATCCCGATTTCTTTTACAGGGCGGTGACAGATCTTAAACTGCAATCGGAAGGACAAGAGGGAGAATTTGTCTGGCAAACTTACGACAACCGTCCGCTGAACGCCAGAACGACCGATGTCGTTACCGACTGGTTCAACATAAATGCAAACGACAAAAAAACCGTTACTGCCTTACACAAAAAACTTCAACAGGAAATGCAGGACTGCCAATATACGTCGGCGTTTAATGAAATTAACGCAAAACTGACTGAACTGTTGGAAGATTTGCTTGTGCAGATTCCCTTTGCAATCGGTTACGAAGAAATGCAACCGACGGCGCTGTTTAAAGCAATGGATGTAAAGGTAGCGGAAAATTACGACTGTTTTACGGAAAAACTGCTAAACTACATCGATATATTACGCGAATTGTGCGGAATAAAAGTTTTCGTGCTGGTAAACGTCAAAAGCGTACTTGACGACAAGGGCTTACAATCTCTTTACGATCACTGCGCCAATGAACAAATTTGTCTGTTATTGTTGGAACACTGCAAATGCAGACCTTTGCTTGACTGCGAACAGGCGGTAATTATAACGGAAGATCTGTGTGAAATACTTGAAAATCATCGGGAAATTTGTTAAAATAGAATTGCTTGAAGAATGACCGCGGCTGTAACCGTGTACTGCTCACACCCCTATTTGAGGTTTGAGAGTTTTGTTATTCAATAAGTAGTTAAAACGTTAAGCCTATTAAGACCGTTACGACAACTGTTTGAGAGTTTTGTTATTCAATAAGTAGTTAAAACCGGTACTTTGTACTTCGTTCCTGCTACTTCGTTTGAGAGTTTTGTTATTCAATAAGTAGTTAAAACACACCTGTACGATAAAAAACAGTCTCTAATGTTTGAGAGTTTTGTTATTCAATAAGTAGTTAAAACGACGAGTACTTCGGCCGTACCGTTGCGATTGTTTGAGAGTTTTGTTATTCAATAAGTAGTTAAAACCAGTTGTGTGTAAACAATAACACATAATTGGTTTGAGAGTTTTGTTATTCAATAAGTAGTTAAAACATTTTCATCCGGCTGTTATACGGGAGAAGGGTTTGAGAGTTTTGTTATTCAATAAGTAGTTAAAACCAAGCGGATGCAGATAGCCACTTTTGGTGCGTTTGAGAGTTTTGTTATTCAATAAGTAGTTAAAACCCATTTTCTTGGTAATCATCATAGATTGTTGTTTGAGAGTTTTGTTATTCAATAAGTAGTTAAAACGCGAAACGTTGTCTAAAATTGTTTCAGGAAGTTTGAGAGTTTTGTTATTCAATAAGTAGTTAAAACTCCTCACTTTCTTTATCGCCAAGAATCTTCGTTTGAGAGTTTTGTTATTCAATAAGTAGTTAAAACCGTGTTCGTTCGGCTTTGGCTCGTTCCGCTTGTTTGAGAGTTTTGTTATTCAATAAGTAGTTAAAACCCATATCAGAAACAAAATAATCATTGTAGCGTTTGAGAGTTTTGTTATTCAATAAGTAGTTAAAACAATCTATGCAATGAACGCATATCGCCAGATGTTTGAGAGTTTTGTTATTCAATAAGTAGTTAAAACTTTAACCCCTCTGTGCTACCGCTCCAAGTAGTTTGAGAGTTTTGTTATTCAATAAGTAGTTAAAACCAAGACGAACAGCAACAGAAAGCGAAACAGGTTTGAGAGTTTTGTTATTCAATAAGTAGTTAAAACCGGTAATCGGCTCGTTCGTGTGCGATAAGGGTTTGAGAGTTTTGTTATTCAATAAGTAGTTAAAACCGTTAACAATGTGTTGCCGTTCCCCAAACAGTTTGAGAGTTTTGTTATTCAATAAGTAGTTAAAACATAGGTATTGGAGTATATGACAACATACAAGTTTGAGAGTTTTGTTATTCAATAAGTAGTTAAAACGTTCTCCGGGGTTAGGTCACGCAAATGCACGTTTGAGAGTTTTGTTATTCAATAAGTAGTTAAAACTACATTCGGCAACATTCCAGTATAGTTACTGTTTGAGAGTTTTGTTATTCAATAAGTAGTTAAAACATTATGTTTTTCAATAGTTTGCAAAACCTTGTTTGAGAGTTTTGTTATTCAATAAGTAGTTAAAACCGAGTTGCCCGAAAAGAAGAATCTTCAGGAGTTTGAGAGTTTTGTTATTCAATAAGTAGTTAAAACTCGTTATTACAACAAAAGTATATCCGAGTGGTTTGAGAGTTTTGTTATTCAATAAGTAGTTAAAACTTTACGCAAATTGCGCTTATGCACACGCTTGTTTGAGAGTTTTGTTATTCAATAAGTAGTTAAAACAGGGTTAAAGTAAGAAGGTAAAAAAGACGAGTTTGAGAGTTTTGTTATTCAATAAGTAGTTAAAACTGACGAAGTAAGCATCATAACGCGACATCGGTTTGAGAGTTTTGTTATTCAATAAGTAGTTAAAACACTTCTTCCCAACGTATAGGGTACAACTTGGTTTGAGAGTTTTGTTATTCAATAAGTAGTTAAAACTCTGCATACGAGCGTCGCCGTTGTCCACGTGTTTGAGAGTTTTGTTATTCAATAAGTAGTTAAAACATTTTTGCCTAAATCAGTGTTATAATTTGGAAAAACACCGAAAAAGGAGCGAATTATGAAAAAATATTTCACAAAACGCAACATTCTTATCGTGGCGACAATCTTATGCTTTTTGATTGCAATTTTGTTTGCTTTTGTGCCGTCTTGGTATTGGCAAGTTCTCACATATGATACACGCACACACGAATTTAAAATGTTGGGTTTTGGGTACCCGATAGCGTTAGCAAAATATGGTTGTATTGTTGTTTACAGGTTGGTTATTGTGTGCATATTTGCAATGTTGTTTCTCGTGTGTTCTATTATGCTTTCAATTGACATTTTCAAGCAATACCGACAAGAACACCCACGCAAGCCGACATACAAGCAACGCATTGCCGAACTTGAAAAGCAAATAGCCGAATTAAAGCAAAACACTAAGGACTGAAAAACAGTCCTTTTTTTATTGCTCTATGATGTTTTCCACTACTGCCCCTAACTGCGTGTTGAATTGCTGTTCGTCAAGGCTTTCGCCCACTACGTTTGTAAACTCGTCCACAATGTCGGGATACACGGTGTCGCTGTTGTCCACAAAGTCAAAGGTTATCACGCTGAACGTGTTGCCGTCCGCTGATATAGTCAGCCGTGGTATGCAGTCAATCACCGCCCCGATGTCGCAAAGACACTCCCACAAGGTTGTTTGCGTGTTCCACTCAAACTGTGGGGAAATTGTTTCGGTCAGCACTGCTACTACGTCCATGTCGGTGGTAACGGTGTAAAGTGGCGCACCGCCCGAGGCGGTCAAAGGCGTTACCGCTAAAAGCCGTTGCAACACCGCTAAAAGGCTCAAACGCTCGGCGGTATCTTCGGGCTGTGTCACCTTAAAACCGTCAATGTTTGAGAGTTTTGTTATTCAATAAGTAGTTAAAACTAAAAATCTGCGACTACTTTGATATAAGTGGTTTGAGAATTTTGTTATTGCGGAGCAACGTAAAAAATGCCTATAACTGTACAGTTACAGGCATTTGTCAGTTGGTGTCGGACAAAATTTTCTTGTATTTTTCAAGATCTTCGGGAGGAATGGTCAATTTGCCGCTTTCCTTGTCGGTATAGCCTCTTTGACACATCATTTCGAATATACGCACAGCCTTGGAAAATCCTATAGACAAAGTGCGCTGCAATGTGCTTACGGTAGCCTTGTTGCAAGACGCCATCTTCACCATTGCGTCGGCAAAAACTTCTTCCGGAAGTAAGTCGACTGTTTTTAACGGCAGTTGTTCCTCTTCTAAAGATTCCTGCCGCGACGCGCTCCGTCGCAAAATCTCCTCGGGATTGTTTAACCGTTTAATCGTCTTTTCGATATACTTGTCGTCAGTCGAAAGCGCCTGCAACCGTACGGCAGGGGTAAAAGGCTGAACATACAGTGTATCGCAACCGTCAATCAGTTGCGTTGCTTCCGACGAATCGGTCAGCACGAAAGAATTTTTAGGGTCGCTGCATTTAAACGCTATCCTGCAGATGAAATTTGCTTTTACAAGACCTGAAATTTTAGAAACGTCCTCACCGCCCACAGCGACAAGCGTGTAAATGCCAGCGGCGCGACTTTTTGTCAGAATCTTGGAAAGCAGTTGATCGAGCGTTTTGTCGGGCACATAGCCGTTAATTACAAATACAATGTACGGCAACGCCTTCCGCGCCGTCTTGTTGTAATCGGCAAGACATCTGCAAATATTTCCCGAAGCGCTTGCCTCAAGCATCAGCGAATACCTCGACTCCATTTCTTTGGTAAGGTCGAGGATACTTGTCGCCAGATCGGACACTTTGTTTGCGTTTGCTATGTAGACGTTCGGAGCCTTGTCAAACACTTTCAAATCCCCCGTACCGTCAAACAGACGTATAGACACTTCGGAAGGTGAATAGTTGTCAATTACATATGTCACGGCGCTCTTGACAAATTCGGAAATGTCCCGTGCGCTGTCACCCCCGACAAGAATGTGAGGACAACTGTTCAACACCGCCTTTTCCACAACGTTGTCTGCCGTTACTCCCAGCGGAATACTCAGTTCCGCCGATTTGCCTTCGAATTTTTGCACATATTGCGTATACTCGGGAGCCAACGCATATTCTAACGGTGCCTGTACCACGAAGACGTTTGAACGTACCAGATAATGCACGGTAGCATTGCCTTGGCGCAATTGCGCAGCCAATTTGTTTGTAAGCAAGTTTACATTCACCACGTCCCGTTCCACTTTTCCGCAGGCATTCTTTACAGATGAAAAGTTTCTGTGATTCATCTGCCGGTCAAACAGAATATTAAATCCGTCTTCCGGTTCCACCGTGTATTCGGCAACGGACGGCGAACGCATATTACACTTTACGCCCTGAATTTTTATACCGTTTTCGACAAAGAACGTAGTCAGAAACTTCATTGCCTCAACGGGATCGCCCATATTGATCTCTTGTGGCAACGACTGTCCCGCCACTCCTGCAAGTTCCGCAATTACCTTTAAAACCTTCTTCATTTGCGGAGAGTTCTCGTCAACCGAAGGGAGCGACACTATTTGCTGGTCGCACAAAAAAAACTGAAAGGTCGAATTTAACATTATGTCTTCCAGTTGCAGAGGAACAATCGTCTTGCGGTAATTGATTGCCCTTTCCACTTCCTTGGACACCCACGGAGATTGCTGGGCGTCTTTTGTAAGCAACAGCACCACACAGGCGCAGTTTTTCAAAGCGTCGGGAATTACCTCCGCGTAAGACGAGCCCGCGGGAATATCGTAAGGAGCCATCCATGTATCGATTTTCCTGCGACTCAGCAGTGAACGCGTTGCGTCCGCCGCCTTCTGGTTTTTAGTGCTGTAACTGATAAAAACGTAACCCATGAATATCCCCTCCCTTCAAACTTTAAGACAAGAACTGTGTTTTTACAACTATATTTAAATACGACGCACGCAGCATAAATCTGCTTGCCACACTCATTTATATTACAACAAATGCATAAGTTTGTCAATTGCGCCCGTTGCGCGCACGGCAAATTTTTGCTACGACAAAAGCCCTTTCTCTGCAAAAGAAAGGGCTTTTTTTTATACATGGTGAATTATACTATTAAGTGCAACAGTTGAGGAAAAAAGGAGTTCATACAAATCTGTGGTAAAATAGAGTTGCAAAACCAAAATTTA
>ENA-OYZE01000113-OYZE01000113.1-human-gut-metagenome-genome-assembly--contig:-NODE-113-length-40532-cov-8.517133_pt1 | contig 40532 bp, 52 predicted proteins | sample MGYA00243259_ERZ653469 | MGnify/ENA primary metagenome ERZ653469 (study PRJEB26926, sample SAMN06164913) | human gut metagenome | biome: ENVO:00009003; feature: ENVO:2100002; material: ENVO:00002003...
CAGCGTCAGATGTGTATAAGAGACAGATATTGTATATACTACTAGTGTTTATTATATTGTCGTTTTTGGTTTTCGCAATATACAACATGATACCTAACGACAAGGCAGCAGCACAGGCTCGTGCTGAAGTAGCCGCAAATAAAAATCTCAAATATGAAGAAAGATATTTGTATTGGCAGCGTACGTATGGGCTAGATGGTAATCTTTTTCAACGCTATTTTCGTTGGTTGGGACTTTATCCTTACACAGCAGTCGACGGTAGTGTGGGTGCCTTAAACGGAATGTTGCAGGGCAATCTGGGAAGTTCGATAGATAATGGCAGACCTGTTGCTGACTTAATCAAGGAACCAATGAAAAACACAATTTTCATGAACATATTTGCAACAGTTCTTGCTTTGGGAATTACAATTCCTTTGGGCATCTTCTGTGCTGTAAAGCGTGGTTCTAGGCGTGACGTTGTAGTGCAGATAGGAACAATTGTCGGTTACAGTATGCCTGTATTCATTGTTGCGATACTGTTCATATGGCTGTTTGCGGTAGTGTTGGGGATTTTCCCCGTTTCGGGTATGGAAACACCTGGTAATAACTTTACGGGATTTCGTGCTTTTCTGGACAGAATGTACTGCATGGCATTGCCTTTGATTGTAATGACATTCTGTTCGTTGGGCGGTATGACAAGATATGTCCGTGCTTCCATGATTGAAGCGTTGTCTCTTGACTGCATCCGCACAGCACGTGCTAAAGGTGTCAAGGAATCGGTGGTTATTTACAGCCATGCTTGGCGTAATGCCTTGATTCCCATTGTAACACTGGTAATCGGTTGGTTCTTGAGCATTTTCTCAGGCTCAATCATGATTGAAAACATTTTCGCCTACAACGGTATCGGCAAGGTGTATTTTACAGCATTGCGAAATTCCGACAACGAAGTAGTTCTTGCACTGCAGATGTTCTACATCTTCATTGCTTTGGCAGGCAACCTTGTAGTTGACCTTGCTTACGGATTTATTGATCCACGTATTCGTGTGTCTAAATAAGGAGGTGACAACACATGTCAGATAAAAAGTTAAATAATATTGACGAATCTAATGTTGTTGTCGATCAGGAACAGACAGCGGACAACAACGAAGTTCAGGCTGAACAGACTGAACTTCAAAAAAAGAACTTTTTTGCTTCAGTCGGATCGGGCATTGCTAATATCGGCAAGACTGTTTGGCGCTGGATCAAGCGTGCTTTTATGGGTGGAGATAAGGAACTTTCTGAAAAAGACAAGTTCAATGTTGAAAACATCGAAAGTCCATTGAAACAGATGACTAAGGAATTCTTCCGACGCAAGATTGCAGTTGTTGCATTGGTAGTGCTTGTGTGTATGTTTGCATTTGTGTTTATCGGACCATTGTTTGTTCCGATGGATGTAAATTACACGGATACATTGCAACAAAATATTGCCCCCAATTACACAATGATGAAAGTGCCTAATGCATTGAAAAATGATATTAAGTCAATTTCAAGTTTTTCAAACTTCTCAGTTGGGTTGAGCAACAGTGGTAAGATGTACATCTGGGGAGACACTAAACTAAGATTGGCTGGTGTAGATCTTGCAGATTTTCCTGAGGAAATAAAGGATGACAATGTTGCTTTTGTTTCTGCGGGCAAAGATCACATTGTTGCAATCACCAAGGAAGGTAAAGTAGTTGCTTGGGGTGCTAACAGTAACGGACAGTACGGCCACACAACAGCAATAGGTGCGGTTGAGATGCCGGAAGAGCTCATTAGCGGCACTATAGATCCATCGCAGGTTTCTCAGTTGGTTTGTGGATATCAGGTAACTGCGATTGTAATGAAAGACGGTTCGGTTTATGTTTGGGGTAACGGCGGTACAGTAAAAAATCTTGCTGAAATCGCCCAAATGACTAACGTTGCTAAAATTGAATTCAGTACTGCAACAGCGATGGCCATTCTTAAAGATGGTACATTCACCACTGGAAGTAAAGATTACTTTACAAGCGTAGTGTCTTCTGTGAATGGCACTTCCAGTAGTTTGTCCGGTTATTTGAATGGACGTGAAGTAATAGATGTTGTGGCGGCAGACTATTCGATTGCTTTGCTGCTTGACGGCAACGAACTTGTAATGTCTGGTGTTTTTGAAAACAATGAAGACAAGATCCCACAATTGCCCGAAGGAGAGTATTTCACTCAAATTGATGCTGGAACAAGGCATTATGTGGGTGTTACAAATAAAGGTAATTGTTACGGCTGGGGACACAGTTTCTACGGTCAGGCTGGATTCGATCCGGATAGTGGTGCATCCAAGGTTTTTGCCGGTGCAATGCAGACTTATGTAGTAAACGAAAGTGATGATTTGATCGCAACTCATGGGCTCAAGGGCTACTTGATGGGCACTGACGGTTCCGGAAGAGATATATTTACACGTATAGTACATGGTGGTAAGATGACAATGACAGTCGGTGCTGTAGCCGTAATCGTATCCTCCATCATTGCTATAATCATTGGATGCTTGTCAGGCTACTTTGGCGGTTGGGTAGATATGTTGTTGATGCGTATAACTGAAATTTTTGCATCAATTCCATTCCTTCCTTTCGCAATGATGCTTTCGCTGGTAATCAGAAACTACCCTGTTGACGAAACAACTAGAATTGTAATCATCATGGTTATGCTGGGATTGTTGAGTTGGACGGGGCTTGCCCGTATGATAAGAGGTCAGGTGCTGGCAGAGCGTGAAAAAGAATTTGTAATTGCCGCCAAGGCTATGGGTATAAAAGAAAATAGAATCGCATTTAAACATATTCTTCCCAATGTAATTTCGGTAATTTTGGTAAGTATGACACTGTCCTTTGCAGGATGTCTGTTAACAGAATCTTCGCTGTCGTACCTTGGATTTGGAGTTCAGCAACCACAACCTACCTGGGGTAATATGTTAAACGGTGCAAACAATAGTATTGTTATTCAAAATTATTGGTGGCAGTGGTTGTTCCCGTCAATATTCCTTGCTGTCGCAACAATTTCTATTAACATAATTGGTGATGCTTTGCGTGATGTGCTGGATCCCAAGAGTTCGCTGGATAAGTAAGGAGGTATAAAATGGCATTACTAGAAGTAAAAAATCTTCATACTTATTTCAAAACACGCAAGGGTATCGTAAAGGCCGTAAACGATGTATCTTATACCGTTGAGCCGGGCAAAACTCTCGGCGTTGTGGGGGAAAGCGGAAGCGGCAAGTCCGTTTCGGCAATGAGCATATTGCAGTTGCTGGACGGCAACGGTTATATAGCCGGCGGAGAAATCCTGTTTAATATGGAAAATGACGGTCGGCAGAAAATAGTAAATCTCGTAAATTTAAAAACGGAATCTCACAAAAGAAAAAAAGACAAATCTGCCGATAAAGCAGAAGGAGAGCATTCCGACGGAACGGAAGGACTGAGTATGTACGACATCAGGGGAAATTACATCTCGGTAATTTTCCAGGAACCTATGACAAGTCTCAATCCTGTATTTACCGTATCGCGGCAGTTGAGCGAACCTTTTATCATTCACCAGCATCTCAGCAAAAAAGAAGCAGCCAAGAGGGCTGTTGAAATGCTGGAAGCAGTGCAGATACCTAACCCTGAGGAAGTGGCAAGACAGTATCCGCACCAGTTGTCCGGCGGTATGCGTCAGCGTGTAATGATAGCAATGGCTTTGGCGTGCAAACCAAAAATACTTATAGCCGACGAACCTACTACCGCTCTTGACGTTACGATACAGGCGCAGATATTGCATCTGATGAATGAACTTCAACGTGAAAACGGTACTTCCATTATCTTTATTACGCACGATCTTGGCGTAATAAACGAAATGGCTGACGATGTTGTAGTAATGTATTGCGGTCAGGTAGTTGAAAAGGCTCCTGCTCGTGTAATATTTTCCAATTGTAAAGTCAGTCACCCGTATACGGAAGGGCTTATGTACTCCATTCCGCGTATAGACAATCTGACGGACAAATTAGAGCCTATTCCCGGTGCGGTGCCTCATCCGTTGGCATTGCCCAAGGGCTGTAAATTTGCTCCCCGTTGCAAGTACTGTACGCAAAAATGTATTGACGAAGAACCTGAATTGCAGGAAGTTGCGCCCAATCAATTGGTAAGATGTTTTTATCCCGACAAGGAGGTGAGGAAAAGTGAGCAACACCAGAAAGAAGTTGTTATCAATAAAGAATCTTAAAAAATACTTTCCTATCGCCAAGTCAAGCATCTTTCAGAAAGAGCAGTTGTACGTAAGAGCAAACGAAGACATCTCATTTGATGTATATGAAGGAGAAACAATCGGTATCGTAGGCGAATCCGGTTGCGGAAAATCCACTCTCGGACGTGTAATACTGCAACTTTACGAGCAGACTGCGGGAAGTACCATGTATTACGGAAGAAGTCGCTCGGATTTTGCTCCCAAATACGTGGAGTATACGTTAAAGAACGCCAAAAAATTTATAGATAAATACAATAAGGCACGCCTTAAAGCAGAGGAAGCGGAAAAGAAGTGTGCCGAACTTGGAGAAAACGCAACCTTTTTCCAGTTGCAGGACAAAAATCTTGCAGTTGCCGAAATGAACACGGCATTACACAACGTTGCATCTGTTTTAGGCGGATTTATGGGATTGGATGATCCCGCTCCAGGAGCAGAATTGTTGCTTCGCAGACACAGAGTTCATGTGCAAATTGCACAGACTAAGCACAAGATTACTGCTCTTGCTGCGGAAAAGGACATTTTGGAAAGTAAAATCAGAACCGAAGAACAGAAAGAAACAAGCAAAAAACTTGCCGGACTTAAATCTGCGCTTGAGAAAGTCAAGGCACAGGAAATTGCCATTGATACAAAATTGCAACAACTGGAAACCGAACGTGCTTCGTTGCGTACGGAACTTGCCGAAACTTTGGAAAAGTACAAGGACAATGAACAATTTCAGTATTATCAGCAGTTTGTGGATACAGGCATCGACCTTGCCCGTCTCACTTACAACGAAATGCGTCAGTTGCGCAGAGATTTGCAGATAATTTTCCAGGATCCGTATTCTTCTCTCAATCCGCGTATGACAATAGGTCAGATCATCGAAGAAGGTCTGGTCACTCACAAGTTCTATAAACACGGTTCGGAAAATATGAAGGAGTACATCCTTAAAGTAATGAACGATTGCGGGTTGCAGGGCTATATGATTCACCGTTACCCGCACCAGTTCAGCGGCGGTCAGCGTCAGCGTATCTGTATTGCCCGTGCTTTGGCGGTACAGCCTAAGTTTGTGGTGTGCGACGAGTGCGTTTCCGCACTGGACGTTTCCATTCAGTCGCAGATAATCAATTTGCTTCAAGACCTGAAAGAACGCGACGGGCTTACCTATCTGTTTATTTCTCACGACCTGTCAGTAGTGCGCTATATTTCAGACAGAATCTGCGTAATGTATCTGGGCAATATAGTGGAATTTGCCGATGCTAAGACTCTTTTCGAAGATCCACGTCACCCATACACGCTGGCTTTGCTTTCCAGTATTCCGACAACGGATCCGGACTCTCTCGACAAAGAAAGCATTTTGCTGGAAGGAAACATTCCAAGTCCGATACGTCCTCCTCAAGGCTGTAAATTCCATACGCGCTGCTATATGGCTACGGAAGAATGTAAACGCGTTCCTCCTCCGTTGGTTGATATAGGCGACGGCCATCTGGTCGCTTGTCACAATTGTGCAAGAAAAATTGACGAAAACGGCAATTACTTGTTTAAACTTCCCTCTACAAGGAAAAATGTTAAAGCAGAGGTAAAGTAAAATGCTTCGTTGGTGGAAACATCTTAAAAAAGCAGACGATGAAGAATACGAACAGTATAAACAGCAGATACAGAAAGAAAACCTGACTTTTAAAGACAAATTCAGTATGTTTATTTCGGCATTTCTGGTAATAATTCTTCCCGTTTCACTGGGACTTATCGCATTCGGATTGCTGATTCTCGCTTTGTTCGGAGCATTTGGCTGAGTTTTTAGATTTTTTGTTGTGACCCCATACTGTGTGGCGGTGACGCGCATTGCGACGCTGCCGTGCATTAATCAAAGTCCCCCGAAAACGGGGGACTTTTTTTGTGGCAACGTAAGTGTGTCGATATAAGTGTCGGTGACAAATCGTGTATTTGAAAACAACTGCATTTTAAGCGAACAGTAAGTCGTGCTTGCTTTCGATCGGAAATGTTTACGGCGGGCAGGTGAGGAAACAAAAAAAACGTCCGGCAAACTGCCGAGCGGTATTCGGGTTTTTAAATGAGAAAATTTTTCAAATTCAGGGATTTGTAATGTTCGGTAGAACAAACAGCACAAACAGCGCAACGGCAAGCAATATGACAAACAGTACCGTGCGAATTTTCTGCTGCGCTTTGATGTCGTGTTTGCCTGTATATCCCGACGGCGTCAGTTCCCCCTTGCAGTGAGGGCATTGCGTAAAATGATCAAGCACCTGTTTGCCGCAATGAGGGCAGGCTACAAGATGTTTTTCCAGGTTGGATTTTTTCATGGCAATCTCCTTTTTTGTGATTATACCATTTTGAATTGCGTTTGGCAACATTTAGGAGGCAAAACAAAAATTCAAATGGCTTTAAACACACTTTTGCCTATCCTTATATATAGATAAGTCCTTTATGACCGCAAGTACAGTGACGGCGCGGTGTCTGATTATTAAAATTAAAACAAAAAATTACAAGTAATTGAATTTGTCCGTGCCGAAATCGGCTCTCGAAACAAAAAGCGATTTGTCGCGTTCCGTAGACTTTAAACGAAATCCGTTTGCTTGCTGAAAAAATAAAGCGGTAAGTAACTTTTTTTATGTTTGAAATATACCGCTTTACCTGTAATACGGCGTTTTTGAAGTGTTGGCGAGACCGTTTGAAATTTAAAGTGACACACTTTGTTGCTTTGTGAAAAAGGAGTATAAAAATATTCATTTTGTGTCAAAAATATGCCAAAAAATATTTGACAGCCTATTGACTGTTGTGATATTATATACAGGCTGTGGAATATGGCTTGAAGCGTGAGGTTACTGAGACAACAGAAAACTTACGCCTACATAGCATCGCCGGCAAAGAGCGGTGTGACCGAATCGCAGCGTCGCCCGATAAGTGACAAGGCCTGTCAAACTGTCAGACGGGGCAAAAGTAAGCAAATGAAAATTTGCTTTATTAAAAGCCACAGTATGATACACACGGAAGTGTTGTCAGCGGAAAAGGATTCGGCAATAAAACATTTTTAAAGGAGAGAACAACATGGCTAACCAAAGAATCAGAATTAAGTTGAAGTCTTACGACCACAATTTAGTCGATCTCGCTTGCACGAAGATCGTGGAAGCGGCAAAAAAGATGGGAAGTACCGTATCCGGTCCTATTCCCCTGCCCACAGAAAGGGAAATCGTAACGGTGTTGCGTGCTACGCACAAATATAAGGATGCGCGCGAACAATTCGAACTCAGAACTTACAAGCGTTTGATTGACATTTACAGTCCCAATGCCAAGACGGTAGACAGCCTTACCAAACTGGATCTGCCCGCAGGCATCGACGTAAAGATCAAACTGTAAAATACAGCGGAGGTGAACTTTATCAATGAATAAAGCAATCATAGGAAAGAAGTTGGGCATGACTCAGGTGTTCATGCAAGACGGAACGATGGTTCCGGTGACAGTTGTGCAGGCAGGTCCCTGTACGGTTGTTCAGAAGAAGACGGTTGAAAGAGACGGTTACAGTGCAGTTCAATTGGGTTACGAAGAAGTTCCCGAAAGAAAACTCAACAAGCCCGAACAAGGACATCTTAAAAAGGCTAACGCAGGTTCTCTTAAACATCTTAAAGAATTTCAACTTGACAATGCCGACGCTCTCGAAGTCGGTGCAAAGATAGAATGTGACGTGTTCGCGGAAGGCGACTTCGTAGACGTTACGGGAATGACCAAGGGTCGCGGATTTACCGGCGTTATCAAGCGTTGGAATCAGGGCAGACTTAAAGAAACTCACGGTGCCGGCCCCGTTCACAGAGAAGTAGGTTCCATGGGCGCAAACAGCACACCGTCACGTGTACTTCCCGGCAAGCACATGCCCGGACAGTACGGTGTAGAACAGGTCACCGTGCTCAACCTTGCGGTAGTCAAGGTTGACAAGGAAAGGGGAGTGCTTCTTATAAAGGGTGCTATTCCCGGAGCAAAGAACAGCGTTGTGTACGTCCGCAATGCAGTCAAGAAATAAGGTGAAGGAGAAGAAAAATGCAAGTAAAAGTATACAACACATTGGCCCAGGAAGTGGGCAAGATGAAGTTGCAGGATGACGTTTTTGGTTGCGAATACAATGAATCTCTCATTCATCAGGCAATCGTGACGTATCAGGCTAATCAAAGACAGGGAACGAAGAGCACTCTCACCCGTTCAGAGGTCCGTGGGGGAGGCATCAAGCCCTGGAGGCAAAAGGGAACCGGCCGCGCAAGACAGGGCAGCATCCGTGCTCCGCAATGGATCAAGGGCGGAGTTGTGTTTGCTCCGAAGCCTCGCGACTTTTCCAAAAAGATAAACAAGAAAATGAAGGCTCAGGCTTTTCGCAGTGCAATCAGTTACAAAGTTGCCAATCAGGAACTGGTGGTTGTGGACAAGTTCGAAATCGAACAGCCCAAGACGAAGTTGGTTGCGCAGATACTTAAAAACTTCAACTACAATCAAAGAACATTGCTTATCGTCGCAGGCGAACAGGCAGACGTTGTAAGAGCAGGCGCTAACATCGAAAAACTTACAGTTGTGGACGCAAGCCTTGCAAATATTTACCAGATTGTTTCCAACGTGAACGTAATAATCACCAAGGAAGCAGTTAAACAAATTGAGGAGGCATACGCAATATGAACTCTTACGACATCATCAGACGTCCTATTCTGACGGAAAAAAGTTACGACGGAATTCCTTCCAAGACCTACACCTTCGAAGTTGCCAAGAGCGCTAACAAGGTAGAAATCAAAAAGGCAGTGGAAGAAATATTCGGCGTTAAGGTTGACAAAGTTGCAACCGCAATCGTTAAAGGCAAACTCAAGAGACAGGGCAGAACTCAGGGCTACACCTCTGAATGGAAAAAGGCCACAGTTACCCTGAAAAAAGACAGCAAGGCAATCGAATTCTTCGAAAGCTTGTCCTGATAGTGGAGGGTAATACAAATGGCTATTAAGAAATACAAACCGACCTCGCCCGCACGCCGTTTCATGTCGGTGTCGGCTTTCGAGGAAATCACTTGTACAACTCCGGAAAAGTCTTTGCTTGCTACTAAGCAAAAGACGGGCGGAAGAAATGCTACCGGACGCATCACCGTCAGACACATCGGCGGCGGTAACCGCATCAAGTACAGAATAATCGACTTCAAGCGCGACAAGCAGGTTCCCGCTAAGGTTGCTACCATCGAATACGATCCCAACCGCACGGCAAACATTGCGTTGCTTCATTACGCCGACGGCGAAAAGAGATACATTCTTGCTCCCGTAGGACTGAATGTCGGCGACACGGTCGTTGCTTCCAGCGAAGCGGATATCAAGGTGGGCAACAATCTTCCTCTTGAATTTATCCCCGTAGGTACCATCGTTCACAACATCGAACTCAACCCCGGCAAGGGCGGACAGATTGCCCGTGCTGCAGGTATCTACGCACAACTTATGGCTAAGGAAGGCAAGTACGCTACACTCAGAATGCCCAGCGGCGAAGTAAGACTGGTGTTGCTCAAATGCTGTGCTACCATCGGTCAGGTGGGTAATCTCGACCACGAAATCGTATCGGTAGGTAAAGCCGGTAAGACTCGTCACATGGGAACGAAACCCACTGTAAGAGGTAGCGTAATGAACCCTTGCGATCACCCTCACGGTGGTGGTGAAGGTAAGTCGCCTGTCGGACGTCCCGGTCCCGTAACTCCCTGGGGTAAACCTGCATTGGGTTACAAGACCAGAAAGAAGAAAAAGGCTTCCGGCAAATTTATCGTAAAGCGTGTTAACTGATGGGAGGAATTGATAAATGAGCAGATCGGTTAAAAAAGGACCTTATGTGCAAGCCGTACTTCTGAAAAGAATACAGGAAATGAACAGTAAGGGCGAAAAGAAAGTATTGAAAACATGGTCGAGAAGTTCCACAATCTTCCCTGATTTCGTAGGACACACGATCGCCGTACACGACGGCAAGAAACATGTCCCCGTGTACATCACGGAAGATATGGTTGGATTGAAGTTGGGCGAATTTGCTCCGACCAGAACATTCAGAGGTCACGCTGGAAGCAAGTCCAGTGCGGCTAAGTAGGAGGCGTACAAATGGCAACAAGAAGTAAACAAAAAGCAACTACACGTCAGGCTAATAAAGACAATCGTCCTTACGCTGTAGCAAAATACATTCGTATATCTCCTTCCAAGGTTCAAGTTGTGCTGGATCTCATCCGCGGCAAGAACTACGTTGAAGCAGTAGCGGTTCTTAAAACCGCAAGCAAGGCAGCCTGCGAACCCGTACTTAAAGTACTCAACTCCGCGGCAGCCAACGCTGAAGTAAACAAAGGTATGAACAAGGACGCTCTTTATGTAGCGGAATGTTTTGCCGATCAGGGTCCTACTCTTAAAAGAGTGCAACCCGTATCCCGCGGCAGAGCATACAGAATCCTTAAGAGAACAAGTCACATCACAGTGATACTTGACGAAAGAGCGTAATGAGGAGGCATCAGAATGGGACAGAAAGTTAATCCGCACGGATTGAGAGTAGGCGTTATTCAAGGTTGGGATTCCAAGTGGATCGCCAACGGCAAGGATTTTGCTAAATACATCAAAGAAGACGACCAAATCAGAACGTTCGTAAAGAAAAAGTATTACCAATCGGGAATTTCCAAGATCGTTATCGAAAGAAACGAAGGAAAAGTTACCGTTGACATTCACACAGGCAGACCCGGCGTACTTATCGGTAAGGCGGGCGCAGGTGTAGAAGAAATCAAAAAGGATGTTGAAAAGATTGCAAAGGGCAAGACCGTTCACATCAACATCGTTGAAGTAAAGCGTCCTGATATGGATGCTCAACTGATTGCGGAAGGTATTGCCGCTCAGTTGGAAAAGCGTGTTTCCTTCCGTCGTGCAATGCGCCAGTTTATGGGCAGAGCAACACGTGCCGGCGCACTCGGTATCAAGACGATGGTTTCCGGCAGACTTGACGGCGCGGAAATCGCAAGAAGCGAACAATATCACGAAGGAAGTATTCCTCTGCACACTCTGCGTGCCGACATCGACTACGGTTATGCCATCGCCAAGACGACATTCGGCGTAATCGGCGTAAAAGCATGGGTGTACAAGGGTGAAATTCTTCCCAAGAAGAAAAAGACAGCAAACAAGGAGGTAACCGGCAATGTTAATGCCTAAAAGAGTTAAAAGACGCCGTCAGTTCCGTGGCAGAATGAAAGGTGCCGCACACAAGGGCAACAAAGTGGCTTACGGCGAATACGGTTTGGTCGCTCTGGAACCTTCTTGGATAAAGAGCAATCAGATTGAAGCCGCCCGTGTCGCTATGACTCGTTTCATTAAGCGTGGCGGTAAAGTTTGGGTGAACATCTTCCCCCACAAACCCGTAACAAAGAAACCTGCAGAAACCAGAATGGGTTCTGGTAAAGGTAGTCCCGAATACTGGGTAGCAGTTGTAAAGCCGGGCAGAGTTATGTTCGAAATGGCCGGCGTTCCCGAAGACATAGCGCGCGAAGCGTTGCGTCTTGCAAGTCACAAACTTCCCGTTAAGTGCAAGTTTGTTAAAAAAGAAGAGGCGGTGAGTGCAGATGAAAGCAAGTAATATCCGTGAAATGAATAACGAAGAATTGGTTGCTAAGTTGGCTGACCTCAAAAAGGAACTGTTCAACCTGCGTTTGTCGCATGCAACCGGACAACTTAACAATCCTCTTGCGCTTCACAATGTCAAGAAGGACATAGCAAAAATCAAAACCGTGCTTCGCGAAAGAGAAATCGCGTCGCAAAAAGCGTAAGGGCGGAGGTAAGTTATGACTATCGAAAGAAATTACAGAAAAGAAAGAGTAGGCGTAGTTGTTTCCGACAAGATGGACAAGACGATTGTCGTTGCTATCGTAAACAAGTACAAACACCCTCTTTACAAGAAGACAGTTTCCACAACTAAGAAGTATAAAGTTCACGATGAAGAAAACCAATGCGGCGTAGGCGATACGGTAAGAATCGCCGAAACCAGAAAGTTGTCCAAGGACAAGAACTGGAGATTGGTTGAAATCGTTGAAAAGGCTAAGTAATAGAGGAGGACAGGACAGTGATTCAACCACAAACAAGATTAAAGGCAGCCGACAACTCGGGTGCAAAAGAACTTATGTGTATCAAAGTGCTGGGCGGTTCCTTCCGTAAATTCGGTAACATCGGCGACATCATCGTGGCAAGCGTAAAGAGCGCAAACCCCGGCGGAGTTGTCAAGAAGGGCGATGTCGTAAAGGCAGTTATCGTAAGAAGCGCCACCGGCGTTAACAGAAAGGACGGTACACACATCCGTTTCGACGACAATGCCGCAGTAATCATAGACAATCAGAAGCAACCACGTGGAACTCGTATTTTTGGACCTGTGGCAAGAGAGTTGAGAGAAAAGGATTTTATGCGTATCGTTTCTCTTGCTCCTGAAGTGCTTTAATAGGAGGACACGCTAATGGCAAGTATGAATATCAGATCGGGCGACCTTGTTCAATTGCAGGTCGGCGACAGCGAAAACCGCAATAAGAAGGGCAGAGTTATCAGCGTTAACCCTGACAAACAGACCGTTACCGTTGAAGGTCTCAGAATGGTCACAAGACACAGAAAGCCCCGTAACGCTCAGGACAAGGGCGGAAAGATCCAGATCCCCAGTGCGATAAACGTATCCAACGTTATGTTGATTTGCCCCACATGCGGCAAGCCCACACGCGTAAAGCACGTTCTCGGCGAAAAGGGCAAATACATCAGAGCATGCAAACAGTGCGGAGCGACTATCGACACCAAGGCCGAAAAGAAACAGGCTAAGGATGTAAAGAAGACCGCTAAGAAGACTACTACGGCGAAGAAGACAACAACCAAGAAAAAGGCTGTTGAAACCGCTGAATAAGGAGGAAAGGAACAGTGGCAAAAACTACTACTAAAGTAACGGCCGAAAAGACAGAAAACAGATTGAAGAAACTGTACAAAGAAACTGTTGTTCCTCAACTCGTTAAAGAATTCGGTTACAAAAACATCAACGAAGTTCCCAAACTGGAAAAGATCGTCATCAATTCCGGTCTCGGCGACGTAAAAGACAACAGCAAGAGTTTCCAACTTGCAGTTGAAGAAATCAAGTCCATTGCAGGACAAAAGCCCCTTGTTACCAACAGTAAGCTGTCAGTAGCTAACTTCAAGGTGAGAAAAGGCATGCCTGTTGGTGCTAAGGTTACATTGAGAGGAGACCGCATGTTTGCCTTCATGGACAAACTTGTGTCCATCGCTCTTCCCCGTGTAAGAGACTTCCACGGTGTACCCACCAACTTTGACGGCAGAGGAAACTACACTCTGGGTATCAGAGAACAACTTATTTTCCCCGAAATCGTGTACGATCAGGTGGAAAAGACCAGAGGGTTTGACGTAACCTTCGTAACGACGGCTCGTTCCGATGCAGAAGGCAAGGCATTGCTCAAATATCTTGGAATGCCTTTCAGAAGTTAATGAGGTGGCAAAATGGCAAAGAAATCAATGATAAACAAACAGCAAAAAACCCCTAAGTACAGTACAAGAGCGTACACAAGATGCTCCATTTGCGGACGTCCTCACTCTGTATTGAGAAAGTACGGTATTTGCAGAATTTGTTTCAGAGAAAAATCTTACAAGGGTGAAATCCCCGGCGTAAAGAAAGCAAGCTGGTAAGGAGGTAGAAAAACATGGTTGTAACAGATCCTATTGCAGATATGCTCACTCGTATCAGAAATGCTATCACGGCTAAACACGCCGATGTGGAAATGCCCGCTTCCAAGGCGAAGAAGGCAATCGCTCAGATTCTTCTGGACGAAGGCTACATCGCAGGATACGAAGAAATTGCAAATGAATTGCAAAACACTTTAAAAGTAACTTTGAAATACGGCGCAAAGGGCGAAAAGGTTATCACCGGTCTCAGACGTATTTCCAAACCCGGACTTAGAGTTTACGCTAAGTCCAATGAACTCCCCAAGGTGTTGAACGGTCTCGGCATTGCCATCGTTTCCACATCGAAGGGCGTAATGACAGACAAGACGGCAAGAAACCTCAACCTCGGCGGTGAAGTTCTTGCTTACGTATGGTAAGGAGGAAGATAGACTATGTCAAGAATCGGTAAAAAGCCTATCGTAATTCCTCAGGATTGTTCCGTTTCCGTAGATCACAACACGATTACGGTAAAGGGACCCAAGGGAACCCTCGTTCGTACGATAGACGCAACAATCGGTTGCGAAGTAAAGGAAAACGTATTGACACTTACCTGTCCCGACAACGCTTCCAAAGAACTTCAGGCTAAACACGGTCTGTACAGAGCATTGCTCAACAACATGGTTGCAGGTGTGCACACCGGTTTTACCAGAACGGTAGTTATCAACGGCGTAGGTTACAAGTCCGCCGTTGCAGGTAACAAACTGACACTCAACATCGGTTTCTCTCATCCCATTGAAATGGTTGCTCCGGAAGGTATAACTTTCCAGTGCACAACTCCCACGGAAATCGTTGTTTCCGGTTGCGACAAGGAACTGGTTGGACAAACTGCCGCAAACATCAAGGCTAAGCGTCCCGTCGAACCCTATCATGCATACGGCATCAGATACAAGGAAGAAGTCGTTGCCATGAAGGAAGGCAAGAAATCAGGTAAGTAAGGAGTGTAGAAGATGATTAAAAAGATTGATAAAAACGCTGACAGAAAAGTACGTCACGCCAGAGTTAGAAAAAAGGTCTTCGGTACAAGCGTCAGACCTCGTCTGTGCGTGTATCGCAGTACAAGATATATCTACGCTCAGATCATTGACGACATCACAGGTAACACACTGGCATCTTCTTCGAGTTTGGCATTGGCTGAATCGTTGGCAGGAAAGACCAAGACCGAATCTTCTAAGGCAGTAGGTGCTGACATCGCTAAGAAAGCATTGGAAAAGGGTATTTCCGAAGTTGTTTTCGACCGTGGTGGTTACATCTACACCGGACGCGTATCTGCTGTCGCAGAAGGCGCAAGAGAAGCCGGACTTAAATTCTAACGGGAGGTTCACAATGGAAAACGTACAAGAAGTTAGTGTTGCCGTTGAAGCGGAAACAAAAGAACCCGCTCAGGGCACGACTAAGAGAACTTTTAATAAAGAAGGTCGTCCCGACCGCCGTAATTCCAGACGCAACAACCGTGACAACCAGCGTGAAGATGACGGTCTTATCAAGAAGACCGTTGACATCAGACGTGTAACTAAGGTTGTCAAGGGCGGACGCACGATGCGTTTTGCCGCTCTTGTTGTAGTTGGTGACGGTAAAGGTCAGGTCGGCGTAGGAGTCGGTAAGGCTGCCGAAGTTCCTCAGGCTATTGAAAAGGCTACTCAGAGAGCCAAAAAAGCAATGGTAAACGTTGCTTTGAAGGATACAACTATTCCTCACGAAACGATCGGTAAGTTCAGCCGCGGCAAGGTATTGCTTATGCCCGCTCAACCCGGTACCGGCGTTATTGCAGGCGGTCCTGTAAGAAACGTACTGGAAGCGGTAGGTATTAAAGACATTCGTACAAAGTCCTACGGTTCGAACAATCCCATCAACTGTGTAAAGGCAACTTTCAACGGTTTGGTAACACTGCGTTCGGCGGAACACATCGCTCAACTTCGCGGTAAGAGCGTTGAAGAAATTCAATAAGGAGGCGATGGGCAATGGCAGTAAAAAAGACCAATAACGAAGCTACTAAGGCTCCTTTGTACATCAACGGCAGATATGTCGTGGAAAAACAATTTAACAACAAGCACGAGGCGGGATATCGTCCTTACGAAAACACAGGCAAGCAAATCAAGGTTACACTTGTAAAAAGCACCAACGGTTGTCTGGCCGAACAGATCAAGACTGTTGAAGCACTGGGCTTGAAGAAGATCCGCCAAAGCAGAGTTCACAACGACAACGACGCTATAAGAGGCATGATCTTCAAAGTAAAGCACCTTGTTGTTGTTGAAGAAGTTAAGTAAGGAGGCCAACAATGAGAATACACACAATCGAACCATCTGTGGGCGCCGTTACTCCTGCCAAGAGATTGGGCAGAGGTATCGGCAGCGGTCTCGGTAAGACCAGCGGTAAAGGTCACAAGGGTCAGTGGGCCAGAAGCGGAGGCGGTGTACGTCCCGGATTCGAAGGCGGTCAGACTCCCCTTGCAAGACGCGTTCCCAAGCGTGGTTTCAAAAACAATTTTGCAGTAACATACGATGTAGTTAACCTTTCGGCTCTCAACGTATTTGAAGAAGGTACTGAAGTTACCCCACAATTGTTGCGCGACAACGGCATCGTAAACAGTAAAAACAACGGTGGAGTAAAGGTTCTCGGTAACGGACAAATCACCAAGAAACTTACCGTAAAGGCTAACAAATTCTCCACATCCGCTAAGGAAGCAATCGAAGCGGCCGGTGGTACTGCAGAGGTAATTGAATAATGTTTGAGACCATAAGAAATGCCTTCAAAATCAAAGAAGTGCGTCAAAAGATACTCATGACGATCCTGTTTGTAATCATCTACAGACTGGGTTGTTACATCCCTGTACCCGGATTCAACGGAATCGCGATAGATGCAACTGCCGGTTACGGCCTTACATCCGTTTTGGACGCAATCACCGGTAGCGCACTGAGTCAGGGTACTATATTTGCGCTGGGCATTTCGCCCTATATTAACGCGTCGATTATAATGCAACTGCTTACCGTTGCTTTGCCTCCTTTGGAAAGACTTTCCAAGAAGGGCGACGAAGGTAAGAAGAAGATAGGTTTCATTACCCGTATCGTAACTTTGGGTCTTGCAATAATCAGCGCGCTGGGCATAGTCTTGGGCTTGGGCGGTGAAAGTGCCGTCGATGTAACATTCTTGACAAATATGTTTGAAATGCCTATCGCCGCAATGTACACTTTCATCATTGTTGTACTTGTAGGCGGCAGCATGCTGTGCATGTGGATCGGCGAACGTATCACCGAATACGGAGTAAGCAACGGTATTTCGATGCTGATCTTCGTAGGTATCCTTTCTACCGCAGGTCAGGCAATAATCAAGACCATTACCGGTCAGAACTGGATCGAACTTGCTGTTTTCCTGGTATCAATCGTTCTTATCTTCGCCTTTATCGTCTGGGTAGACGGCGCGGAAAGGAAGATCAAGGTTCAGTATGCGAAACAGGTAAAGGGCAACAAAATGTACGGCGGACGATCAACCGTTATCCCCATCAAGGTCAACGGTTCCGGCGTTATGCCTCTGATCTTCGCCTTCTCTATTCTGAGTTTCCCCTCGATGCTCATCAGCACATTCTGGGCTGACGCCGCATCGACGGAAGGCACATTTGCTTACTGGTGGACCAAATACCTCGGAACAGGCACTGTCGTTTACACGATATTCCTTGCATTGCTGATTCTGGGATTTGCTTATTTCTATTCGCAGATACAGTTTAACCCCATCGAAATCAGCCGTAACATTCAGCAAAACGGCGGTTTTATCCCCGGTATCAGACCCGGACGTGAAACAAGCGATTACCTGCAAAGAGTAATCAGCCGTATAACTTTGTGGGGCGCAGTATTCCTTGCGTTTATCGCACTGGTTCCTTCGTTGCTGTTCATGATTCCCAGTTGGATCGGAATTGCATCTACAGATACTCAACTTATCAACTCGTTCAGCGCAACCGGTATGCTGATTACCGTTTCCGTCGCTCTCGAATTCAACAGAGCACTGGAAAATCAGATACTCATGCGTCACTACAAGGGATTTTTGAAATAATATGAAAATAGTACTTTTGGGTGCGCCGGGCAGCGGAAAAGGTACCCACGCACAAAGACTTACTAAACAACTCAACATACCGCAGATTTCCACAGGAGATATCTTCCGTAAGAATCTCAAGGAAGAAACTCCTTTGGGTTTGCAGGTAAAGGAAATAATGGCGAAGGGACAACTTGTCCCTGACGCCGTTACCGTTGCCATCGTAAAGGACAGACTTGCCCAAAGCGATTGCGCAAACGGATATATTCTGGACGGTTTTCCCCGTTCGTTGGTTCAGGCCGAAGAACTCGACAAGTTCGACAACGTCGAATACGCAGTCAACATCGATGTGGACAAACAGGCTGTCATCGACAGACTGAGCGGAAGACGTTTCTGCCCTGATTGTAACGGTACGTTCCACGTATCTTCGCTCAACGGTTCGGACAAATGTCCTAACTGCGGAGCAACACTGATCACCCGTGCCGACGACAGCGAACAGACCGTACGCGAAAGACTGGACGTATACGAAAAGACCACAATGCCTTTGATTGATTACTACGCTCGTCAGGGTAAGTTGGTAAATGTCGACGGTAACGGTACGATAGAAGAAGTGTACGACAGAATACTTACGGCAATCGGCAAATGATCACTATCAAGACATCATCGCAGATAGAACTGATGCGAAAAGCCAACATCATTGTGAGAGACACGTTGCAGTTGCTTGCGGAGCACACCCGTCCGGGCGTTTCTACGTGGCAACTCAACAAGTTGGCTCACGATTACATTGTTTCTCAGAACGCTGTACCCAGTTTTTTAAATTACAACGGTTATCCGGCAAGCATATGCGTTTCCGTAGATTGCGAAGTCGTACACGGCATACCTTCCAAACACAAGATATTGCAGGAAGGACAGATAGTCAGTTACGACGTCGGCGCCATCTATCAGGGATGGAACGGCGACGCTGCCCGTACTGTGGGTGTCGGAATTATTTCCGACGAATGTCAGCAACTTATCGACGTTACCGCACAATGTTTCTTCGAGGCTGTCAAGGCCATCGAAAAGGGTAACACGAGATTAGGCGACATAGGTCATGCGGTACAGAGTTACGCCGAAAGTTTCGGATACGGAGTTGTGCGCGAACTGGTAGGTCACGGAATAGGCCGTAATATGCATGAGGAACCCGATGTTCCCAACTTCGGAACGGCGGGGCACGGATTGCGACTTACTTCGGGAATGACCGTCGCCATTGAACCCATGATAAACATGGGCACGGAAAAAGTGGACTTTATGTCGGACGGATGGACGGTAAAGACTCGCGATCGCAAGCCTTCCGCGCATTACGAAAACACGGTGGCAATAACAGACAACGGCGTAGAGATACTCAGTTTGTAACAGGACAAATATGACAAACGATATGTTGCATATAGGCAGCGTTGTGCTGTCCGTGAGGGGCAGGGACAAAGGCAATTACTTTACCGTTGTTGCTCTTGTGGACGATATAGTGTATATCGCCGACGGAGACAAACACAAGTTGTCCTCTCCCAAGAAAAAAAATATCAAACACGTTCGCGGTTGCGGCGAAACGCTTGACGGTATTGCTGACAAATTTGCTTTAAACAAGAAGGTTTTTGACAGCGAACTGCGTAGCGCATTGCGTCGTTACGGCGAAACAATGCAAAAAACCCAATGAGGGTATTGCCAATCCGGCACATCAAATTTAAAGGAGATTCTAATGTCAAAAGACGATGTTATTGAAGTTGAAGGCGTGGTAGTAGAAGCGTTGAGAAATGCCGAATTCCGCGTAAGACTTTCTAACAATCACGAAATCACAGCATATGTTTCCGGCAAGTTGAGAATCCATTCGATACGTATTCTTCCCGGCGACGCTGTCAAAGTGGAAATGAGTCCTTACGATCTGACAAAAGGTCGTATTGTATGGCGTTCCAAGGGTAACTGACAGTCACAAGACACAATATTTCCGTATATAATACAAGCCGGTATCGGCATTTAAGGAGGACATCATGAAAGTTAAACCATCTGTAAAACCCATTTGCGACAAATGCAAGGTTATTAAGCGCAACGGCAAGGTAATGGTAATTTGTTCCAAATATCCCAAACACAAGCAAAGACAAGGTTAACAGGGATTTGGTCATGACCGTGCCGGAAAATGCAACGACATTCCACATAGGTTGCACGGCAGGTTCATGTGTATATAAATATTTTTTCTTTAATTTATAAAAGGAGATTTAAGTAATGGCTCGTATTTCCGGCGTAGATTTGCCAAGAGAAAAACGTATAGAAATCGGTCTGACCTACATTTACGGCATCGGTCGTACGACTGCCGACCGTATTTTGGCGGAAACAGGCGTTAATCCGGATACTCGCGTTAAGGATCTTACCGAAGACGACGTATCCAAGATTCGTGAATACATTGAAAAAAATCTTCACGTTGAAGGTGATCGCAGACGTGAAGTAGCACTGGATATCAAAAGACAAATGGAAATTGGTTCTTACAGAGGAATCCGTCACAGAAAGGGTCTGCCTGTAAGAGGTCAATCCACCAAACAGAACGCTCGTACCAGAAAGGGACCCAAGCGCACGGTTTCCCGCGGTAAGAAGGCTAAGTAATAAAAGGAGGTAATGATCAATGGCTGTAAAGAAAGTTGTCAAGAAAAAGAAAGATTTACGCAAGGTTGACAAAGGACAAGTTCATATTCATGCTTCCTTCAACAACACAATCGTAACATTTACCGACATGAACGGTAATGCTCTCAGTCAGTGCAGTTCGGGCGCTTTGGGTTTCCGCGGTTCTCGTAAGAGCACGGCGTTTGCCGCTCAACAGGCTGCCGAAAAGGCTGCTCAGCAGGCCAAGGAATACGGTTTGCGTTCCGTAGAAGTTTATGTCAAAGGTCCCGGTCAAGGCAGAGAATCCGCTATTCGTGCTTTGCAGACTGCCGAAATCGACGTAACACTCATTCGTGACGTATCACCCATCCCTCACAATGGATGCCGTCCCCCCAAGCGCAGAAGAATTTAACAAGGAGATTGATCATTTATGGCTAGAAATACAACTGCAGATTGCCGTCAATGCAGACGTGAAAAATGCAAATTGTTTCTCAAAGGCGAAAGATGCTACACCGACAAATGCGCTTTGACCAAACGCAACAAGATCCCCGGACAGCATGCTGACGGTCGTAAGAAGATTACGGAATACGGCCTGCAATTGAGAGAAAAACAAAAGACCAAGAGAATTTACGGATTGCAGGAAAAGCAATTCCGCAAATACTACGAAGAAGCGGAACGTCAACGCGGCGTAACAGGCGCTACGATGCTTATTTTGCTTGAAAAGAGACTTGACAACGTTGTTTACCGTATGGGTATCGGCGTTTCACGCAGTCAGGCAAGACAGTTTGTCAACCACGGTCTCATTACCGTCAACGGCAAACGCGTAACCATCCCCAGTTACCAGATCAGCGTAGGCGATGTAATTTCCGTAAAGGAAAACAAGGCCGAACAACCCTTGTTCGCTCAACTTAAACAATCCAAAAAACCGGCAAATCTCCCCAAATGGCTTGATTTCGAACCCGCCGAACTTACAGGTAAAGTTATTGCCGAACCGGTAAGAGAAGACATCGATATGAGCATCCAGGAGCACATGATTGTCGAGTTGTACTCCAAGTAAGCAACTTAAATATACAACCGACGAAGGTGACGGTGGACATATTACATTTGTCCGTCGTCGCTTGCTCAAAATATTTTATAAAGGAGATTGTTGTCCATGATGGAAATAGAAAAACCGATAATGACAGTCGAAGAAAGTGGTATCAATGCCAGCGTTGTTAAAATCGTCGCTGAACCGCTTGAAAGAGGCTACGGCATCACTCTCGGCAACGCTTTGAGAAGAGTTCTTCTTGCTGCTTTGCCCGGCGTTGCTGTTGTCGGTATCTCGATTGACGGCGTTCAACACGAATTCTCCACTGTTCCCGGTGTAAAGGAAGACGTTACCGACATCATCCTTAACATCAAGTGCCTTGCATTGAAATCCAACAATGAAGACAAAGACTTCAGAAAGACCGTTTCCATTCACAAGGTAGGTCCTTGCGAAGTCCGCGCAGGAGACATCATTACTGATGCGGAAGTGGAAGTACTCAATCCCGATTTGTACATCTGCACTCTGGAAGAAGGCGCTTCTTTCAACTGTGATCTGTATGTAGGTCGCGGATGCGGCTACGCTTCTATTGAAAAGAATAAAGAAAGAAACAGAGAACTCAAACTCAACTATCCCATCGGCTTTATCCCCATCGACTCGGTTTTCGGTCCTGTCAAGAAAGCAAGTTACAATGTCGAAAGCGCGCGTATAGGTCAAGACCTTTCGCACGACAAACTTACTCTTGAAGTGGAAACCAACGGAGCATTTTCAGGCAGAGAAATTGTTTCGCTGGCTGCTAAAATCATTGAAGATCACATCAGACTGTTTGTGGACTTGTCCAGCAACTTCAACAAGGACATCTTGATTCCTCGCGAATCGGACAACCACAAGAAAGTCTTGGAAATGAACATCGACGACATGGATTTGTCCGTACGTTCGTACAACTGTTTGAAGCGTGCAGGTATTCAGACCGTTGAAGACCTCACACGTAAGAGCGAGGACGATATGCTGAAAGTGCGTAATCTCGGCCGTAAATCTTTGGACGAAGTTATCGCAAAGTTGGAAAGTTACGGCTTGTCTTTGAGAAATAAGGATGAATAGGAGAAATACACAATGGCATTACAAAGAAAATTAGGAAAAGCAACAGATCAAAGACTTGCGTTGCTTAAAAATCAGGTTTCCCAATTGTTGTGGAACGGCAAACTCGAAACCACCGAAGCACGTGCCAAGGAAGTGCAGAAACTTGCCGAAAAATATATCACTCTTGCCGTAAACACCTACAAAGATACGGTGGAAGTTGAAAAGACAAAGATCGTAAAGGGTAAGGAAACAAAGGTAAAAGTTTTAAATGACGGCGCAACCAAACTTGCCGCAAGACGTCAACTTATTGCCGCTTTGAACGATCTTCAGGAACAGAGACGTCCCAAGGAAACACGTACGGAATTTGCTGCAAGAACCAAGGAAGTAAGACATCCTCTTATTGAAAAGATGTTTAACTACTATGCACCCCGTTTCGACAAGCGTGCCGAAGAAAAGGGACAGAAGGGCGGTTACACGGCAATCTACAAGATGACTGCTCGTCGCGGTGACGCTGCGGAAATGGCTCTTATAGTTGTTCTGTAATCGAACACTGAACAGTAATTAAAAAAGACAACTGATGTACATTCAGTTGTCTTTTTTATTGCAATAGGTATTGTTTTCTGATTGAAAATGTGCTAAAATTTTCTTGCGTGAGTAAAACACGTGGCAAGAAAGAGGGTATATGACAACTGCACATTTCAACAGACTGCTAAAACAACTGTCAATGGGGGACATGTCCGCCCTTGAACGGCTGTATAATCACTACTACGCTACAATTTGTTCTGTGGCGTATTGTAGGTTACGAAAGAAGGAAGACGCACAAGACATTGCGTCTGTTGTAATGATAAAGTTGTGTAGCGTAAGTGACAAGTACATCAGAAATCCCAACGGTTTTGTGTACACGTTGACTGTAAATTGCGTAAAGGATTTTTTAAAACGCAAGAAACCCGTAGTTGTTGAAGATTTTGAAAATACAGCACCTGTTAAAGAAAATGGAAATTGGCTGTACGTTGAGCAAATTCTTGCAAGCCTCTCCGATGTGGACAGGGAAATTGTCGTTCAACATGTGTTTGGAGACTTGAAGTTCATGGAAATTGCGGAAAACCTCAAATTGTCACTGCCGACAGTAAAACGTCGTTACAAGAACTGTTGCAGAATATTAAAAGATATTGTAGAAAAAGATTGTGGTTGATTCCACAATTTTTTTTATTTTGTGATACTTTTTGTCCTTCTGAATCGTCTATATTGCAGGGGGGTAAAATAATGAGTAAGTTTATTTGTTTTGTAATGTCAATTTCAATTCTTTTGCAAATGTGCATTCTTGCTAAACCTGCTGAGCAAACATATGCTGATGGGTTTAATGGTTCTACATTTTTATACACCGAAAAAGAAACTGTCAGCTATTCCAGTAAAAAAGAAAGTGAAGTGAGCATATCAGGTGGGTTACCTAAATATTACAGCACTTTTTCCAACACCAATGATTGTGCTCCTGTAGCAGGTTCTATTGTGTTGGGTTACTTCGACCGACAGTTCGACCAATTGATTCCAAACTTTACTGCAGGCAGATATATCAGAGATCAATTTATATATACCGCTCAAAATGATACGATAGTAAATTTAACGAATACCTTGTACGGCTTGATGGATACAAACACATCGGGTAATGGTACCACGGTGAATCAGTTTAAAAACGGTTTGCAGGAATATGCGCAATCAAGGGGTAGGACAATCGGCTACAGCAGTGTGATGAACGGAAGCCTTTCTGTACAAGAAGTAATTGACTCAATCAATTCGGGTAACCCGATTGTGATTTTTGTGGTTGGCTATGCGTTGGTTAGTGATAATATAAGTTCTACTACAAATACGGATACATACTCAAAAGATATTTACGGCGGTGCACACACAATGGTGATAGGTGGCGTTAAAACAATTACATATTACAATCAATCAGGCTCAGTAGTTGAAAGCAAGGTTTTGCTTGATGTTTACACCGGCTACGCAACAAAGCTGAACTGTTATATGATCCTAAATGCTTATGGTAATTTGGATGACGCTTATTCAGTGAAAATAAATTAGGGGGTCGTAATGAAAAAACTTAAAAGTAAAATAAAGAATATTATAGAACAAGAAACGCCATCGTTTGACGAATGGTATCAAGGAAATGAGCAATTAGTCCAAGAAGCTGTTTCGACAAGACAGCGTAAAGACAATGGAGTTGTAAAACTAAGACGCATTACAAGATGGGCTGTGGCATGTGCCTGCGTGTTGCTGGTGTTGTGTATATCCTTGCCATTTGTGTTGAAAAGCCCCGAAGAACCACCAACTTACGGCAGTTCGGATGTTGGGGGCATACTAATTGAAGAGGAAAAAAGTTATCAATATTTGCAAAGCATGGGTTGGAATTTCAACTTGGAATATTTAAACGGAACAGAGACGTACACGCGTGAAACAAAAGAACTTGTTATGGCTAATGTGGTTGGCGAATATGAAGTTCAAGGTGGGGATTACTATATATTAAACTTTATTTACCATTTGGACGATCGTTATCACTTTGGAGATAAGTCGATCTACGAAAGTTTGACGGACAAGGTGGTAGTGGGAGATTACACAATTTACTACGGTGAAGGAAATCCTAATACGCTGTTTGTGAATTATCTGTTAAAGATTGAATACCAAGGAAATGTCTGTTACGCCGATGTTGAGTGTTTCGAACACAGCTTTGACGACCTTGTGGCGTTGTTGACAGGGACATTGAGTTAAACAGGAAGGTGAAGTATGAAGAAAGTTGCAATAGTAATTGTAACGGTGTTGGTGTTGGGATTTATCTTTTTTGCATTTTTTTTAGACAGGGATTTTTCCAACTACAACATAAGTTCGTTCAAATTCAAGGTGAGGGCATCGGAACCAAGGTACCAAAGTGTTGAACGTTTCGATGTGGACGTTGAAGAAGCTAAAAAAAGCATTCAAGTTGAGTATACCGGCGGTGAAGTCACAATTGATTTGTATGGTTACAGTATCGATGGGAAAAGTGTCCTACTTAAAGGTACTACCTTCAACGGAGATGTACCCTATACCGGTGAGTACAGTTACACATTGACGAAATACGGTGAAAGTGAAAATCTTACTTCTATAACCGAACCGGGATATTACATTTACACATTTTATATTGGCGGTGTTGATTACAGGGGATATCCAACAATGTGCAAAGACATTGTCCTTACAATTTCAGTGTATTGTGTGCAAGCGTAAGTTTGCTTGAAATGAAACGGAAAGAGAGGTTTATATGAAAAACAGAATAATTCTTGCGGTGGTATTGCTTGTTGTAGTAGGTGTGGGACTTTTTCTTCACTTTTACGACACTCAATATGGCGAAGTAATGGGCATTGACTTGGCGGTAATGCAGGGTAGTATTGAACTTGCCTATATAGGGGATGTCATTACATTTAATTTAAGTGAAGAAAACCCTACAATTTATCTAAAATACAACGGGCAGGGACTTTTGCTGAAACCGATTGGTCTTGTTGTTAGTAGATTCAATCGTTGGGGCGTTGAAGTTCCACCTTTGGATATCTTTGTCAAAGGTGAAGTGTGGTTTGCCATTACAAAGGAAGGAGAACCCGAACAAAACGTAATCATGGTAATTGAGGAAAGGGGAGTATATACTTACACCTGCTTTATTGAACATCCCGATAATACAAATTTGAAAATGACCGAGAAAAACATTTTGTTTTCAGTAACGGTGGTTTACCAGTAAGGAGGGAATATGCGTAAATATCTGAAAGGTCTGTCGGTGCTTTTGCTGATTGTAGCAATGAGCGTTGTGGTGTTGACATTTACAGGGTGTAAAGAACCGCAAAAATACTCTGCTCAGTTTACGGTAATCAAAAGATCGAGTACATCTTACGACATATTGGAAACTTGGGCACTTGAGCAAAATCAGACTCAACTCGAAATAAACATTCAATACGATGGCAATAAATACTTGATTGAACCCTATTCATTCAACCTGCCACAGCATCCCGAATTGGGAGATAAATGGTTTAATTTTGCAACGTATACCGATTTGGAGCGAATAATGATTGGTGATTTATATGCTTACAAGAGTTCCGCTGATTCCGAAACCAAGAAGGTTAAGGAAATATGTGAAAAAGGAGTCTATACTTTGAGGTTCAGGGTTAGCGAAAGGTCTGTCTTGATTGAACCAATAACAATAACATTGACAATAAATGTAGAATAACAACAAAGAGAGGAAAAGTATGAAAAGGTTTAGTAACAAGTTACTGTGTTTAAGTTTGGTGTTATTGGTTTTGATGCTAACTATTATTTTGTGCAATGGTAATAGTGTTGTATTTGCCGAAAACCAAAGTAATTTGTCAATTGAAGCATATACAGACTCCGACAACCTATTAAACCAAGATGGTAGTCTGTCTGATAAGACAATTCATGATTTTGCTCAAACAGTTAAACAAACAGAACATCTGGGAGAGATATTTGATTTGGAAAAGGTAATTCCATCAGAGTATCTTGAAACTACTGAGAAAGCCGATTATGCGGAGTTTTTCTAAGTTAATTTTCCTTTGATTTAAATTCAATAAGTTGCATATGATTTAGTATAGGCTGCCCCAAACATTGATTTGGGGCAGCCTTATTTAATTAGATTGGAGTTATCATTTTGGAGCATTATAAAATAACATCAATTTTGTTTAGAACTGTATGTTAAGACCGCAAAGCTTTGCAACAGAACATGTGAAAATCGTTATAAGTCATTAAATAAATAATTTTATATGTTTTTGTAAATTCTGTTGCGGTAAAAAACTAAGTGGTGTTTGCATTAATCTTACATTATTGATTCTTGATGGTTAGTATTTGAGATGATTTGTCAATGTGCGATGTCGGGTTTACATTAAATCAAAAATGTGGTACAATTACAACAAGGAGATTTTGTAAAAATGTATCTTGTCGTAGGGCTGGGAAATCCCGATAAAAAGTATGAAAACACATTCCACAATATGGGATTCATGTGTGTGGACAGATTTGTCCAAAAGTTGGGCATTAATTTTGACAAGGGCGAATGCAGGGCAATCACGGCGCATGCACGGGTAAACGGCGAAAAGGTAATTGTGGCTAAACCGATTACTTATATGAATCTGTCGGGGGAGAGTTTGCGAGAACTTGTCAATAAGTATAAGATAGAAAAAGGTCACCTGATTGTAGTTTACGACGATGTGGATCTTCCGTTAGGAAGTGTGCGGATTCGTCCTGAAGGTTCTGCCGGCACTCACAACGGAATGAGAAGTATAGTTCAGTGTCTCGGCACAACGGATTTTCCCCGTATAAGGGTGGGAATTTTTAAAGAAACGCCCATGCAACTGGCAGACTATGTTCTGTCTCAGCTGAGCGCACAGGACAAACAACAGTTAAACGCGGCGTTTGAAGACGTTGCGCAGGCTCTTGCCGAATTCGTCGGCGGACAGGATTTTCAGGCGGTAATGCGCAATCACAACATCAGGCTGACAAAGAACATTTAACAAGACTTGTCATCTGCTAACAAGGAAACGGCAAACGGATGATGGATTTTTTTAAAAGAGTAAATAACAATCTGCCTTACGGCGGATTGGTGGCCGACCTCCGCAGTAGAAAAAACACTGCGGTTTTTGGCGTGCAACCAAACGAAAAACCTTTTGTTGCGGGAAACGTTCCCGACAGATTTGTAGTGTACGTCTGCTCGGACTTTGTGGACAGTCAGCGCATTTTGCGTACTCTCAACGCTATAAAAGGACAATTTGAATATCTTCCCTATCGGGACGACGTACTGCTGTACAAAAACAGTTACTCCAAAAACTCCGTTCGTCAGCGCAACAAGGTTTTGTCGGAAATAATAAAGGGCAAACTTAACGGTGTGGTGGTATGTGCGCAGGCGCTCATGCAACCGTTACCCGAGTTTGCCACATTTAACAAGGGCTGTATTCGTTTGTCGCAGTCCATGCGTATAGACATAAAGCAGTTGTGCGATTTGCTCATTGCAAACGGATATGTGCGTACAGACAGCATAACTGCCGACGGCGAATTTGCAGTCAGGGGCGACATCGTGGATATTTCGGTAGGAATCAAATACAGGCTTGATTTCTGGGACGACGAAATAGAAAGCATCCGCCTGGTCAAAAACGACAACACAAGCGGTGGCAAAGTACCTTTTTTCGATGTGTATCCCATGTACGACACGGTGGGAATGACATCCGACGGACTGGCAAAACTTTATCAGTTTGCAGTGCAGTACAAAAACAAACAGGCGTCTGTACGTTTGCAGCAGATAGTGGGCGAATTGTCTGCAACCGCTTCGTCTGCCGACAACGCCTGGCTTATACCCTTCGTACGCACTTCCGAGTTGTGGGATTATTTGCCTGACGACACCGTGGTGATGTGGGACGAGCCCAAGCGCATACAGGAACGCGTCAACTTTCTCTATCAGGAACAGGACACACGTCTTGCCAATTTGCTGGAAGCGGGGGAAGTTACTCCCTTTCACAACAACACGCTGGCGGACAGATACACTTTATATTCGCATTACGGTCGTTATACGCAGTGTGCCTTGCAGACCTTGCCTTACGCCTGCAATATATTCAAGGTGGACGGCGTAAGACAATTGCGCACTTCTGCCGTTCCGTCCTATTACAATTCGCTTACCCCGCTGGCAAAAGACATATCCGACTGGAAACTAAACGGATACGAAACGGTTTTGCTTGCAGGTGACGAAGAGGGCGTAAAACTCGTTTCCGACACAATGCGCGAACTGGGAGTTTACCTTTCAGACAAGGAAACATTGCAGCACAACAGCGCCGACGGACTTATACTTCCCATTGCGGTGGAACGAGGATTTATTTCCCATTCGGCAAAACTTGTAGTTGTGGGTACAAGGGATCTGGGCAGAAGCATGGGCGGAGATACCGTGCGTTCCGTCAGAAAACCTTTCCTTTCCGTAAACAAGGGCGACTACGTCGTACACGATTTTCACGGCGTGGGACTGTGCGAAGGCATAGTAAAAGTAGACGGACAGGAGGGCAGCAAAGATTACATTGCCGTACTGTACAAAAACGGCGACAAACTTTACGTTCCCGTGGAAAACAGCAATCTGCTTACCCGTTACAGCGGAGGTGAACATCCTACTTTGTCCAAATTGGGAGGACAGGATTTCCAGCGCGTTAAAGACAAGGTAAAAAGCAGTATAAAGGCGATGTCCGTTGACTTGCTCAAACTGTATTCCGAGCGTGAAAAAGCAAGGGGATTTGTGTACAATCTGGACAGTTACCTTCAACAGGAGTTTGACAGAAGTTTTCCGTACACCGAAACAGCCGATCAGTTGAAGTGTATCGCCGAAATAGAAAAAGACCTCACGTCCGATAAAATTATGGACAGATTGCTTGTCGGCGATGTCGGCTACGGCAAGACGGAAGTGGCAATGCGCACTGCGTTCAGAGCGGTGGAAAACGAAAAACAGGTTGCCGTGCTTGTGCCCACAACAATACTTGCCGAACAGCATTACAAGACGTTCAGTCAGCGAATGTCCCCCTTTAACATCAAGGTGAGGTGTCTGAACAGATTCCGTTCGGCAGAACAGCAGGCGGAAATAATCAAACAGTTGAAAGAGGGCGAAGTCGACATAGTTATAGGCACTCACAGACTTTTGTCCAAGGACGTTAAATTCAAGAACCTGTCAATGCTCATTCTGGACGAGGAACAGCGTTTCGGCGTAGAGCACAAGGAACTGATAAAAGACATGAAAAAAAACGTGGACGTCCTTACGCTTTCCGCAACGCCCATACCGAGAACGTTGCACATGGCTTTGTCGGGAATAAGAGACATTTCCACGATTACCACTCCGCCCCGTCAGCGTCTTGCGGTGGAAACCTTTGTCGCGGAAGAAAATCCCGCAATGATACGGGACGTTATTCTGCGCGAACTTGCAAGAGACGGACAGGTGTATCTGCTGTACAACAAAGTGCAGTCTATAGACAGAATTGCCTCCGACATCGCACGGCTTGTTCCCGAAGCAAAAATAGGTGTCGCGCACGGACAAATGGATGAAAAAGTGCTGGAAGAACGCATTTTTGACTTTCAGCAGGGCAGATTCAACGTGCTTGTCTGCACTACGATAATAGAAAACGGTATAGATATTCCCAATGCCAACACTCTTATAGTCTTCGAAGCAGACAAGTTGGGCTTGTCGCAACTGTACCAGTTGAAGGGCAGAGTGGGCAGAAGCGACAGACCTGCCTACGCGTACTTTACTTATCCCGCCAACAAGATATTGAGCGAAGTCGCTTACAAACGTCTTACTTCCATTACCGAATACAGCGAACTGGGAAGCGGGTTCAAAATAGCGATGAAAGACCTCGAAATACGAGGCGCGGGAAACATTCTCGGTCGCGAACAGCACGGCCACATGGTAAAAGTAGGTTACGACATGTACGCAAGACTGCTCAAAGAAAGCGTTGACGAACTGAAGGGCGTAAGCACGGTGCAGCGCAAAGACGTGGTAATGGAGGTGGATATAGACGCTTACGCTCCAGATGACTACATCGAAAGCGCAACGGAACGTATGGATTTCTACCAGGATCTTGCCGGAGCGGCGGACCTTCCTGCGCTGGAAAAACTTTGCGGCGACATAGAAGATCAGTACGGATCAATGCCCAAACCTACCGTAAATCTGTTTACCGTTGCAAGATTGAAAATTCTTGCAGGCAAAGCCGGCGTGGGAAAACTGACGTTGCGTAACGGTATGTGCAAGATAGTGTTCGACGGAAAAACTTCCTTCATGAAAAAAGAGGTGTTTGACGCCGTAGCCTCAATGGGTAAAAACGCGTCGCTGTCCACGTCGGAATACGGAGTGGTGCTGAAAGGCGCAGAGTTTTTGCAAAAAAGCAGACTTATTGACGCTGCAGATGAATTTCTGACGCAGTGTTGCAGTCATTAAAGGCAAAAACATATGCTAAAATGATTGCAAATTTTCAACAATTACATTATAATTGTTTAGTATATGTGGGTAAATGCCCCTTTATAAAGTGCTAAACTAATTTTCCACATTCAGGAGTAGCAAAATGAGAAAACAAATCAAACTTATTGCACTTGTTCTTGCGGTATGCATGACTTTGAGCCTTCTTGCCGGTTGCGGAATGTTTACAAAGGATATGGTGAAATACCGTGATCAGGTAGTAATGACGGTAGGCGACGAACAAGTCAATCTCGGACAAGTTTCAGACGCTTATACAAATCTTTACATTCAGTATTCTTCTTATATAGGTTCAGGAGTTACAGTGGATTCCATCTTCCAGATGGCAATGGACAGTCTGTACACGCAGTACATGAAAGTGGACGCTTACAAGAAGTCCGACGGCGTTGTTACCTATACGCAGGCTGACAACAAGTATGTCGGTCAGTTTGCCAATGCCGAATACCTGTCCTTGGCAGAAATGCAGTTTGTAGTGCAGTATCTCAAATACCAGATTTTCCTTGCGTTGGACAGTTACACGGAAACTTACATTACATCCGATTACAAACTTGCCGACGTTGAAGAAGAAGACACCTCGCGTGAATTTACCGAGCCCGACGATATGGGTTCCGCCAAGACCTATGCCGAAAAGTTGTACAACGACAACTTCGTAAACGAGGACATGACAAAGTATTTTAACGATTACTATCCGTCCTTCGACATCAACAGCCAGACGGCAACAGGTTACTCGGACTACGTCTACGGCACAGGCGACGAAGGTCTTACCGCTCGTGTAGAAGAAATAAACAAGCGCATCAAGGATTACATCATAGACGAAGAGGGCGAAAAGGACGAATATCCTACCATCTCGGCGGAAGAATATATCGGCTGGCAGAACAAGGCTGTCAAGAAGTACAACGACATCGTTGAAGATACCTACGGAATAAATCTTGAAACTTTCTATCTCAACCAGACGGAATCCTTCATCGTTTCCATTCTCGCCGCTAAATACGACTACACGGTTGCTTCGAAGGTGGAAGCGGAAGACACATTCGTTACCGATTTGCAGGCTACCTACGAAAGCGCTCTCAACAGTGCCAAGGCAGGTTACAACCTAAATCCCGACTCATTCGTTACATTTATCGAATCGCTGTCCTCTACGGGATTTATTTACTACGTTCCCGACAAGTACAACGTGAACAAGGAAGAAGGCGGTCTGGGCAACGGTTACGTGTTTGTCAAGAACCTGCTTGTTCCTTTCGGAGCGGAACAGAAGGCAAAACTTACTCAACTTAAAAACATCGTCGGTTCTACGACAGATCCCGCTTACATCCAATATCGCAACAATCTCGCGACGGAAATAGTGGCAACGGATTTCCTTGTGGAAGACGAAGATAACAACAAGGTGGAAAATCTGTTTGTGATGTCCGGTGATCAGGTAATCGTCAATCCCGACGGCGCACTGGGCGAAAATCTCAACGGCGGAGTTGTTACCGCAATGCAGGGCAAGACTCAGGACGAAACGTTTGTCGAACTGATGAAACGCTTTAACACCGATACCGCTCAGCACAGCGCAACTTACGACTACGTTGTACGTGTGGGTGAAGTTCCTTATTCTTACACATCCAACTGGGTGACGGAATTTGTCGACGGGGCAAACGAAGCCTTTAAGGCAGGTCAGTACCACTACGCAATAGCGGTAAGCGATTACGGCGTACACATCGTTTATTACGCTAAGCCCGTTGAAGCACAGACAATGAACTTTGCGGAAAATATGTACGATACCACTTCTGCGGAATACCGTTACATGAAGACTTTCTACACAGACAGACTGACAATCTTCACGACGGAAGCAACCAAGGAACTGGAAGAGACATATAAGGCAGGCGGTCTTATCAAGATCAACAAGATGTTCAGCACGTTCCTGAAAGATTACGGATTCACTTACGACTTCGACGCCGCAATGGAAGTGGAAACGGACGACGCCGAATAAACAATCTGAAACCCTTTAAAGTGCGATTTCGCTCGATGCGAAGTCGCACTTTTTTAATTGCGCGAAGCGGTATATTTTGCGCAATTGCGGTGCTGCGTCTTTACAAGTACGGAAACGTCGTGTATAATCTAATAAACATAAAGGAGCAATCGAAATGTTTATAAAGATATTGAAAAAGGCTGTTCCCGTTCCTCAACTGAAAGATTACGACAATTTTCTGTTTGTGGGACCTCATCCCGACGACATAGAAGTGGGTTGCGGAGCAACCGTTGCGGTACTTACCGCCATGGGTAAGAAAGTGTCTTTTGTGGTAGTGACGGACGGCGGAGTAGGTTCGGTGAATCCCGACATCGCCGAAAGTCAACTTGTAGAAATACGACGCAAAGAGTGTATGGAATCGGCAAAGATACTGGGAGTAAGCGACGTCACCTTTTTAAATTTCAAGGATGGCAACGGCTACGATGTCAATGATGTCACTCGCGCGCTGGCGGAATGTATTGTGCGCTTAAAGCCCGACGTTGTGCTGTGTCCCGATTATACAGTGCCGTCGGAGACTCATCCCGACCACATCAATGTGGGCAAATGCTGTACCGACGCGATGTTTTACGCGGAATGGCGACGCATCACCGACAGAATGGGAATAGAGGGCAACTGGCCCGTAAAAGTGATTGCCTATTACTATACTCACAGACCAAACACTTATGTAAACGTAAAGAAGACGTTTGAAACAAAGTTTAAAGCAATAGGTTGTCATCGTTCACAGTTTACGGACGCAGACATCAACTCGTTCAGAACATATTTCAGGTTGCGCGGAATACGTTTCGGATTGCGTTGCGGTAAGAGGAATTGCGAAGGCTTTTGCGCGCTTTCGCCTACGCACAGACATTGTTTTCCCGAGGCATCGGAGTTTTGACGGAAAGCACAATCTGACTGAACGGTAAAATCCGTTTGGCGACTTGCTTAAAAGTCAAAAATATGTTACAATTTGAAATATTATGGGGAAAAACAATATAGGGAGGGTACAATGCTCAAAAAAAACAGACCGGACGGAAGATATATCAAAAACATCAATCCGTATCAGAAATTGATGCCGCACATAATGCCTCACAGATATGACGCTCAGAATCTGTGCAAAGTAGACGTTTTGTGCGAGCCCATAGACAAGTTTATAAAGGAACAGTACGAGCAAGGCAAACAGTACAGTTACGTCGACATCATGCTTGCAACGATTGTTCGTCTGTTTGCTCAGCGTCCCAGTTTAAACCGTTTTGTAATGAACAAGCGCATTTATCAGCACAACGATATCACCATATCTTTTGCGGTGAAAAAAGTTCTGCGTGACGACAGCGAAGACACCACCGTCAAGTTGCATTTTACAGGGGAAGAAAGTCTTGACGACGTGAAACAGCAGGTGGACAAAGTCATTTCTGCCAATACGGGCGAAGAAGTTTACAACTCGGTGGACAAGACCGCCAAGTTTCTGACAAACGCTCCTCACTGGCTGATATCGATGTTTGTGGGTATTCTCAGTTGGATGGACAGACACAATCTGTTGCCCGCAAGTCTTATAGAGGTCAGCCCGTTTCACAACAGCGTGTTTATAACCTTTATGAAATCCATAAAGGGCGATTACATATACCATCACTGTTACGATTTCGGAACAACCGGGATATTTGTCGGCATGGGCAAGGAACGCAGCGAACCGGTAGTGCAATGCGGAGAAGTAAAAGTGCAGCGTGTAATGAATCTCGGAATGGTACTGGACGAAAGATTTTGCGACGGACTGTACTTTGTAAATTCCATGCGTGCGATGAAGGCAATTTTGCGCAATCCCGCCGTGTTGCTGGAAAGATACCGGATTCACGAGGAAGAAAACGCGCACGGAGTGCGTTCTGATACGATGCGCAAACACTACAAACAGTTGGCGCGCCAGCAGAAAAAAGAGCGCAAACAACAGCGCAAACAGGATCGCCTTATCAGCAGACAAAGGGCGAAAAAAGACGATTGACGTGGAAATTTATTACTATTTGCACAAAAAAGGCACATCTTGAAGATGTGCTTTTTTTCATATGAATAGCAGTCGATATGCGTGTGCGGTCATATGTAAAACCGCTGATATGCAAGTACAATTACACGTGAATTTACTCCCGAATACATTGTGACCGTTGCCTCACTGTGCTGTCGGTACCGTTAAACGCCACGATTTTCGCGTACTTTTACGGCAGTTGACCGTCTTTTGAAGTATGTTACCGCCCGAGCGTCGTTTGTAAGATATTTTTGCGGTTTTTTCACATACTATATTTACTATGAAACAACCGAGAGAAAGAAATTTTATTACAGGGGCGTTGATGTTGAGTCTCGGCGGATTGTTCGCCAAGATTTTGGGAGCGTTGTACCGTATTCCGCTTACCAACATTCTGGGCAGTTACGGAATGGGACTGTATCAACTGGTGTTTCCTCCGTACATTCTGATGCTTACCGTTGCTCAGGCAGGCGTGCCCGTCGCTCTGTCCAAATTAATTGCGCAAAACAACCGTCTTGACAACAGGGAAAGATCGGCAAAGATATTTCGCTTTGCATTCACTTTACTGCTTTTGCTGGGCGTTACGGGCGCTGTAAGCGTGGCTTTGTTTTCAAACGTAATCGCAAGGGCGCAGGGAAACGCGGATACTGCAATGTATTTCGTCATTATTGCCCCCGCGCTCATATTCGTACCCGTTACCAATGTTTTCAAGAGTTACTTTCAGGGCAACATGAACATGGTGCCCAGTTCCGTAACAACCGTAATAGAACAAATCGTCAAACTTGCGGTCGGACTGTCCGTCGCTTCCTTTTTCATGCCCGACGTACAAAAGGCGGTAACGGGAGCGGTGCTTGCCATTACGGTCAGCGAATTTACTTCTCTTGCCATAATGTCGGTAGTGTTTCGCCTGAAAGGCAAGAAAAATCTTCCGCATGTGCGAATAGAGAAAGGTGAGGGTAAAGAACTCGGTGCGGAAGTGTTTTCGCTTGCGTTGCCGGTGGCTCTCGGAGCGTTCGTAATGCAGATGTCGCAGGTGATAGACTCGGTAATGGTGGTCAATCTTCTAGGCTCATTGAACGCTACAAGTCTGTACGGACTGTGGACGGGACCGGTAAATTCGATGTTGGGACTTCCCATTGCGATGTCGGCGGGAGTGGCAGTGTCCGCATTGCCCGGAATTACGGAAAGTTACGTTTCCGACGACAGAGAAAAATTGCAGAGAAGTTTCAATTCGGCAATTAAACTGACGGTAGTCATCGCTTTGCCATGCGCACTGGGTTTGATTGTGCTCAGCAAGCCTATTTTGTCGTTGCTGTATTCAAATCTGCCCTACGAGGAAATAGACATTGCGGGACGTCTGCTCAGTCTTTCCGGTATATCGGTATTGTTCCTCGCATTGATGCAGACTTGTGTTTCGGTATTTCAGGCTATCAACAAACCGTATGTGCCCGTGGTAGGGCTGTCGCTGTCCATTGCCGTAAAGGCCATTGCCAATCTTGTGCTTTTGCCGTTGCCGTCGGTGGGTATTTACGGTTCCGCCATTTCCGAGACGCTTTGTTTTCTGGTTGCGTGCATAATAATGTTGGGCTATCTGGCTGTAAAGTGCCGTCTTGTTCCCGATGTGCAGAGTTGTGTCATCAAACCGCTTGCCGCCGCTCTTGTAATGACATTGTACATTACAGTGCTGGCTACTTTCGTAAAGTTTTTTACCGACACAAAACTCGGTACGGTAATAGCGGTTGTGACAGCAGGCGCGGTGTACTTTGTAACGCTTTATTTATTAAAAGTATTTGACAAAAACGAGTTAAATGTGTTACCACTTAAACAGCGATAAGTTTAAGGAGATACACTGATATGCTCACTGTTGTGGCAATGGGAATGAAAAGGGACGATCTCACGATCGCCGGTCTTGACGCGCTTAAAAAAGCCGATCACATCGTAATAAAATCTCAGCGCACTCACATGGCGGAGGCGTTGAAAAAGCAGGGACTTTCTTTTGTTTCCTGCGATGACCTGTACGATGTTGCGGAAGACTTCACTCAACTGGACACCCTTATAGCCCAAAGGCTGTCCGAGTTGGACGGGGAAGTCGTGTTTTGCGTTGTGGGGGAAGGTTCCGACGACAGTACCGTCCAGTATCTTGCAGCGCAGAAGACTCCGTTTTCCGTCGTACACGGAGTTTCCGCTTTGCAATACGTCGTACCGCTGTGCGGTACCGACGGGGTGCGTACCTTTACGGCTCAGCAGTTTGTCGATTGCAACGACGTAAACGCAATTCCCACGGTGATAAAATACGTGGACGACAAATACATTGCGGCAGACATTAAACTGAAACTGCTGGAATGTTTCGATTTCGACACACAGGTGGTTTTGTACGACGGCAAATTGCATACCTGTACCGTGGAAGAACTGGACAGACAGCATTACAATCATCTTACGACGCTGTTTGTTTGCCCCGGAGAAATTGGCAAAAAGAAAGTATTCGACTACAAGGACGTAGTGCGTGTAATGCAGATTCTGCGTGCTCCCGACGGCTGTCCGTGGGACAGAGAGCAGACGCACATGTCTATCAAAAAGAACGTAATAGAAGAAGCCTACGAACTGGCTCATGCGATAGACACCAACGACACGGACAACATCGTGGAGGAGTTGGGAGACCTGCTGATGCAGGTTGTTTTTCATCTGGAAATTGCGCGTGACGAGGGCGAATTTACCGCTCAGGACGTTTATACCGCATTGTGTCGCAAACTCATCGACAGACATCCGCACGTGTTCGGAGACGTCAAAGCGGTAGACGGACAGCAGGCATTGGAAAGTTGGGAGAAGGTCAAGCGCAAGCAACACAAGATAAAGTCGCTTACGCAGAATCTTACCGACGTTCCCTACGGAATGTCTGCCCTCATGCGCTGTAGCAAGGTGCAGTACCGTGCAGGAAAGGAAGGCTACGACTTCAAAAATGTCGAAGACGCGACAAAAGCAATGCTGTCCGAACTGGACGAACTGAAAAACGCCGATGACGGTCACCGTGAAGAAGAGGGCGGGGATCTGCTTTTTGCCGCAGTCAACGTGTTACGCCTGTACGGAGTGGACGCCGAAACGGCGCTTATTTCCGCCACCGAAAAGTTTATAGGCAGAGTTGCCGGGGTGGAAAAGAAACTCGGCGAAAAGGGAAAGACGTTGAAACAACTTACCGACGCCCAGTTTGACGAATTGTGGCAACAGGTAAAAAAGGAACAGAACAGATGAACGCAACGCAATTAAAACAGGTGCGTACCGTTCTTGCCCCGATGGCAGGGTACACGGACGCCGCTTTCCGTCTGTTGTGTTCGCAGTACGGTTGTGATCTTACCGTCACCGAAATGGTCAGTTCCAAAGCGTTGGTTATGGGCAATTCAAACACCTTGCGGTTACTCAAAGTGTTTGACGGCTCCGCACCCTGTTTTGTACAGATATTCGGACACGAACCGCAGGTAATGGCTGACAGCGTTCAGACGGAACAACTGAGCCGTTTCGACGGCATTGACGTCAATATGGGGTGTCCCGTCAGAAAGATAGTTTCCAACGGTGAAGGCAGTGCTTTGCTGGAAAATCTGCCTCTTGCAGGCAGAATAGTTTCCTCGTTGCGTAAGGCTACCGACAAGCCTCTTACCGTTAAATTCCGTGTGGGAGTAGACAAACCCGACAAAGGGGCAGACTTTGCCCGTATGTGCCGTGACAACGGTGCGGACGGAATTACCGTACACCTGCGTACCCGCAGGCAGATGTACAGCGGTCATGCCGATTACACTCTGCTGGAAGAAATTTTAAAGGTTTCGGGCGATATGGCTGTCTTTGCCAACGGAGACGTGACTGACAGGCAAAGTTACCTTGCCGCAATGAAATACGGCGTGCAGGGCGTTTCTGTCGGCCGTGGCGCGTTGGGCAGACCTTATGTCTTTGCCGACATTAAAGGCAACGATTACAGTTGGCGGATGCGTGACATCTATGACACCGTGGTAAAACAGTGGCGGTTGACGTTGCAGTACACTCCGCCGAGAGTGGCTGTCAACGAGATTAAAAAACACATCGCTTTTTATTTAAAAGGCATCCGAGGCGCAAAGTCCGCAGTTGTGGCTGTCGCTCAGGCCAAAACGGACAAGGGAATATTTGACGCGCTGGACGGATTTTTTAAGGAGTACTTATGATAAATATAGTTTTGGTGGAACCGGAAATACCCGCCAACACGGGCAATATCGTACGCACCTGCGTGGCTACGGGCAGTAAATTACATCTTGTGCGGCCTCTGGGATTCGACACAAGCGACAAGATGCTCAAACGTGCGGGACTTGACTACTGGTACGACGCCGACATCTCTTATTACGACAACTTTTCGCAATTACAGGAAAAGTATCCCGACGGCAAGTTCTATTATTTTACCACCAAGGCGGACAGAGTGTACTCCGATCAGCAGTTCGAAGACAACTGTTTTCTGGTTTTCGGTAAGGAAACCAGGGGTTTGCCCGAACCGCTTATCGAAAAAAACTACTCCTGCGCGTTGCGTGTTCCGATGATAGGAAACACCCGTTCGTTAAACCTTTCAAATACCGTGGCGTTAGCGGTGTACGAAGCGTTGCGACAGCACAATTTCGAAGATCTCAACATACACGGTCACCTGACCGGACGTAAGGACTGAATCAAGCGCAATACGAGGACGCTACTGCCCTTTGAATAACTTCGACGGTATGTACGTTATGTATTTTTGCCTTATTTTTTAAAATTCTGCGGTTTGCCTTTACCTCTGTCTCTTATACACATCTCCGAGCCCACGAGACAGGCAGAAATCTCGT